>Ga0308420_1000078_pt1 | contig 36103 bp, 28 predicted proteins | sample HotsprSampleMS55_FD_203802 | JGI IMG/M metagenome (GOLD analysis project Ga0308420, IMG submission 203802) | Hot spring phototrophic mat microbial communities from Mushroom Spring, Yellowstone National Park, Wyoming, United States - 20090730_MS55 ... | reverse complement strand
CAGAACTTTGAACTGGAGCAAAACTATCCAAATCCATTCAACCCAAGCACGACCATTCGCTTTAGCCTGCCAACCTCACAGGTGGTTACGCTTAAAGTCTATGACATGCTGGGTCGTGAGGTTGCTACACTGGTCAATGGCGAACGGTTGGGTGCAGGCAATTATGCCTACCAATTTATGGCAAATGGTCTAGCCTCTGGAACCTACATCTACCGCTTGCAAGCAGGTAACTTTGTGGAAGCAAAGAAAATGACGTTAGTGAAGTAAAAGAACGAACATAGATTAGTGCATAGCAAGGCGCAAATTTTGGCAACAGAATTTGCGCCTTAGCTTTTGTAGCTTTTCAATGCAAAGAAAAATCATAACCCTAACCCAAATGGAGAAAATACTCTCTATCACCTTCTTAGCCCTAACGCTGCTGCTGTGCAGCTGCACATCGAAGAAAAATGAAACAAGGCCACCAAAAGATGATTCCTTAGCCAAAGTCAGAGCCTATTTTGACTCATTGGATAGACTGAAGGCATTTTATGAATCCAAACCGAGACCTTATCCCGAACCATTGCCAGATAGCGTTAGAGCACGGCGACTAAAAAACGGATTTCGAACCCCTGAAGCCCTCTGCGATGCCTTCCTCAGCGCTCTGGAAAAACGTGACACCGCACGCCTCTATGACCTCACGCTAACACGAGATGAATATCTTAACTGGCTTTGGGTAGAAATGCCATCGAGCAAACCGATATTCAATATCCCGCTGGATTTTGTGTGGGAGAATAACTGGAACAATTCTGTAAAGGGACTGAACAAAGCACTTTACAACTACGGTGGGAAACGATTAGCCTTTGCCTCAATAGAGTTCAAAGAACCTGATGATGAATACCAGAGCTTTAAGCTCAAAATGAAACCGCTGCTGGTTGCCGTCGATAGCACAGGCAACACGCATAAGCTCAGCTATTTTAGCGCTATCATCGAAATGAATGGGCTCTATAAGGTGCTGAACTACACAGACAAAAAAGTAACTCCCAAATGACCTGCCCAAAAAGCATCAGAAAACAAAAAGTAAGCCCCCCATCTCTACGCCTTCATTGAAATAAAACAGCAGTCGTGAATATGCAGTAGAGGCGCATCAAAATCTTCTTCTGCAAAAAACTTTAAAGCCTGAAACTTTGGTTAGTGTGGTTGTAAAATGACTATCAGTCAATTACTGACTCGGCGTCAAATCGGCGTCAAAAAACCGCAAAAACGTGACGGGTTCAGCATCGCAACATTTTTCACACATTTCTATGAGCATTGCAGAACGCAAAGAGCGTGAGAAAGCAGAACGCCGTCAGGCGATACTCAAAGCAGCAAAAGAAGTGTTTTTCAAGCATGGCTTTGAGCATGCCTCAATGGATATGATTGCCGCCGAGTCGGAACTGGCTAAAGGCACGCTTTACCTATACTTCAAAAGCAAAGAAGAGCTTTATGTGTCACTGGCGGAAGAAGGGCTGACGGTCATCGATAGCATGGTCGATGAAGCGTTGCGCACTGCAGAGACAATTGAGGAGAAACTGCTCGCACATACTGAAGCATACTACAATTTTGCACAAACGCATCCGGCTTACATGCAGATTTTTATGGCTATCCAAGCTGGCGCACTCAACGATAAAGTGGAACCGGAACGATTGGCGCAACTGCAAGAAGCAAAGTGGAAACGCTTCAGGCAAGCCGAAGAATTGATGAAGGAAGGCATCAGAAAGCACCTGTTTCGCCGTGACATTAACCCAAGAGAAGTGGTGCTGATGGTCTGGTCTTCTGTTACAGGCGCAATTATGATGACATCCGAGCGATGTAATCATACGACCATGTTCGAGGGCATCGATCGCAAAAAATTTGTCAAGGATATTGCGCAGGTCTTTTTAGAGTATATCAAACTCAAGCCTGAGCAAAGTAGGACTGCAGAATCGCAGAAAGCTCGGACAAAGGGAACGGTACCGCTGATGTGAAAGAGTGTGGTAGAAATGAATCATAACAAACTAAACGCTAACCAAACAAAAATAACAAAAATGAAAACGCTGAGAAATGTTGTAATTGGTATAGCCCTGCTTGCAGGCATTGTAACTATTTTGCTCAACAACAAGGCAAAGTCTGACGCCAAAGCAGCAAAAAGCCAAGAGACAGAAAAGGCTGTGTCGGTCAGCGTGGTAACCGTAAGCAAATCGACGCTTAGTCAGACGCTCTCGCTGATAGGAACCATCACAGCAAATAATGATGTCGCAATTGTCTCCGAAACATCAGGTCGGGTGGTGGCAATCGGCGCGAAGGTCGGTGACTACAAACCAGCAGGAGCGGTGATTGCACAAGTCGATGATGAACTCAAATTAGCCAATTTCAAGTCAGCGGAAGTGGCATACGAGAAAGCCAAAAAAGACCTTGAGCGTTACGAGGCTTTGCTGAAGGAGGGCGGAATTTCTGATGCACAAGTAGAATCTGCTCGACTGAATTTCAAATCTGCCGAGGCACAATACATTGTGGCACGTCGCCAACTGCGAGACACGCGCATCACCACGCCAATTTCTGGCATTATCACAGAGCGAAAGGTAGATATTGGCAGCATGGTCAGCAATGGAATGGTCATCGCAAATGTGGTCGATATTGCAAAGCTCAAGGTTAAAGTCAATGTGGCGGAGCAGGATGTCTTCAAACTCAAGGTAGGGGAAGAAGTAGAGGTTACCACGGATGTGTATCCGAATGTAAAGTTCAAAGGTGTGATTGCGACAATTAGTGCCAAGGGTGATGAAGCACACACTTATCCCGTAGAAATCACACTAAACAACAGCAAGGAGCATCCCCTGAAAGCAGGGATGTTTGGGCGCGTGCATTTTACTTCTCTCAGCGAGCGACAAGCCCTGACCATTCCACGTGAGGCACTAGTCGGTAGTGTGCGCTCGCCACAGGTATTTGTCGCCGAGAACGGCGTGGCAAAATTGAAGGCTATCACGGTAGGGCGAGAAGCTGGCAGAATGCTTGAAGTGCTGGAAGGATTGCAAGAAGGAGAACGCATCATTGTTAGCGGTCAGAACAACTTGCGTGATGGCTATGCCATTAGTGTGAGCAACTAAACTTAACTAAACTTATCAACAACACATCAAAACAAAGGATATGTCTGTTACGCGATTATTGATTCAACGACCAACGCTGGTGGTGGTGCTGTTTGCGGTCCTCGGCGTATTTGGAATATATGGCTACACGCAACTGAGTTATGAACTGCTCCCAAAGTTTGCACCACCAGTCATAACGATTACGACTGCATACCCGGGCGCATCGCCAAATGAAGTAGAAAATTCCGTGACCAAGCTCATCGAAGATGCCGTCTCGGGACTTGACAAAGTCGATGCTATCACGGCAACATCTAGTGAAGGGGTATCATTTATAACGATTGAATTTAAGCAAGAGGCAAATGTAGATATTGTGCTGCAAGATGCGCAGCGTAAGGTCGATGCAATTGTTCCACGCCTGCCGTCTGAAGCAAAACGACCGGTATTGTCCAAGTTTGCCTTCGATGAGATTCCTGTGCTGCGCATGGGTTTAACAAGCAGGATGCCCGAAACGGAGTTTTATACGTTTGTCAAAGAAAAACTGCAACCGCGTCTGGCACGTATTGCTGGCGTAGCCCAAATTGTCTTGATTGGTGGCGAGGAGCGTGAAATCAAAATCAATCTTAATGCTGAAAAGCTCAAATCCTATGGCTTTTCACCGCTGCAAATCGCAAATGTGATTAAGAACGCAAACCTTGATTTCCCTACAGGGCAGATTAAGGATAGCGATGGGCTTTTTGTGGTGCGTTTGGCAGGTAAGTTCAGTTCGCTAGAAGAAATCCGCAACTTGGTGGTCGGACGCTCCAAGCAAGGTGGAGAAGTGCGCCTTGCAGATATTGCCGAAGTGCAAGATGGGGTCAAGGAGCCAACCAATATCAATCGCATCAATGGCAAGTCGTCAATCGGTATGTTTATCAACAAGCAAGCCGATGCAAATGCCGTGATTGTAAGCCAAAAGGTGCGTGAAGAAATTGCCAAGATTGAAAAAGAGTATGCCGACAAAGGTATCAAGTTCGACGTGGCACAAGATGCGTCCATTTTCACACTTGATGCTGCACATGCTGTGCAAGAAGATTTAATGCTGGCGATTTTGCTGGTGGCGCTGGTTATGCTGGTCTTCCTGCACAGCATTCGCAATTCATTTATTGTCATGATTGCCATTCCCTGCTCGCTGATTTCTACGATTGGCGTCATGTACTTCTTGGATTATACCTTCAACCTCATGTCACTGCTGGCGCTCTCTTTGGCAGTGGGCATCTGGGTTGATGACTCGATTGTGGTGCTGGAAAATATCTACCGTCGGTTGGAACTTGGTGATGACAAAATAACAGCTGCTGTGCGCGGGCGCGATGAAATTGGCTTAACAGCAGTGTCTATCACACTGGTCGACGTGGTGGTATTTGTGCCACTGGCGCTGACCGGCGGAATCATTGGCAATATCATGCGCCAATTCTCGATTGTGATGGTGACCTCCACACTGTTTAGCTTGTTAGTCTCCTTTACGGTTACACCCGTGCTGGCTTCACGCATTTCCAAACTGGAGCACCTGACCAAAGATACCTTGATGGGACGCTTTGGCATATGGTTTGAAGGTATCTTCAAGCGCGTGAGTGACCAGTATATCGAGCTGCTCAAATGGGCATTGCAAAACCGATGGAAGGTGGCAACTTCAGCCGTGCTTATGCTGATAGCGTCTTGTTCACTCATTCCACTTGGATTTATTGGTGGTGAGTTTATTGCGCAAACCGATAGAGGAGAATTCTCTGTAGCGCTGGAGCTTGCGCCGGGCACGAAGCTCGAGGAAACCAATGCCATCTCGCAGAAAATCGAGCGCATGTTAATGGATATTCCCGAAGTGGAAAAGGTCTCAGCAAATGTCGGTGCATCAAGTGATGGGTTTATTACGGCATCATCGAGTAACATTGTCGATATCAGCGTGAAGTTGTTAGACAAAGAAGAACGAGCCGCACGAGGCATGCGCCCGACCACCGATGTGCAAATGCAAATTAAGCAGATGACCAAAGATATTCCCGGTGTCAAGGTGCGCGTCAATGACATCGGTGTCTTTGGCACAGCAAACCAAACACCGATTCAGTTGGTGGTCAGTGGCGCAGATTATGATAGCGTCAAGAAAGGTGCACTGCAACTGAAAGAAATCCTGAAAGGCACCAAAGGTGCAACGGATGTACGTCTCTCCGCTGAAGACGGTAACCCTGAAACACGCATTGAAATTGACCGCAATAAACTGGCATTCTTTGGGCTATCCATAGCTGAAGTGGGAGCCTCCATGCGCATCGCACTGGCTGGTGATAATGATGCCAAGTTTAGAGAAGGCGATACCGAATACGATATTCGTATTCAGCTCGACGAATTTGACCGCTCAAGCACGGATAACATCGGTAGCCTAACGTTTGTAAATCAACGTGGGCAAGTGGTCGAGCTCAAACAGTTTGCGAACATCTATCAAGCCACAGGACCGACAAAATTGCAACGCCGTGACCGCAACTATGCTATCATTGTCTATGCTCAATTAGCAGGACGGTCGCTCACATCGGTATGGCAAGATGCCAAGTTAAAACTGGCAGACTATCCTTTGCCTGTGGGAGTGAACATCGCGCCACTTGGCGACTTGAAGAATCAGCAAGAAGGCTTTGGGAGTCTGGGCTTAGCGCTCGTGGCGGGCGTTCTGTTTGTCTACTTAATCATGGTCGCACTCTATAACTCCTACAAGTATCCATTTGTGGTGCTCTTTTCCATTCCACTTGCCGTCATTGGCGCACTGCTGGCAATTGCGATGGCTGGAAAGAATTTGAGCATTTTCACCATACTTGGGTTTATCATGCTACTGGGTCTTGTCAGCAAAAATGCTATTCTCTTGGTTGATTTTACCAACCGTGCCAAAGAAGAAGGCTTAAATACAGTGGAAGCCTTAGTAGAGGCAGGTAGAGAACGATTGCGTCCTATTCTCATGACGACGCTGACCATGATTTTTGGCATGATGCCAATTGCCTTGTCTGGGTCTGCAGGTGCTGAATGGAAAACTGGGCTGGCTTGGGCACTCATTGGTGGTCTGACAAGCTCCATGTTCCTCACGCTTGTCATCGTCCCAGTGGTCTACTACTGGTTCGATAACTTCGGCAACGCCTTTGCAAAACTCAGAGTCCGCAAGCCAGTGGAAATCAAGGAAGGCGTATTTGAGCCAGTGCCCGAAGTGATGAGACTCGAAGGAAATAAATAGTTCGCCAAAACCCTCTTCATCCAAAGGAGCGCACAAGCAACATCGGAAGAGACCCGATGAGTTTGTGCGCTCTAAAATTATCTAAAAGAGCGCCCATGCTTGCTGGAGTAATCCTGCGGTTGCGTTATTTTCCTGCCTGTGTAGACTGCTAATTCACAAAGGAAAAAACTCGTGTTATTTTTGCACACACCACAAACGCCTATTTCAATTGCTTTCAATGATTGACCTTAAACTCATTCGCGAAGCCCCTGAAAAAGTCAAAGCCATGCTCTGCGCTCGGCAAATGCCAAGTGAACAACTCAAAGTCGACGAATTACTTGCCTTAGACCAGCGCCGCCGAACGATGGTCGCCGAAGCTGATGCTCTGAAAGCCTTGCGCAACAAGGTCTCGGATGAGATTGCGCTCATCAAGAAAAATAAGGGAGATGCAAGCGAAAAAATTGCCGAGATGAGAGTGGTCGCCGATAAAATTACCGCCTTAGATACCGAGATTCGAGCAAACGAGATGGCACAAGAGGAAATTTTGCTCACGCTGCCTAACATGCTGCACGAAAGTGTGCCCATCGGTAAAGACGCCAGCGAAAACAAAGTCTATAAAGAAGCCTTGGAGTTCAAGCGCGAAGTTGATTTCCCCATCAAAGATCATTTACAACTGGGCAAATCACTAAGCATTTTGGATTTTGAGCGCGGTGCAAAAATTACAGGGGCAGGCTTCCCTGTCTACATTGGCAAGGGCGCAACGCTGGAGCGCGCCCTGATTAACTTCATGCTCGACCTGCACATCTCCAAGCATGGATACAAGGAAGTCTTCCCACCTTTTTTCGTCAACCAAGCCTCCCTGCGTGGCACCGGACAATTTCCAAAGTTCGTCGGGCAAGTGTATCGCGTCGGGTACGATGAGCAAGAACGCTACGAAGAAAGCGGTTTGCAACTCTTTGCCATTCCTACGGCTGAAGTACCAGTCACGAATTTGCATCGCGAAGAAACCTTACGAGCCAAAGATTTGCCTATCAAGTATGCCGCCTACTCGGCGTGTTTCCGCAGTGAGGCTGGCAGTTATGGCAAAGATGTCAAAGGATTTCTGCGCGTGCACCAATTCAATAAAGTGGAACTGGTAAAATTTACCTTGCCAGAAACCTCTTACGATGAACTGGAATCTTTGCGTGAAGATGCAGAAGCGGTGTTACGCGCCCTGAAATTGCCTTATCGTGTCGTGCTACTATGTTCAGGTGATATTGGTGCAAATGCGGCGAAGTGTTACGACTTGGAGGTATGGTCGCCGGCTGAACAGCGATTCTTAGAAGCCTCAAGTTGCTCAAATTTTGAAGCCTATCAAGCACGGCGCGCCATGATACGATTCAAGCGCGATGAAAAATCAAAACCAGAATTTGTGCACACGCTCAACGGTTCGGGTTTGGCGACTTCACGCCTGATGGTTGCACTGCTTGAAAACTACCAAACCAAAGATGGTAAAGTCATTGTGCCTGAAGTCTTGCGCCCATACACGCACTTTGATGTGATTGAATAGATTGCAAAGTAAGCCATCTTGAGACCAGAGGCAAAAAGTTGTAGTGTCATTATAGGGCAGAACACAGATGTTCTGCGCGACTTTTTTGGTCATTCCAAGCGATAGCGAGGAATCCGAGATGGATGCTTGCGTGATGTTCAGCATGACCAGTGATGAAAAAAAATATCAAGAATGACAAGACTTAGCGTTTAGTCATAACTTCTGTCAATCAATCCTATAAAGCAGCATGTATCACAAATATTTGCGAGTGTGGTTTTGCCTTTTTGCATGTTGGCTCATGAGTAGCCCACTACCAGCGCAAATGCATCCGAAAGTGGCAAAAAAAGCGATGGTGGTGTCAGCACAAAAATTAGCATCCGAAGCTGGAGTGGCAGTGCTCAAGAAAGGCGGTAATGCAGTTGATGCGGCAGTAGCCACAGAGCTGGCACTGGCAGTCACTCATCCTGTAGCAGGAAATCTGGGCGGCGGTGGGTTTATGCTGATTCGCTTAGTGGATGGCACTACCTATGCGATAGATTATCGCGAAAAGGCTCCGCTGAAAGCCACACGCACCATGTATCTGGATAGTGCAGGCAGACCGTCATTTGAAAAAAGCAAATTTGGGCATCTGGCCGTCGGGGTGCCGGGCACGGTAGCGGGTATTATCGAAGCGCACAAACGCTTTGGACGACTGCCCTTCAAGGTAGTCATTCAGCCGGCTATTGACCTTGCTGAAAAAGGCTTCCCACTTTCACGCTTGCAAGCTGAACTACTAAATCGATTTGCACCATTTTTCGCTCGGTTTGAAGGCTCACGCAAATACTTCACCAAGGGAGATACGAGCAAGAAGTGGCAAGAAGGCGAACTGTTCATCCAAAAAGATTTAGCAGAAACGCTCAAGCGCATTCGCGATAAGGGACGCGAGGGCTTCTACAAAGGTAAAACGGCAGAACTGCTCGTGGCGGAGATGCAGCGTGGAGGGGGAATCATCACGCAAGAAGATTTAGAAAAATATGAACCAAAGTGGCGAGAGCCCGTGAAAGGCACCTACCGCGGCTACGAGGTCATTTCCATGTCGCCACCCAGTGCAGGTGGAATTGGCTTGCTGCAATTGCTGGCTTTTGTAGAACCGTACAACCTCAAAGAAATGGGGTTTCAAAGCTCCGAAACCATACATCTTTTCGGCGAAGCCATGCGACGCGTCTATGCAGACCGAATGCTGCTGGGTGACCCTGACTTTGTTAAGATACCTTTGAAAGGACTGCTGGAAAAATCATACCTCCAAGAACGCTGGAAATCATTTTCACCTGATACTGTCACGCCAAGCGCAAGCATTTCAAGCGGCAAGCCCCTTGCTTTAGAATCTATGGAGACAACGCACTACTCTGTTGTAGATGCCGAGGGCAATGCTGTGGCTACAACCACAACGCTCAATGGAGGATTTGGGTCATTCGTTGCCGTATCAGGAGCAGGGTTCTTGCTCAACAATGAAATGGATGATTTTAGTCTCAAGCCCGGTTTTCCCAATCCCGGTATTCAGGGCTATGTGGGGCTCATGGGCAGTGAAGCCAATAGCATCGTGCCTGAAAAGCGAATGTTAAGCTCTATGTCGCCCACTATCCTGACAAAAGATGGGAAGCTCTTCATGGTGCTTGGTACGCCCGGCGGTTCTACGATTATCACGCAAGTCTTCCAAGTGATTACGAATGTGATTGATTTTGGCATGAACATTCAAGAAGCGGTCAGCGCCAAGCGAATCCATCATCAATGGCAGCCTGATGATTTGCGCTACGAAAAAGATGCGTTGCGCAAAGATGTTGTGCGAGCGCTTGAACGGCGCGGCTGGAAATTAAGAGAATTGCCCACTTACTTTGGGGCAGCCGATGCGATTATGGTCGGTCCAGACGGTTTGCTGTATGGCGGTGCAGACCCAAGAAATGAAGACACTGCAGTAGGATTTTGAAAATCATACTGTCATGCTGAACGGAGCGTAGTGCAAGTGAAGCATCCATAATAGATTCCTCGCTATCGCTCGGAATGACCGAAAAAGGTGCGCAGAACCATCCGTGTTCTGCGATGTCATGACGGTGCAGCAAAACCTACTCAGTCTTGTTTCTTTATTGGTATTATAGTCCTGTTGCTCGTTTGACTCTTGATATGCGGTTTTGAGTGAAATTCTTTTGTTATATGCTTTGGTTGAGCTTTCCTTTACACAGACACAGCTGAAATGCTAAAACAGTATGCTTCAATTTTGGCGCGTGCTCTACTCGTTGCTTTTCCCGCTGCTGCAAGTTGGCGCAAGAATCGCCGCTTTTTTTTCACCCAAGATTAAAGCCACCCTTCAAGGTCGTCAGCATCTCTTTGAGCATGTCGAACAAGCCCTGCAACACCTTCCGAATGATGGCTCACTGCGTGTATGGATTCATGCCGCATCGGTTGGCGAGTTTGAACAAGCACGCCCTATTATTCAAAAACTGCGTAAAGACTCTAACGCACGCGTGCTGGTTTCTTTTCTCTCCGTTTCTGGATATGAGGCTCGAAAAAATTATCCAGAGGTTGACCTTGTGTGTTACCTGCCTGAAGACACCGAACGCAACGCCGCCCGCTTTCTCGAGCTGTTGCGTCCCTCATTTCTGCTGCTGATGCGCTACGATTTTTGGTTCAATCACCTTTTTACCGCTCGTGAATACGGCGTAGAACTTATTTTAGCAAATGCCACACTGCGCCATGATAGCGCTTATTTGAAACCCATCTTCAAAAGTTTTTACAAGCAAGTGTTTTTGCTCTTCGATAAAATTTTCACGGTAACTGAAGATGATAAGAAAAACTTTGAGGCATCCTTTGGCTTAAAAAATGTAGAAGTCGCTGGCGACACACGCTACGACCAAGTGCTGCTGCGCAGTCAATCCACCAGCAAGGTTGGGCACTTGAAGCCATTCTTCACGGGCAAAAAAGTGCTGGTGGCTGGCAGTGTGTGGGAGGCTGATGTTGCCATTTTAATCCCCGCCTTCAAGCGCCTGCGCGCAGAGCTCTCTAACCTTGCCTTGATTCTTGTGCCGCACGAAGTAGGTGCAGAGACCCTTGAGCGCGTGCAGCAGCACTTATCCAGCGCCGCTTTGAGCTTTGAGCGTTTATCCTCGCTTTCCGCAGTGTTTTCTGGCGATAAAGTGTTGGTGGTTGACCAGATTGGATACTTGGCAGAACTTTACTCTCTTGCAAATGTGGCTTATATCGGCGGCGGTTTTGGCACGAATGTTCATAATGTTCTGGAAGCAGCGGTCTATGGCGTCCCATTAGTGTATGGCAGTCGCATTCGTAAGTCGCACGAAGCTCAAGAGCTTGCGGCAATAGGTGGCGCAAAAGTCGTTCGTACAGAAGGCGAGCTTTTTTCGGCGCTACACGCTTTTTTCACGGATGAAAATTTAGCACAGACATCTGGTCATCTCTGTCGCACGCATGTTTATTCGCGTCTGGGCGCTACTACCAGAATTTTTCATTACCTCTTTCCGCTCTCACAAGTGCCTGCTTAACTTCTTATGAGTTCAGCACGGCTCTTGTGGGTATATGCATGTGCCCTGACATCGCCAAACACTTTGGTCTGACATGCCAAACGCAAGGGATACCCATTTTCATCTTGCTCTGGAAATCCATGCGCCTTGATAGCCTCGCGTTCTACTTTCGTCATTGGGGAAAGATGCTCTGCTCCTTCTTCGATTGCCACCACACAGCCTGCACAGAGTGCATGCCCATAACATGCAGACACCAGCATCACCCCTGCCGACCATGCCCCAAACAGTAATGATGTACCACACAACACTTTTCCTGAGCGACCATCTATCGTAACCGTTACCATCCCACTCTCCAGTTCACTCTTAGCCGCTTTGCTTCTTGCCTTTGTGTCAGCGAACAGTTTCAACATGGCTCGCTTCTCCTTAAATGATTTCTTGGTTTCTCTTTACTTTCAATGCTTTACGCATATCTTTACTGCATCATGAAGTTATGTTTTTTCAATGGTCGGAAAAACCGATTTTTTTAGCCTGTATGACAAATTTGATTTTAGGTGTAAATTGAAACTTTGGCTGCTCATTCAAATGCCTGAGGCTCAACTCCAACCGCCATTTTCCCTGTATCTACGGGATTTTCTGCACTACCTCATGCTCGAGCGCAACCTTGCTGAAAATACCAAAGAGGCATACCGCAATGACCTTCACCGTTACCTTGCTTTTGTTGCTGAACGCCATGCCTCACTGCGCAGTGTTTCGCTGGCAGACTTACAGGACTTTGTTAAACTGCTTGGCGAGCTTGGCTTAGAATCTGCTTCCATTGCGCGTAATGTCTCTGCAATTCGCAGTTTGCACCGCTTTTTGGTTGCCGAAAAAGAACTGGAAACCAATCCGGCTGATGACCTTTCACTGCCCAAGCCTGCACGTTATTTGCCGACTGTACTGTCTCAAGAAGAGGTCTTTCGTTTGCTTGAGGCGCCTTTGCAGAATCATGGTGCTTTGCCATCAAAATATGCGCTGCGCGATAAAGCCCTTCTCGAGCTGATGTATGCTTGTGGCTTGCGTGTCAGTGAAGCCGCCTCACTCAAGCAACAAAATCTTTTCTTTGAAGCGGGATTTATTCGTGTCTTTGGGAAGGGGTCTAAAGAGCGTCTGGTGCCTGTTGGGCGCTCTGCCATAATGTGGGTTGAAAAATATCGTGTGGAGTGCCGCGTCAGGCTCATGAATCAATTTTCTGCAGATGCGCTTTTTCTTAATCATCGTGGCAAAGCGCTCACACGCATGGCGATTTACAACCTTATTCGCCAGTATGCAACTATGGCGGCAATTACGAAGCCCGTTTCACCGCATACGCTGCGGCACAGCTTTGCAACACACTTGCTTGAAGGCGGTGCTGACCTTAGAGCCGTTCAAGAAATGCTCGGACATAGCAGCATCAAAGCCACGCAAATTTATACACACATTGACCGCACTTTTCTGAAAGAAGTGCACAAAACATTTCATCCCAGAGGATAGACGACATGATAAAATCGCTCATCGTTTTGATGCTGGCACTCAACGTGCCGTTTCATTTGGTTCATGCACAAAACATTCGCTACTACCGGCAGGCATTGCCAGATGAGAAAAAGCTCTTTGTGGGTCGCTTTGCCGTCTCTGAAAAAGATGTGCCGTATCTTGACGCATGCTACCGCTTTACTTACAACGCTTCAGGCACGAACTTGCTTGGCGTGGCTTACCTTGAGCGCGGCAAAGTCTCGGCTTCATTTAATGCACTGGGTGCGCCAGAACTGCAATTCCGCTATAATGCGCAGTTTCAACTCAGCGAGAAAATCACGCTCGATGCTGAACACCGACGCACTTCACACACAAAGTATATCTACAGAAAGTCACGACTGGTAGAAGAACAGCTCTATGATGGGAGCGGCTCGCTCAGCATGAAAATCATTTTGACATATGACGATGCAGGTCGCTTAGTTGAGCGCGCGTATCGCAATGCTAAAAACATCTTGCAAAACAATGCTGCCGAATATGCCCTTCAACGCTTTACCTACACGCGCGATGGTCATCTACAATCTGATACCTACTACGACGCCGCCATGAAAGTTTTGCGACGAAATGAATTCACCTATGAAGCAGGCAATCGTGTGGCACATGCTACCTACGGCAGTGATGGTAAACTCATTGAGAAGCAAACCTTCAAGTATGACGGCTTCGGGCGCGTGATTGAAACTTCAGATTTCGATGAATATGAGCAGCTCAAATACACCCGCCGCTACACATACAATGCTCAAGGTCAGCCGATTGAACAGCGCTTCTTTAATGCAAGAGGCACTTTAAGCGAAGATTCCTACGGTGTTGCCATTCTTGAGACGTTCTATGACGAAGCCGGGAACCGTCGCCGTGAAGTGCGTTACGATGCGCTCAGCCGTCCCATCATCGATGAAACTTACAATGAATACGGTGCTCCCTTGCTGCGTAAGGTCATTGATGAAAAGGGTAAATCCACTTCCATCATCCGCACCGATTATGATAAGTTTGGTAACCGCATCAAAGAGACGACCTTTACTTTAGATGAGCGCCAGCGCGAAGTGCTGAAAGAAGAACGATTCTTCGAGAAAGGCAGTCTGGTGCGCCAGTTGTTCTATGACAAAAACGGCAAACTTCAGCGCGAGGTTCGCCGATAACCTCCACTATCTCGGCTAAGTCTCCAGCACACCACAACGAAAAAAATTTTAGCCCCGCTTGCATTGACGCTGTTTTTCAGTTATCTTCAAATAATTAGTAATTATTACTATTATCAAGCTATCACCTTGCATATCCTCACACTGCCAGCTCGGGTGATAGGTTCAGGTTAGGCAGTGCTGTTCTTTTCTGGGGTAATAAAGTCATAAACAAATAAATGATATAGGAGGACTACTTAACATGGCAAATCAATCCTTTGAACAGACAACCACAGCGCACACGAATGGGGCTACGAACGGCGCAAGCAAATGCCCGTTTACGGGTCACATCAAGCACGGCGCTGGTGCAGGCACGCGTAACCGCGACTGGTGGCCTAATCAATTAAAGCTCAACATTCTTCGCCAGCACTCGCCGCTTTCCAACCCGATGGATCCCTCGTTTAACTATGCGGAAGAATTCAAGACGCTTGACCTGAATGCGGTCAAACAGGACATCTTTAAGGTGATGACCACATCTCAGGACTGGTGGCCAGCGGACTATGGTCACTACGGCGGGCTTTTTATCCGCTTAGCTTGGCACAGTGCTGGCACTTACCGCATTCACGATGGACGTGGCGGCGCAAGTTCCGGCGCTATTCGCTTTGCACCGCTTAACAGCTGGCCTGACAACGCGAATCTTGACAAAGCCCGCTACCTGCTTTGGCCTGTCAAGAAAAAATATGGTCGCAAACTGTCTTGGGCTGACTTGATTATTCTCGCTGGCAACTGCGCCCTCGAATCCATGGGCTTTAAGACCTACGGATTTTCTGGCGGTCGCGTCGATGTCTGGGAGCCAGAGGAAGACATCTACTGGGGTTCTGAAACAGAATGGCTCGGTGACAACCGTTATGTTGGCGACCGTGAGTTGGAAGTTCCACTTGCGGCGGTGCAGATGGGGCTCATTTATGTCAATCCTGAAGGACCTAACGGTAAGCCAGACCCACTTGCAGCTGCTCGCGATATTCGCGAAACCTTTCGTCGCATGGCGATGAACGATGAAGAAACCGTCGCGCTGATTGCGGGCGGACACACGTTCGGCAAAGCTCACGGCGCCGCTGAAGCCAGCAAATATGTTGGTCCTGCACCAGCTGGTGCCAGCATTGAAGAAATGGGGCTCGGCTGGAAGAACACCTTCGGCAAAGGCAATGCAGAGCACACTATCACCAGCGGTCTTGAAGGTGCATGGACTCGCACACCTACGCAGTGGAGCCATGATTACTTCAAGCATCTTTTTGAATATGAGTGGGAACTGACCAAGAGTCCGGCTGGAGCATGGCAATATAAGCCAAAGAACGGCGCTGGCGAAGGCACGGTGCCTGATGCACACGACCCTTCGAAGCGTCATGCGCCCTTCATGCTTGTTACGGACTATGCGCTGCGCGTTGACCCTGCTTACGAAAAAGTATCTCGCTACTTCTATGAACACCCGGACAAGTTTGCGGATGCCTTTGCACGAGCTTGGTTCAAACTCACCCATCGCGACATGGGTCCACGCACGCGCTACCTCGGTCCTGAAGTGCCACAGGAAGACCTGATTTGGCAAGATCCTATTCCCGCCATCACGCATGAGCTTATCGACCAGAACGATATCGAAGCGCTCAAGCGTCAGATTCTTGCTTCTGGTCTTTCCATTTCTGAACTGGTCTCTACGGCTTGGGCTTCAGCCTCAACTTTCCGCAGTTCAGACCGACGCGGTGGTGCAAATGGGGCGCGTATTCGGCTTGCGCCGCAGAAAGATTGGGAAGTCAATAATCCAGCGCAGCTTGCAAAAGTCCTGCAAACTTTAGAGCGCATTCAGCAAGAGTTTAATCATTCCGCAACTGGCAACAAGCGCGTCTCTATGGCTGACATGATTGTCTTAGGCGGTTGTGCGGCCATTGAGCAAGCGGCAAAAAATGCGGGCTTTGATGTTCGCGTACCGTTTGTTCCCGGACGCGGCGATGCTCTGCAAGAACAGACCGATGTTGAATCTTTCGCCGTCCTCGAGCCTCTGGCTGATGGGTTCCGCAACTACATCAAAGAAGGCGTGACCGCTCCCGCTGAAGAACTGCTGATTGACAAAGCGGAACTGCTTTCACTGACTGCCCCGGAAATGACCGTGCTTATCGGCGGATTGCGCGTGCTTAACGCCAACTACGATGGCTCGCAACATGGGGTCTTTACTAAGCGAGTCGGCACACTGACCACCGACTTCTTTGTCAATCTGCTCGACATGAGCACCGTCTGGCATCCGACCTCATCCTCCAAATACCTCTTCGAAGGTCATGACCGCAAAACAGGTGAGCTCAAGTGGACTGCCACTCGAGTTGACCTTATTTTCGGTTCCAACTCCGAACTGCGCGCACTCGCTGAGGTCTATGCCTGCGATGATGCTCACGAGAAGTTCGTGCGCGATTTTATCGCCGCTTGGAATAAGGTGATGACGCTCGACCGTTATGATTTGCACCATAACTAAGCACAACTTCTCCTGTGCAAAAAAAGGCAGTCTACTTGACTGCCTTTTTTATTTGACCACAACGGTAATAAGAAGCACACAGATTAGCTTTGCGCTCTTCATGAGAGTCTCGTGTGCTCTGCGGTTTGCTCACCTCACCCTCTTTTCCCTCTCCTTGTAAAGGATAAGCAAGTCCATCGTGTCCCTCTCTATTGTACTCTATTGTAGGAGAGGGACATCTGCAATAGCAGACAGGGTGAGGGGGCGCCGTCATTCCGAGCGGTAGCGAGGAATTCAGTGCATGAATGCTTCACTACGCTACGCTCCGTTCAGCATGACAAGCCGTAGTAGGCTCATCTATTTTGGCATAGCACCATGCAGTGTTTAGAGCCGTCCTGACATTTACTTTTTAACAAGTTCGCTGGCGCGTTCAGCCGCTTTGACAACGGCTTTAATCAAGGTAACGCGCAGCCCGCCATCTTCCAGTTCCAAAAGACCGTCAATGGTGCAGCCAGCGGGCGTTGTAACGCTATCTTTGAGCAGGGCAGGATGCTGCTTAGTTTCGAGGGCGAGTTTAGCTGCACCCAGCATAGTTTGGGAAACCAGTAAGGTGGAAATTTCACGAGGAATGCCGAGCTTGACACCTGCTTCTGCCAACGCTTCAATCACAACGAAGATGTAAGCAGGACCGCTTGCCGAGAGCGCTGTCACGCCATCAAACAGGGCTTCATCGAGTTCGACGACTTCTCCTACGGCACGAAAAATCTCCATAGCCAAATCCAAATGATGCCGTGTGGCAAACTTGCCTTGGCAAAGTGCCGTCATCGCAGCGTTGATAACGGCAGGTGTATTAGGCATAGCGCGTATGACAGGAATCGGTTTGCCCAATCGCTCTTCAATGTAGCTGGTGGTTACCGAAGCGGCTACGCTGATAATCACCTGAGAAGGCTGCACAACATCGCGAATTTCTGCACAGACTGTTTCCACATTTTGGGGCTTGACCGCAAGCACAATCACATCGGAGCGTTGGGCTAAAGCACTATTGGGAAAAATGGGGTCAATTCCCAGTTTGGCTCTGACACGCGCTGCCGAACTTTCGTGCTTGACACTGCACAAAAGCGAGTGGCGCTGAATGACACCAAGGTTAAGTAACCCCATTGCAATGGCTTCGCCAAGTTTGCCAGCCCCAATAATGCCTAAGGTTTTGCCTGCAAACATTGCTTGAATTCAGGTTTGGTGGAATAAAACAAAGTGGCTACAAAACAGGTTTGGCTAAAGCCGTGGTTACCAATCCTTTTCAGGTTTAGCAGAGGCGTTAGATTTTTTCATTTGATACTTTCTAAGCATCTCTTTTTCATTTTTCTTCAGTGCGTTAAGAATCTGCTCAGCTTCTTCGGGTGTAAAATTCTGGGGCTTAGGCTGACTTTTTTCCTCTGGTGGCTGATTAGGGTTTGGGCTATCTTTCGGCGGTTCTTCATTTTTCTTTTCACCCTGCTCTGACTCTTGCTGTTGCTGATTTTGGTTTTGGCTCTGCTGTTGGTCAGGGCGTTTAGGGTCTTTGGGATTATCGTCCTGTGGATTTCTGTCTTGCCGATTTTGCTCGCGCTGCTGTTGGCGTTCTTTTTCGCGCTGCAAAAGGGAGCGCGTGAATTCATAGTTCTCTTTCGCATCTCTATCACGTGGATTTAGTGCCATAGCTTGCTTGTAAGCATTGAGGGCTTGCTGATAGAATTTCATACGCTCTTCAACGGGCGCATCTTTGCCACGTTTGACTAAGGCGTTACCAATGTTATAGTGTGCATCGGCACGCAGTTCAGTACTCAATGCGGGATTTTGTGCAAGCGATTCAAACTGCTTGATAGCCGCCTCATACTCCCTTTTCTTGTAATCGGCGCTGGCACTATTGAAGAGCGCTTCTTTTTTCTCTTCAAGCGTGGCTTTCTCGGAAAGAACTTTCTCGTAGTGCCGCTTGGCATCATCGTACTCCCCACGATTGAAGGCGCGATTCCCACGCTCAATATCTAAGAACTGCGCCTGCGCATAGCTGTAGAAAAACACGGCAAAAACGGTAAGCCCCAGAAACGCTCGACCTCTCATGATTTAACCTCCTTCGTTCTCACACTGCGCCGTTCTCCGATAAGGAATTCTAACACAAGAAGCAAAAGCGCAATGATGATGAAAACTTGAAAACGGTCATCGTAGTCGACAAATTCCCTTGAAGCAAGTTCTTCCTTTTTGAGTGTATTGAGTTCAGAAATCAAAGGCTCTAAGCCAGTGGTTTGAGCGTCAATGCGGTAAAAATTGCCATTGGTCTTATCAGCCAGCAGACGTAGGTGCTCTGGAACGAAGGTAGTGGTGACAATACCATCCTTGCTGCGCTTAAAATCAATGCGCTGACCTTGTGCATTGTAGATGGGAATTGGAGTAGGCTGGTCTGAGCCGATGCCTACGCAGTAGATACGAATCCGCTCGGTTTGGGCTTGCTCAAGCGCCTGATTCAGATTGCCTTCAAAATCTTCGCCATCGCTAAACAGCAGCACCACTCGGTTACGTGACTGATTGCGTTCACTGGCTGAGGCTCCTACTTCAATGCCTTGAAAGGCACGTACCGATTCAGAAATAGCGGCATAAAAATTGGTGCCTTGCAGTTGAATTGCATCTGTGGAAACGACATCTAAGAATAGCTTAAGCGTGCTCTTATCAGTAGTGAGCGGACACTGTAAAAACGCTTCACCAGCAAAGACAACAAGCCCGATTCTATCCTGACCAAGTTTGTCAATCAAGCGGCTGATTTCATATTTGGCTTTTTGCAAACGGTTGGGTTTGATGTCTTCCGCCAGCATGCTATTGGAAACATCGAGCGCGATGACAATATCAATACCTTTCTTTTTGACCTCTTTGAGTCGTGTGCCAATTTGCGGCGCGGCAAAGGCGACCAGCAATGAAGCCATGGCAATCCATGTAAAAATGGCTTTCCAGATAAGTTTAGCCGGGCTGCGTGAAGCGGCAAGGCGGCTAAGTGTGGTAAGATTGCCTATCTTTTTTAGAGCCGCAAAGCGCGCCCAAAGCCCATAAATGAAAAGCAGGGCAAGCGGAATGAGTGCCCATAACCATATCAGATGTTCCGGATAGCCAAAACGCATGTTGTGTGATATAAAGTGCAAATATACACTGCGCAACGCGCTTAGGTGAAAGAGTTGCACAAAAAAAGTGACGCTTGTCAAGACCAATCGCTAGTGTCTTTGCCAGGTTTCTGCGCAAAAATTGAACTTGCTTTGTTACGAAGTATATTAAGGTCTCTAACACTAGGCTACACAACAACTATGCGAAACTCCAGAAACGCTCTCATTATTTTTTCCGTGTGTATCATGATGGTAAGTTTGACAAGCAAAGTCATGGCGCAAGCAAATCCAAAGGATGTGGAAAGTGTCGATGCTATTTTGGCTTCACTATATGAGGTGATTTCAGGGGAAGCAGGCAAGGCAAGAAATTGGGAACGATTTCGTTCGCTCTTCGTGTCGGGTGCGCGTCTGATGCCCATCATGCGGCTATCATCTGGTAAAGATACCTTGCGTGTCATGACGCCAGAAGATTACATTGAAATCGGCAAGAAGCGGTTTGCTGAAAAAGGCTTTTTTGAAAAGGAAATTGCACGTCGCACCGAGCGTTATGGAAACCTAGTGCATGTCTTCAGCACCTATGAAGCCCGAGAGCGTGCCAGCGATGAGAAACCTTTTATTCGCGGTATCAACAGCATTCAACTGCTATACGATGGCACGCGCTGGTTTGTGGTCTCGGTAATGTGGCAAGCCGAAACGGCAGAGTTCCCGTTGCCTGAAAAGTATCTGAAAACTGTGCCTTAGCTGTGGGTGTCGTTTTGCAAAAAAATCAATGTGAGTTTGGCATCAACTGCTATCATGATTGTATCAAATCCATAAGCAATGAGTCGTCTGGCTACAAATCGAAAGTTTGAACTTGTCTCTGACTACAAGCCCACTGGTGACCAGCCTAAAGCGATTGAGGAGCTAACCGAAGGCGTCTTGCGTGGCGATAGATACCAAACGCTTCTGGGGGTAACCGGTTCAGGAAAAACCTTCACGATTTCAAACGTAATTGCCAACGTCAATAAGCCCACGCTGGTCATTTCGCACAACAAAACGCTGGCGGCACAACTGTATGGAGAATTCAAGCAGTTTTTCCCAAACAATGCCGTAGAGTATTTCATCAGCTACTACGACTTCTATCAGCCCGAGGCATACATTCCTGCCAGTGATAAATACATTGCCAAGGATTTTCGCATCAATGATGAAATTGACCGCTTAAGATTGCGGGCGACCAGTGCATTGCTCTCTGGACGCAGAGATGTCATCGTCGTTAGCTCGGTCAGTTGTATCTACGGGTTAGGGTCACCTGAAGAGTGGGCGGGGCAAGTAATCATGTTGGAAAAGGGAATGGTGCGCACGCGCAAAAGTCTGTTGCAAGAGCTGGTCTCAATTCACTACACGCGCAACGACAGTGAATTTACGCGCGGCAAGTTTCGCGTGCGTGGCGACAGCGTCGATATTGTGCCAGCTTACGAGGATTATGGGGTGAGAGTAGAGTTTTTTGATGATGAGATTGATAATCTGCACTTGCTCGATATCAAAACAGGTGATGTGATAGAGTCCGTTGAAAGCATCACGATTTATCCAGCCAAGCAATTTGTAACGATGGAAGAAAATTTGCACCGCGCCATGCGAGAAATTCAAAAAGAGCTGGCGTGGCGCCTAAGCGTGCTGCGTGAGGAAGGTAAATACGTCGAAGCCCAGCGCTTGGAAGAACGCACCAAATACGACCTTGAAATGATGCGAGAACTTGGATACTGCTCTGGCATTGAAAACTATTCGCGCCATCTTTCCGGGCGCAAAGAAGGCGAGCGACCCTATTGCCTGTTTGATTACTTCCCGAAAGATTTTTTGGTCGTCATAGATGAATCGCATGTAACGATTCCGCAAATTCGCGCCATGTATGCCGGCGATAGACAGCGCAAAATGGTGCTCGTCGAGCATGGCTTTCGCTTGCCGTCGGCGTTAGATAACCGTCCATTGAAGTTCGAGGAATTTGAGGCACTCTGTCCGCAAACCATCTTCGTGAGTGCAACGCCCGCAGATTACGAACTGCGGCAATCGGGTGGTGTGGTTGTCGAGCAAATTATTCGCCCAACAGGTTTATTAGACCCAGAGATTGAGGTGCGTCCCGTAAAGCACCAAATTGATGATTTGCTTGAAGAAATTCGCAGACGTGCGCAAGAAGGCGAAAAAGTATTGGTGCTCACACTCACGAAGCGAATGTCAGAAGATTTACAAGATTACTTGGATAAAGTTGGGGTGCGCTGTCAGTATCTTCATTCAGAGGTAAAAGCCTTAGACCGTGTGCAAATTCTGCGCGACCTTCGCACCAATGAGTTTGATGTGCTCATTGGCGTTAATCTGTTGCGTGAAGGATTGGATTTGCCTGAAGTCTCGCTGGTTGCCATTCTTGATGCCGATAAGGAAGGATTTTTGCGCGATAAAAAATCGCTGTTGCAAATTGCAGGGCGGGCGGCACGCAATGCCAAGGGTAAGGTCATTCTCTACGCCGATAAAATCACGGCCTCAATGCGCGAAGTCATTGATGAAACAAATCGCCGCCGCACGCTGCAACAAGCCTACAATGAAGCAAATGGCATTACGCCCAAGACCATTAAAAAGTCACTTGAGCAAGTGATAACTGCAACAAGCGTAGCTGATGCAAATCGTAAGCTACAAAAAGAGCGCTTAGGTGTTCAGAGTTTCAATCCTGAAAATGTGCTCATAGAGGTGATGAGTAAAATGACCAAAGAAGAAAAGCTCAAGATGCTGGCGGATATGTATGCCGAAATGTACGATGCCGCCGAAAAAACAGACTATGAAAGAGCCGCGTATCTGCGCGATGAAATTGCTCGTCTGGAAGTTGCCTTAGAGATACGCAAATGATTTACGCCGTCATCCCATGCTACAATGCGGCACGAACTTTACCCACGCTGCTGCACGCACTCTCGAGCATCATTCCAAGCGAACGCACTGTGTGTGTCAATGATGGCTCGCAGGATGAGACCATGAGCGTGCTATCCGCTCACAAAGTTCACGTCATTGCGCATGTGCATAACGAAGGTAAAGGTGCCGCCCTCAAGGCAGGGTTACTCTACGCCTTAGCAAAAGGGGCATCTGCAGTACTGACGCTGGATAGTGATTTGCAGCATAATCCTCATGATGCACCCAAGCTCATTGAAGCCATCACGAAATTTGATATGGTCATTGGCTCGCGCCGAAGTGCGGCTCAATTCCGAAAATCCCCTATGCCGTTGGCGCGACAGTTCTCAAACCGCATGACCTCTGGTATGCTATCATACTTACTGGGGCAAGACATTTTGGACTCACAATGCGGTTACCGCATCCTTCGAGCCGAGTGCCTCAAAGCCGTGTTGCCACTGTGCAAGGAAACAGGCTATATGCTCGAGACGGAATTTCTCATTCACGCCGCAAAGATAGGCTTCAAGATAGGGTTTGTCGAGATAGAGACGATTTACAGAGGCGAAAAAAGCTACATGCGCTACGCTACCGAGACAAAAAACTTCCTGAAACTGCTTTGGCGAGAAATACGCTTTCCAGAATCAGCCAGAAAGAGCCTCTCTTGACTCCAATAACCGTCTTTCTCTTTCGCTTTGCAAAACAAATGTGGCACAGGCAAACTTATCTGCCTTAAGCCGGTGAGTCCGGCATGCCGAGCTTACGCATCTTGGCATCGAGCTGGGCGAGCATTTTTTGGGGAGCACGGAAACGGACTTCAATGTATTCGCCATCATAATTTTTCTCGAGCACTTCCGCTGTATCGTGTAGCAGGCTGATGAACTTGTAGTCAGAAATATGCACGCGCACGGTGCGCTCTTGGAACTCAGATTCAAGCACGCTGGCAAGCATACTCTTGAGCTGCTCAATCCCGATACCGCGTTCTGCGGAAGTAAAAACCACATTTGGATATCGTTCTTTGACAGCTACAAAATCAAAGCAATTCGGTAGCAAATCAATTTTGTTGAAGACGGTGATGGTAACCTTGCTGGATACATTCAGCTCTGCAAGGGTTTGCTCAACAACTTGAATTTGCTCTTCATAGTTGGGGTGAGCGCTATCGACGACATGCAAGAGAATATCGGCATCACGAACTTCTTGCAACGTGGATTTGAAGCTCTCGACCAATTTATGCGGCAATTTGCGAATAAAGCCAACGGTATCTGAAATCAAGGTGTGTTTATTGCGCTGAAGGGTCAATTGGCGCGTGGTGGTGTCGAGCGTCGCAAAAAGTTGATTCTCACCTTTTAGATGAGCTTTAGGGCAAAGTGCATTCATCAAAGTTGTTTTGCCGGCATTGGTGTAGCCGACAAGCGCCATGCGAATCGTGTTGTCGCGCCACTTGGTTTGGGTGTGGTGTTGCTTATCGAACTCACTAAGCTTGCGTTTGAGCGTGGCGATGCGTTGCCAAACCAAGCGCCTGTCGGTTTCTATTTGCGTCTCGCCGGGACCTTTTGTGCCGATGCCACCCTTTTGCTTTGAGAGGTGAGTCCACTGACGTGTCAGACGCGGCAGAAAATACTCTAACTGCGCAAGCTCGACTTGCAACTTCGCCTGCGCCGACTTGGCATGCACAGCAAAGATTTGTAAGATGAGTGCCGTTCGGTCAATGATTTTGCACTCCAAAGTTTTCTCCAAGTTTCGCACTTGCACGGGCGAAAGGTCTTCATCGAAGATGACCACATCTACGCCCTTTGCCTTGACAAAGGTCGCCAGCTCATTGACCTTACCTTTGCCGACATAGAATGCAGGGTCAAGTTGTGTGCGTTCTTGGATAAACTTGTGGAGAACTGTAGCCCCAGCGGTGTCTGCAAGTTGTTCTAATTCGCTGAGGTAATCTTGCACTTGGGATTTGAGAATTTCAGGTGGGCGACTGACGCCAACTAACACAGCCTTTTCGCGAGCGACTTTTGTATCCAATACTGAGCAGGTTTAGTTGCAGAAATACTTCATTGTTTTGGCGCTTGAATTTAAGAAAAAACTCTTTGTGTGCAACATATGATGCGCCGTATCATGAAGTAATTTTCTCGATAATGCAAACCGCATGTGCCGTGGCGCCTTCGCCTTTGCCGACAAAGCCCAAGCCTTCGCTGGTGGTGGCTTTAATGGAAACAGAATCCAGTTCCAGATGAAGGCAGCGTGCGATATTTTTGCGCATCTGTGGAATGAATGGGGCAATTTTCGGCTTTTCCAAAAGTAGCATGGCATCGACATTGACAGGCTTGTAATTCTGCCGTTCCAAAAGCTGACGTACTTTTTTGAGCAAGGTTTGGCTATCAATATCTTTGAAAGCTGGGTTGGTGTTCGGAAAGTGCTTGCCAATATCGCCAAGTGCAGCAGCGCCTAAGAGCGCATCACAAATAGCGTGCAGCAAAACATCGGCGTCACTGTGTCCATCAAGACCCTTGTCGTAAGGAATTTCTACGCCGCCGATGATGAGCTTTCGCCCAGCAACAAGTGGATGAATGTCAATGCCAATGCCAATTCGCATCATGGTAAGTGAAGCTTGAATTTGCTAAAACAATAAACAAGTTAACAAAAGCTATGGCTCAAAAATTACTGTCATCAAAAACGTTATTGCTTGGAGTGCTCTGTGCGTTTGTGCTATACACAACCGTCGGCTGCCAGCACGTTACCCTCGTGCAAGATCCGATTTACAGTAAGCATGCCGTAGTACCAGCACCAACGGCAACGAGCAGGCTTGACATGCAAAAGCCCCTGAAGTTTGCTCAAGCTGGTTCAAGCGATAGCACGCAAAGCACAGCGTCGAGCACGGCTGACGACATGAGAGTAACTAACCGCACAGGACTTACCATCTTGGCTGTTGGCGCCGTCGTGCTTATTATCGCCACGCCGCTGATCCTATCGCAAATCTTCAGTAGCGGTAGCCGTCAGCAAGATGGGCAAAACGACAAAGTTGGCATTTCGGTAGCACCTGAAGTGCAAGGACACTAAGCCATGCCAGAGCATGTTGAAAGAAAAATACCGGTCAATATCCTGACGGGCTTCTTAGGAAGCGGGAAAACAACGTTGCTCAAACGGCTGCTGTCAGAAAATCAAGGGCGACGCAAAATCGCCATCTTGATGAATGAGATTGGCGAAATTTCTATTGATGCAAAGTTAATTGAAGGGTTCTCAGTGGAGATATTTGAACTCAACGACGGTTGCATTTGCTGCACCATCAATGAAAATTTCGTCCAAGTGCTTGATGAAGTGAGCACGAAACTCTCCCCAGACCTGCTGGTCATTGAAACTACAGGTGTGGCCGACCCGCTCTCGATAATTTACTCGCTGATAAATCCAAATGTCGTGCTTGATGCCGTCATCACTACTGTGGACACAAAAAATTTCCTGCGCGTCAAAGATGATGTGCAGGTCTGGCACGAACAAATTGAAGCCGCCGATGTGGTCTTGCTGACAAAAACCGACCTTGCAAGCACAAGCGATATTGAGCAAGTGAAAAATGAAATTCGTGCTTGCAACACACACTGTCAGGTCTTCGACGCATCAGCGGTGGCATTAGACCTTGTCTTCGGTGTGGCATATCCACGAAAACCGCTGGACACAGAGACCGAAGAACTTGAGCATAAACATGCACATTTGGCGCACGACCACATCGAAACCTTTCGTCTCAAAGGACATGAAATGTTCAATCTGACAACTTTGCAAGATGCACTGGCGAATTTGCCCCCAACTCTTTGGCGGCTAAAAGGACTAATTCGATTAGAGGAACAGCCCCAGACGTTTATTCTAAACTATGCCTTTGGACGATACACCATTGAAGACTGCATCAGCCATGCAGAAGGATATGATTTGGTCTTTATCGGCAAAGGGATTTTGACGCAAAAAGAACAGCTGATGGCACATCTGCAGCAGGCATTAGCCCATATTGACAAAACCTGAAGAGCAAAAGGCACAGTAGAAAAGTAAGCCCAGCTTGAGTGTGCTGGGCGTATCACTCTCTGTGAAAAAAGTCAGTTGTTAGGGATAGTAACAAGCACTAACCCTTGTCCCGGCGGTGCGCCAGCGCGTGCCAAGCCCATGACGCAAAGCGTGTAGAGCCGTCCTTCTACAACCGTGCTCCCGCCGCCGGGCATAGGAAATGCGCCAATCAGCGAACCCGTAGTGCCAGCTAACCGCACGCCAACCTGTGTATTGGCGGCGATATTGACAAATGCAGATTGTGCAGAAGTAACGCTCGTGTTGAAGGTGCGATTGGCGCCATTGGTCAAGACTTGCACATTCTGCGGCAAGCCGGGCGTACCAGTGAAGGTAACCACATCCACAGCAGGTGCGTCGGGCGAAAGATGCAAGAACCTTACGCCAGCTTGTCCAGCCGGCGGAGTAGCAACATTATCAGTCAGCAGCAGTGTCTTGAGGTTACTGGTGCCGCGCAGGGTATCAATCACGAAGAACGAAAAATTGCCGCCATCGCTAAAAGTGACGCTGGGAATATCTATCAGGTCAATAGGTGGGTTCACGTTATCAAGGCGCACACGCAGACGGCGTGTTCCGGGGTCGAGTTCAACTCGGATGCTTTGCGTATAAGCTAACCGCGTGGGCGTGCTGCCGCCGACAACCTCGTTATCAACCACTAAATTGACGGCAGGCGTGTTCGGCGAAGCATGTGTGGCAATAAGCTTAGCACGATTGACGCTGGGACCAGAAGAGGGAGTACAGCTTTGCAGCAGGCTAAGAACGCACAGCAGAGAGAGGGAAAGGAAACTTTTTTTGAGCATATTGGTGAAGTTTAGTTTGAAGAGCTGACGGATGAAACCATCCGAAGCCAAACATACGAAGAATTTTCAGGGAATTTTGAGGCTGGGCTAACATTTGAAGTAATGCACATGCAAAAGTGAACGAAGGCAAAACGTTGAAGAACATGACCGCAGAGTTATTAGAGAAAGCAATTGCAATTGCTGAGAAAATGCATCACGGTCAAGTCGATAAAGCTGGTGCGCCTTACATTTCTCATCCTCTTAGTGTGATGAATCAAGTGCAGACGCTTGAGGAGAAAATTGTGGCAGTCCTACACGATGCGATTGAAGATACACCGCTGACACTTGCTGACCTTGAGCGCGAAGGATTTCCAGCACACATTCTGCAAGCTATTGATGCCATTAGCAAACGAAAGGGAGAAAGCGAAGAGAGCTATCTTGAACGTGTGATGTCAAACCGTTTAGCACTGCGTGTTAAAATTGCGGATATCACGGATAACATGCGGCTTGAACGCATTGCACACCCTACACCTAAAGACTTTGCACGCATTGAGCGATATGCCAAAATGTTACCCATGCTTCACACTGCCTATCAAAAGCTCACATCTTGACTGCCACGCACAGCATGTGCTTGACGAATGCACTCAATGCTATCCAACATCTGAAAGCCCATACTTATGGCGAAAGTGCCGAATGTAGTAGTTGCGAATGCACTGGTGTTCAGGCTGGCGTAGGTGTGGGTCTTGCGCAACAAGCGCAAAGGCAGCTTGGCGTGCGGACTGCAAAATGTCGGTATCTTCATTAAGATTGGCAATTTTCAGATTGGTAATGTTGCCAGATTGCTGTGTGCCCATGATGTTGCCCGCACCGCGTAGTTGTGCATCCACTTCGGAGATTTTGAACCCATCGTTTGTGGCTTCCATAGCAGATAGCCGTGCCTTGGCATCGGCAGTGAGCTTGTCGTAGAGAAGATAGCAGTAGGATTGCTCCGAGCCACGACCGACGCGCCCACGCAACTGGTGTAATTGTGCCAGACCAAACCGCTCAGCGTGTTCAATAACCATGACAGTGGCGTTAGGCACATCGACACCGACTTCAATCACGGTAGTGCCAACTAAGACACGCGTTTTGCCTGAACGGAACATCTGCATCTCTTCTTCTTTTTCGTAAGGAAACATCCGCCCATGAATCAAGCCGACGCGACATTCATCGAAGACATGATTTTTCAAATACTCATAACTTTCAACGGCAGCCGCCAAATCTACTTTCTCGGACTCTTCGACCAATGGATAGACAATATAAGCCTGCCGACCTTTGCGAAGCTCTGCCTTGACAGCCTCATAGACTGTGTCTCGCTCTGATTCATGGCGTAGGTAAGTCAGGATAGGCTTTCGATGTTTGGGCATCTCGTCAATGATAGAGACATCTAAATCGCCGTAGAGTGTCATGGCAAGTGTACGAGGAATAGGCGTGGCAGTCATAAGAAGAATGTGCGGATTGAGAGCTTTATCCTGCAAGGCTTTGCGTTGCAAGACGCCAAAACGGTGCTGTTCGTCAATAATGGCTAAACCCAGATTTTGAAATTGCACTTTGTCTTGAATCAAAGCATGGGTGCCGACCACGATTTGCGTTTTGCCTGTGGCAATGCTCTCGAGAAGTTCTTCGCGTAGTTTTTTGCGCTGTTTGCCAACCAGGAGTTCTATGGCAATACCAAAAGGAGAGAGCATAGATTTAAGCGTAAGGTAGTGCTGCGTGGCTAAAATTTCGGTAGGCGCCATGAACGCGCACTGCACGCCATTGTCGAGGGCAATCATCATGGCAAACATGGCAACAAGTGTCTTGCCGCTACCGACATCACCTTGAAGCAGGCGATTCATTTGGATACCGCTGCGCAAATCCGCACGAATTTCCTTGATGACGCGCTTTTGTGCATCGGTCATTTCATATGGCAAAGAGCGATAGAGCTTATTGGTAAACTCGCCAACTTTTTCAAATGGAGTGGCATGGACGGTGCTGGAAATTTCTTCTTTGCGCAAGGCAAAAAGCAATTGCATGAAGAAAAGCTCTGTCCACTTGAGTCGGAAGCGTGCGCGCTCGAGCTCTTCGAGAGTTTGAGGAAAGTGGATTTGTGTGTAAGCATCTTTGAGCGGCATCAGATGATGGGTTTCAAGCAGAGCAGAGGAGAGATTTTCTTCAATGTATGAAGTTGCTTGGGCAAGAAACTGTCGCATGAGGCGGCGAATACTGCGCGTGCTAAGCCCCACTTGTTTCATGGCTTCGGTGGCAGAATAAAGTGAGACAATTTTGCCCGTATTGAAGAGTTCATAGTCGTTGAGTTCGCCTTCATCTGCATCTGCATCCAGCGAAGAGAGTTTGTCAAAGTCAGGATGGAGCATTTGCGGTTTCGACCCAAAAAAACCGACCTTACCCGATACTGCTAAGGCTTCCCCTGCTTTGAAAATCTTTTGCAAATATGCTGCACCTTGAAACCAAGTCAGGTCAAGCACACCAGTTTTATCAAAGAGCTGAACCACTAAGCGGCGATTTTTCCAAGAACTACCCTCAAGACGCACAGATTTAATTTCGCCGACCACCGTAGCCACTTCACCTTCTCGGAGTGCGGCAATACTCTTGATAAGCGTTCGATTGAGGTAGCGGCGCGGAAAAAAGTTCAAAAAATCTTCAAAAGTGCGAATGCCAGCACGATACAGCGCATCAGCCCGATTCGGACCAATGCCTTTAAGAAATTTGATATCCGTTTGGAAAAAGTTTGCATGGAGCATGACTGGTGCGATACTAAACCCTTTAGCAAATAAACGCTCCGCAAGTGATTACATGAAAATACACCAAATTCTTTTACGAGAGAGCGTTCGTCAGGCATCCATTCACTGGATTCCTCGCTGGTGCTCGGAAGGGCAGCCATCTCACCCTGTCTGCTGGTGCAGACATCCCTCTTCTCACAGGAGAAGATTAGGGTGAGGACAATCCTTTTGCGGTCAAAAACCAAGCCATGTAACCCAAAAGGCGCGCGTCCTCTATTTTGTTTTCATCACATATACGCCGTCCCAATCTTCTGGGAGGGTTTCTTCGGCAAGCATTTGGCAGCGTCGGATGTAGGTTTTAGAGGGACCGTCGTTGGGGAAGAGTCTCAAAATTTCTTCAAAGCATTTTATGGCTTTTCCCCATTGCTGTTTGCGGTAGAGCGATAGGGCTTCAGCGAAGTGTTGCACTTTTTCTTGCTCCATGGGTGAGAGTCCGCCTTTTTCGCTGAGCAGTTCATAAATCCGAATCGGAATGGCTTTGCCTTTGACGCGCAAATAATCAAGCTCGCGGACTTCGATTAAATCTTTAGCTTGTTGATAGGTGCTTTCGCTGATGATGATGTTGGTGCCGTATTCTTTATTGACGCCCTCCAAGCGAGACGCCAGATTAACTGCATCACCAATGACGGTGTAATCCATATGCATTTCAGAGCCAATGTTGCCGATAACCATTTTTCCAGTGTTCAGCCCGATGCGCGTTTGGAAATGTGGCAAGTCGGCGCTCTTCTTTTTGTAAAAGGCTTGAAGTTGTCGATGAATTTCAATTGCGGTCAGGCAGGCAGAGGCGGCATGCAGGTCTTTGGGAATCGGTGCACCAAAAATTGCCATAATCGCATCACCAATGTATTTATCAACCATCGCTTCACGGTCTAAAATAATGCGGCTGGCTAAGGTAAAGTATTCGTTAAGAAATCGCACCAATTCTTTCGGCGAAAGTGTTTCAGAAATGCTGGTAAAGCCTTCAATGTCGGAGAAAAACACCGTGGCTTCAATTTCTTTGCCGCCCAGTTCCACTTCATCGGGGTTAGCAATGATGCTATCGATAATGCGTGGACTAAGGTAGCGGTTAAACACTTTGCGCAACTCGCGCTTCTGACTGCCCTCCGTAGCATAGCTTACCACAGCGGACAGAGCAAAAACCAAAGCAAATGCCGTGAGAGGAAAAGCCACAGGAATCCACCAGCGCAGGAGCACGAAAAGTAGATACGCTATGGCAAGATACAGCAACGCCCCTACCAACGTGAGTAGCACACTTAGGCTAACACGACCGCTCAGGAAAAAACTAACAGCCGCCACAAGAGCAAGACATGCCGCCAAAAGGTATTCCGCCCAACGAGGGGGCTGGCGCAAATAGTGGGCATTGAGCAGATTGGACAGCATGGTTGCATGAATTTCCATGCCGGGATAAGGTTCTAACGGCGTAAAAGGAGTAGGCTTGAAATCTAAAAGCCCGGCTGCCGAAGCTCCAATGATAACATGCTTGCCCTGCAACTCAGAGAAAGGAATGTCAGGCGGCTCCCCTTGCTCAACTTTGATGGCAGAAGTAATCAGTGCAGCCATCGGGTAGTACGTGAATGCCCCTTGCGGACCGCCTTTGCCATACCAGTACAGCAAAAATGTGCCGTCATTAGCCACAGGAATATGCTCGAGCAAGGAATCAAGGTTGGTGATACCTTTTGAGAGCAAAAAGCAACCAAGTCCAAAATAAGGCAGATGTTTTTCACCCAGTTTACACAAAAGAGGAACACGCCGAGCAATGCCATCTCGGTCGCTCTGAAAATTGACAACACCTAACTTGGCACTGCCCTCTTGAAACATTGGAAGTGGCGCTTCTGTGCTTTGATAGAGAGGCACAGCAAGTCGACGGGTGGTGGTAACATGCAAAAAATGCTTGGTTTGAATACTGCTGTTCGCAGAAGCAAAAGTATCGCTTTCTGACAAATACACCGCTAGAAGCGAACGCCCGTTTTCTTTGAGGGCTTCGGCAAATGCTTTATCGGATTCAATGGCATCGACATTGAGACGGTCAAAATCAGGCTGGGAAAACTCAATATCAAAGGCAATAACTCGAGCGCCAGCTTTGGTAAGATAGCGCACTAATGCGGCATAGAACTCACGTGGCCAAGGCCAGCTTTGTCCCTGCTTTTGGAAATATGCCAAACTGCTCTGGTCAATAGCGGCGATAACTACGGAATTATCTTCCCGCTCCGCCCGATAGCCGCTTAGGAAACGCACATCGAGCAACTTCAACTCGACTGTTTCTAACAGCCCAGCTATCTGCAAGAGCACAGCCAAACAAAGCCCCATTATCGACACCACTGCAATGAGCACGGGCTTGGAGCGTTGCAATTGCCGCAAGCGCTGCTGAATGGGCTGAACCGACATGAATTGATACCCTTGTTTTATCAAAGTTGCAAAACGCCTGACGATGTTGCAAAAAATTTCCCACCACGCCTTTCGACGCGCAGGCGGTTTAGCGCAGCCTTGAAGTTGCAGTGGCACGCCGATACGTCCGATTAGTCCATATCACTTGAACAGGCGGGCTTTCATTGTGCAAGCGGTCAAATGCCGTAACAACATACTTAGATGCAATAGTGCTTTGGCTATGCCACACAGTGTCGCATCTTATTGCCACGATATGGCGCGGGTCGTTGAGCACAGGACGCTGCTTGAGACTAAAACGATAGACCACGAAGTAAGCGGCAGTGTCTTTATCCTGTGCGGGTCGTGGTTTTCCCCAAGTCAGGGTAATGCCTGTATCGCTGCTGAGGATGGCTAAGTTTCTTGGCGGACGCGGCGGCACTTGGTCTTTCCATGGCATCGGCGGAATCAGCGCTGGGGCGCGGTAAAAATCATGCTTCAAGGTATCTAATATGCCTAAAGGATTTTTCAGCATTGAGCGCGTGCTGAAGTAAATGCTGCCTTTTACCTTTGGGTTCGCTCGATTGAGCCTCAATTGGTTAGGTAGTTCAGAAGGATTTTTCCAAAGTGAATCTTGACCAATGCGGTAAGCACCTTGTCCAACGTAGAGATGCCTGCCAAAGGAATTTCTACTCCACCATTCTACCATGACCTCATACGGCACACGAGGAAACCCAATTGGGAAATACAGTTGTGGGGCAACATAGTCAATCCAACCTTTTTTTAGCCACTTGCGCACATCAGCATACAGATAGTCGTAGGTCGGCTGACCTGCAGAAGTTGCCGAACCCTCTTTGTCATCCTTCCGATTACGCCACACGGCAAATGGGCTGATGCCAAATTTCACTTTCGGCTTAATAGACAAAATTTTCAGATGCACTGCTTCAATGAGCAAATCAACATTGTGTCGGCGCCAGTCTTCAATTGAGGTAAATCCGTTCGGATATCGCCTGAAAGTTGCACTATCGGCGCAAAAAGGCTCGTTCGGAATATGATAGGGGTAGAAATAGTCATCAAAATGCACCGCATCGATGTCATAGCGGCGCACCACGTCGGCAATCAGTTCAGTAATGTAGTGCCGCACTTCTGGCAGTCCGGGATTGAAGTATTTCTTTTTGCCGTATTGGAAAAACCACTCTGGTTTAAGAAAGCTGATATGGTCGGGCGCGAGACTGGCGTTCTCGACATCAAACACGGCGCGGTAAGGGTTGAACCATGCGTGAAATTCCATGTTGCGCTGATGTGCCAACTCAATCATAAACGCCAGCACATCATAGTAAGGCTCTGGCGCCTTGCCTTGTGTGCCTGTTAGCCACTCCGACCAAGGTTCGTGCGGACTGGGATAAAACGCATCGGCGGCAGGACGAATCTGCACCACAACAGCGTTCATGCCATAGTGCTTGAGCGTATCCAAAATGGCTTGAAACTCCCAGCGCTGTGAATCAGCAGGCAAGCCCTTTCGAGATGGAAAATCAATGTTACTCACCGTAGCAATCCAAGCCGCTCGAAATTCATGCTTTGGTGCAATCACGTCTTGCACCTTGACTTGTGCTTCGGTAAGCGTAGCACCAAAGACGAGCATCATGCACACTATCGGGCGCATAGGTTATGCCGTTTTTGATAAGCGCACCAGTGCTTGCTCATACTCGTCAGGCGTGTTGATGTTGGCAAGACTTTCCTTCGATTCAGGCAAAACCAGCTTGCAGGGATGGTTTAACAAAAATTTTCTGGGACAATTCTGACCTTTTGAGACCATCTCCAATAAGCCTGAATAGCTTTTAGGCTCCCAAATCGCAATCAAGGGTTCAGGCAAATGGTCATCAGGATTTTGGTAAGCGGTCGCTACTTTTTCAGGGTCGCGCTGGCTAACCAAGTGTGCAATGAGTGGTTCATCCACAAACGGCAAGTCGCAGGCGACGACTAACCATGCCACATCGGGTTTATGCTCAAACGCTGTGAGAATACCGCCAGCAGGACCAAGATTTTCGACCCTATCGAAGAGCACGTTCAAGTGTGGCTCAATCTGTTCTGCTTGCGAGTGGCGACAAGACACAAACACAGCTTCACAGAACTTTGAGAGCAATCGGTAGCCATATTCACGCTGCGACACACCGTGATAGTTCAGCGACCCTTTATCGCGTCCCATGCGAGAGCTTTTCCCGCCCGCCAACACCAGTCCATAAAGTGCTGTCATACTTTGAAATCTGATTTACCACCGCGTTTTTCAATCAACTTAATTTCTTTGATAACAATTGCATGTGAGAGCGATTTGCACATATCGTATACCGTCAGGGCGGCAAGCGTTGCGCCCGTGAGCGCTTCCATTTCTACGCCCGTTTTGCCATGCAGTTCAGCTGTGCACTCAATGGCAATTTCGGTTGAAGAAATCGGCATAATTTCGATGCGACAATTTTCCAAGCCCAGCGGATGACAGAGAGGAATAAGTTCACCTGTTTTCTTAGCCGCCATCACGCCAGCAATGATAGCCGCCTGAAACACTGCTCCTTTCTTGGTGTGAATTTCTCCCTGTTGCAAGTGTGCCATAATCGCTTCGCCCAGCTCCACAATTGCTCGAGCTTTTGCCAGTCGGTGTGTGATAGGTTTTTCACTCACATTCACCATGGCTGGGTTGCCAGTGGCATCAAGATGTGAAAATGGCTGGTCGGTTGGCATACTTTCTCAAAATTTTGGTCAGCTTGTTCTTTTGCAAACCTAAAGCCGAAAATGCGTTCTTGCAAGACGCACGGGTAAAGAACATGGCACACAGATGACACGGATTACAGCGGATGTTGTAACCACAAAGGGCACAAAGTGTTTTCACAATGCATGCAAAGCTTACCTCACTCTAACCTTTGCCTACAAGGAGAGGGAACTGCCCACACCCCTGTCGCAGAGCGACGTTCCTCTCCTTCGGCAAGGAAAGGGACGTTTTCGGCATCGCCAAAACAGGGTGAGGTGCATGCTTCACTGTGCTACGCTTTGTTCAGCATAACAGACTACGGAAATTCCGAACGCAAGCAAGTTTGAGAAATGTGATAGCTTCGGAACGAAAATCCACATTCCCGCGCTTATACCTGCTGATAAATTTTCACCAACGGAGGCAGTATGGCTCATAAATTGATACCCAAATATGAGACCGTATATGAGACACGCAGTATCTCTCGCCACACAGCAGGCTCAACCTAATGTCTCGTCTCTTTTCTCAAATCTTTCACCTGAACTCCTGTGGCAACTCTCGCTCGAGCAACTCGATGTTGCGATTGGCATCAAACACGCCAGTGGTGAGATGATTTATGTAAACCAAACATTCTGCGACCTGTTAGAACTCCCGAAAGAAAGCATCATCGGAAATCGGGTTGAAGAGGCTCTGCCCAAACAAACATACGAACAGCAAAAAGCCTTGCTCGAAAAAGAGCGCGAAAGACGGTTATCTGGAAAGTCCAGTGTTTATGACTTGGAAATTGAAGTGGCAGGTGGCAAAACCAAAACGGTGCGCGTGCATGCTTCACCCATCTTTGACCGCGATAAAAATTACTTGGGC
>Ga0308420_1000076_pt1 | contig 36135 bp, 37 predicted proteins | sample HotsprSampleMS55_FD_203802 | JGI IMG/M metagenome (GOLD analysis project Ga0308420, IMG submission 203802) | Hot spring phototrophic mat microbial communities from Mushroom Spring, Yellowstone National Park, Wyoming, United States - 20090730_MS55 ... | reverse complement strand
CCCGTACTATTGACTTTCCACCCCGACCGGGCAGGATAAGTCCAGCCTGAGTACTTGCGCATGGAGAGGGTGGGAAATTCCGCGCGTTTTGTTAAAAAAATCCTACCTTTTCCTGTGTCCAAGCAAATTGAGTGTAAGTTGAAGCTACTCCTGCTTTGCTTTCCCTGTACCACTACGGGGCTATAAAAATACCATGAAAGTTCTGGAAGGAGAGATATGCGGGTAGCAGTCTTCAACACCAAGCCTTACGACCAGCAATTCCTCTGTGCCGCTAATGCTAAATATCACCATGAGTTAGTGTTTTTTGAGCCACACCTTTCTGCCAAAACTGCCAAATTAGCTGAAGGTTTTAGGGCAGTATGTATTTTTATCAATGACATCGTAGACGCAGAAACTTTACAGCTTTTACAAGCAGGAGGCACAGAACTGATCGCCACCCGCTCCGCAGGTTTCAATCACATTGATCTCCATTCCGCCCAAAAGTTGGGGATCAAAGTGGTGCGTGTTCCTGCCTACTCCCCCTACGCCGTGGCAGAACACACTGTTGGGTTAATTCTCTGTCTGAACCGTAAAATCCATCGGGCATACAACCGCGTTAGGGAAGCTAATTTTTCCCTCGATGGACTGCTGGGCTTTGACCTGCACGGCTGTACTGTCGGTATCATTGGCACAGGCAAAATTGGCAGTGTGACCGCAAAAATTTTGCATAGTTTTGGCTGTCATCTGCTGGGTTACGACATTCAGCCCAATCCCGCATGCCTGAGTATAGGCATGGTCTATGTGTCCTTGTCCGAGTTATTGGAGCGATCAGATATTATTAGCCTGCACTGTCCCCTCACTCCCGATTCCTATCACCTGATCAACGCCGAAGCGGTGGCAAAAATGAAGCAAGGAGTAATGCTGATTAACACCAGTCGGGGCGGGTTGGTGGATACCAGTGCGGTAATTGATGGCTTGAAATCTGGCAAAATTGGCTACTTAGGCTTGGATGTCTATGAGCAAGAAGAGGGTCTATTTTTTGAAGATTTATCCAATCAAGTAATCCAAGATGATGTGTTTCAGCGCCTGCTCACTTTTCCCAATGTGTTAATCACAGGACATCAGGCGTTTTTTACCCGCAATGCCCTGCAAAATATCGCCGACACTACCCTAGCTAATATCTCTGCTTACGAAAAGGGTGAACCCTGCGCCAATGCGCTGTGTTAAAATTTGCCAGCAATAGGTGGATATAAACAATGCTTGAACTATGGCAATGGTTGGTGCAACCTTTGCAGTATGAATTTATGGTCAAGGCGATCGCCGTTAGTGCCTTAGTAGGCATAGTCTGCGCCATGCTCTCCTGCTACATGATCCTCAAGGGCTGGGCACTGATGGGCGATGCGGTGTCCCACTCGGTATTACCAGGGGTGGCACTGTCCTATGCTCTGAACCTACCCTATGTGATCGGGGCATTTGTGTTTGGTTTAGGCTCAGTGTTTTTGATTGGGCTGATCCAGCAACAATCTCGGATCAAAGAAGATACAGCGATCGGCTTAGTGTTTACAGGTTTTTTTGCCTTCGGCTTAATTTTAGTTTCCAAAACTCCCAGTTCTGTGCCCCTAACCCATATTTTATTTGGCAATCCTTTGGGCATACCCAATGCTGAACTGTGGCAAACCGTAATTACCAGCGTGGTTACCATCATTTGCATTTTGCTATTTCGCAAGGACTTAATGCTTTTTTGCTTCGATCCCATCCATGCCAAATCCATCGGATTACCGATTAACTTTTTGTACTATCTATTACTTACCCTCTTATCTTTAACCATCGTGGCGGCACTACAAACGGTGGGGATCGTGTTAGTAATTTCCCTATTGATTACCCCTGCGGCTACTGCCTATTTATTGTGCGATCGCTTTGATCAAATGATGGGCATTGCCGTAATAGTTAGCGTATTTGTTAATATTTTGGGAACTTACATTAGCTTTCATCTCGATGTCTCCACTGGTGGAGCGATCGTAGTTTTGCAAACCCTACTGTTCCTCTCTGCCTTTATTTTTGCCCCAAAACACGGCTTGCTTGCCCGCTACAGCGCCTCTCACACTGGGCTATGATAGGTAGCGTAAACTACGGCTAGAGTAACAGATGCGAATAATTTTGATGACAGGAAAGGGAGGCGTAGGCAAAACTTCCGTTGCCGCCGCCACAGGGCTAAGGTGTGCTGAATTAGGCTACAAAACCCTAGTGCTCAGCACCGATCCCGCCCATTCCCTAGCCGACAGCTTTGCTGTAACTCTAGGACATGATCCCGTGCTCATACGCCCCAATTTGTGGGGAGCAGAACTGGATGCCCTCAGGGAACTGGAAGGAAACTGGGGAGCGGTAAAACGGTATATCAGTGAAGTATTGCAAGCCCGAGGACTGGACGGTGTGCAGGCAGAGGAACTGTCTATCTTACCTGGGATGGATGAGATTTTTGGTTTAGTGCGGGTGAAACGGCACTACGACGAGCAATTTTACGATGTGCTAATTATCGACTCAGCTCCTACAGGCACTGCCCTGCGCTTGCTGTCTTTACCAGAAGTGGCAGGCTGGTATATGCGCAAGTTCTACAAGCCTTTGCAAGGGATGGCGCAGGTGTTTACTCCAGTGGTGGAACCTCTGTTTAAGAAAATTACAGGTTTCTCTCTGCCTAACAAGGAAGTGATGGATGCTCCCTATGAATTCTATCAGGAATTGGAAGCACTGGAAAAGATTCTCACCGACAATACGATTACCACAGTGCGCTTGGTAACAAACCCTGAAAGAATGGTAATTAACGAGTCCCTGCGTGCCCATGCCTATTTGAGTTTATACAATGTGGCAACAGATTTGGTAATCGCCAATCGCATCATTCCCGATTCCGTACAAGACCCCTTCTTTGTGGCATGGAAACGGGCGCAACAGCAATACTGTGAACAGATTCTCAGCGATTTCCATCCTCTGCCCATTAAAAAAGTGCCTCTGTATGCAGAGGAGCTGTGTGGTTTGCAAGCTCTGGAAAGATTGAAGGAAACTCTCTATCCTGACGAAGACCCCACCCAAGTCTATTACAAAGAGAATACCATGCGGGTAGTGGAAGAAGATAATCAATATCGCCTCGATCTCTACCTGCCAGGCGTTCCCAAACAGAATATTGAACTCAGTAAAACGGGTGATGAATTGAACATTCGCATTGGCAATCACCGCCGCAATCTGGTTTTGCCCCAAGCCCTGTCTTTACTGCAACCCTGTGGTGCGAAAATGGAAGATGATTATCTGAAAATCCGTTTTGCTACCAAGTAGCTATGCCCTTGACCGTTCCTCAGCTTCAGCAATGGAAATCTCAGGGTCGGGCGATCGCCGCTTTGACTGCCACTGAATACACCATTGCGGAAATTTTAGATAGCGCAGGCATTGATTTACTGTTGGTGGGGGATTCCCTTGCTATGGTGTCGTTGGGCTATAGCACCACCCTGCCCCTAACTCTCGATCAAATTATTCACCATGCCCAAGCGGTATGTCGTGGGGTGAAAAACGCTTTGGTGGTGGTCGATCTGCCCTTTCTCTCCTATCAGGTATCCCTAGAGCAAGCGATTCTGTCGGCGGGGCGCATTCTCAAGGAAACGGAAGCGCAGGCAGTGAAGTTGGAAGGGGGCTATCCCCAAGCGATCGCCACCATTGAGCGCCTAGTCCAAGTGGGTATCCCCGTGATGGGTCATGTGGGGTTAACTCCTCAAGCGGTGCGCCAGACTGGCTACCGCCAGCAGGGCAAAGATGCCACTTCAGCTCAGGCAATTTTCGACCAAGCTAAGGCGATCGCCAAGGCAGGGGCTTTTGCCATCGTGCTGGAAAATATTCCCTCCACCCTCGCCCAAGAGATCACCCAGACCCTGCCCATTCCCACCATTGGCATTGGCGCAGGCGAATACTGCGATGGGCAGGTACTCGTTACCCACGACTTGCTGGGGCTATCTGCTAAAATTCCCCCCTTTGTTACTCCCTATGTCAATCTGCGGGAAATAATTACTAAAGCAGTGCAACAATATACCTCAGCCATCCACCACAACCATCATGGATGAAACCACGATCCAACGCATCAGAGAGCAGTTTAACTTCGCTCCCTATCCCAAAACTCCCGTAGAGCAGAAACCAGACCGCAACAAGCTATTCAGATACAACATGGTCAATGGCTTCTACCTGCGGGATCAGCAGGTGGTCAGTTCTCAGGGAAAATCCATTCTCGATGTGGGCTGTGGCTCAGGATTTACCACCCTCGCCCTAGCTTTGGCAAATCCGGGGGCAAAAATTGTCGCCATCGACATTTCCGAAACTTCCATTGAACTCGCTCAATCCCGTCTCCTGTACCACGGTTTCCCAGAAGTGGAATTCCATGTCTTGCCAGTGGAGCAGTTAGACACATTGAACCGCAAATTTGACTACATCAACTGCGATGAGACCCTGTATTTACTCCCCGACCCCTTAGCTGGTTTGCAAGCGATGGCAAGGGTACTGGCAGAGCGGGGCATCATCCGTGCCAACCTGCACCACGCCCTCCAGCGGCGGGTGTATTTTCAAGCACAGGAGGTGATGCAATTCTTGGGGTTTATGGATGATTGCGAGCAGGAGACTGCCCTAAAGGCGCTAAGGGATTTATTCAATGGCTTGGGTATGCATGTGTGGATCAAAAAATTTGGCTGGTCAAGCGATCGCAAAGACGAGGACATTCTGGAAAACCATCTGCTCAGGGGCGATCGCGGCTTTAGGGTCAAGGATATGTTCGATTTGATAGCAGGGAGTGGACTGCAATTTATCAGCCTAGTGGATCACGCCTTTTGGCGAATAGCCGACCTGTTTACCAGCCCCGAAGCGATCCCCGACTTTATTGAGATGGCAGAGGCGATGGCAACCCCCCAAGAACGCCTCTACCTGTATGAACTGCTCAATCCTGTCCACCGCCTGCTGGACTTCTATTGCGGCCATGCCCACATACCAAACAGCTTTCGTGATCCTGCTGAATGGCAAGAACAGGAATGGTACAACGCCAAAGCATGGCTCCATCCTCAATTACAAGATGGGGAAGTCAGAGCGGGTCTAGAACAGGCAATCTCAGCTCTAGCCCCCTGTGCCATGTCCCCTTACCTAACTGTTACCAGCCCTAAAGAAATTTCCCTGCTACCACCCTCTAGTCTCATGCTCTACATTCTGCTGACTGAAGGCAAGGGGCAGGGCATGGATTTCCCGCAACTGGTGCAACTGTGGCAAAATACCTTCCCCCACAATCCCCTCAGCCGTACCCCTATGACCCCCGCCCAGACTGCCCAGCAGGTGCGCCGAATTCTGATCGATCTGGAAGAGTTGCAGTTTATTTTCCTGACCCTATAGCCAGCTGCCAATCAAAGTAAACGACGACCAGAAGTAGGGGTGTTTCAGGTTAACTCTGCCCCGCACCTCCGCCAGAGGAATGTCGCCGAGGTTGGGGATGCCTTTGATGACATTGTTTTCAAGAGTAACTTTCCCTTCAATCATGGCAACTTGGGCTTCTCGCAGGGCGATCGCTTTACTTTTGGCTGTGGGATACTTGCTGTAAAAGTTCAGCATCAGGGGCACTGTCCCCGCATCTGACACCGTCCACAGGGAAGCCAGCACACTCTTGACCCCCGACTGCACCGCCACACCACCCAGTCCTAGGTTATTGCCCACCGCTGTAACGCAAGCGCTCAAGGTCAACATTTCCAAAGGGGGTTGGTGCAACTGCAGATTGCGCATTTCATTGAGAAACAGCCGCTCATTCCAAAACTGCAAGAAAGACCCATCAATGGCATTGCTGACAAATTCCCCGTGGGTAGCCAGATGAATAATGCCGAAATTTTGAGCTTGGTAGCGGGATTTGAGGTTATTGATGGTAAATTGCTGATTCAAGAAACTTTCCCCTTGCAATACCCGCGAAGTAATTGTCTGCACCTCTAACCCCACATTGGGCAATGCACTAAAGCCCTGCATCGGCTCAGTTAAACCCATTGCCAAAATAGTATTCCTGCGGCGATCGCGCTGGGCAAAATTTACTGAACCCATGTTAGGCACAGTTGCCAAGTTGTACTTCTGCACTAGAAATCGCTGTCCATCATACAGGGCAGAAATTGGCATAGTGCGAAAAGGGCCATCCATGACGAACACCAGCGTTTCCGTATCGGCGGAGCGCAGATCAGCTTCAATGGGAGCAATCAGCCAGCTATAGAGGGTGCGGGCAAAAGGCAGATAATCTTGGGAGCTGGGATCGCGCACTTCTTCTACAAACCGCCGCACTGTATCCCGAATTTCCTGATAGCCCCCAGGAATAAACACTGATTTCTGAATCAATTTGCCTGCGGCTGACAGAACCACTAATTCCAACTGTTGTTCTCTAATGTAGGTATAAACCACCGCCGTCCGACTTCCAGTTAACTGCTCTGCCCTGCGAATTTCAGCGATGGCTTGCTGTAGAGAGCCTGCTATGGCTCCTGGCTGTTCACTGGCGTAAACTTTCTCGATGTTGGTGACTAGGCACTCTGGGCTATTGCAAGAATCAGCATTTCTCCTAGACTGACTTACATTAAAAGAGCCACAGCCACCCAGCAACCCTACTAGGCGATCGCACCTTGGTCTTTCTAAAATCACTTCACTGCCCAAGCAGTTGTACCCTGGGGAGCAAGATTGCTCACTGGAAGAACTACTGTAGTACTGCCCCTGAGCGGGAAGCACACCAATAGCGCCCAGTGCCAACAGCCCACCACAGGTAGCCAGCCAAGTTCTAGGGGATAGTAGCCTTTTCATAAACACCACTCCTGATTAGCCTAGCTAAAATGTAAAGGTTGTCCGCAGTGCCCCGATAGTAATTGTATCCGTAGCTGTGTGGGACGGATTGAACAGAAAAATAATCCCTGGCGTAACCGAGATATTGTCAGAGAGGCGATAGCGGTAAAACAGTTCCACATGGGTAGTACTAGCAGGTTGCCCGCCGGCAAGAGGTAAACCAGACAAAAAGGCTGGCACATTGCCAATGTTCAAGTTGCTACTGACAATTTTAGGCGGCTGACCTACATAAATTCCACCCAAGTTGCCTCTGCCGAACAAATTGTAGAAGTTCAAATACACCATCCAGTTGGTGGTTTCCACCGTACCGCGCACAACACCCGTGCCGTAGGAAGAGGTGTAGCCCCCCCAAGTTCCCAAAGATACTGTAGGAGCAATCCGCCAGTCGAGAGTAGCGCCAACGGCATTAGTGTTAAATAATCCACCGAAAACGGAAATAGTGGAATCCCCCACAGAAAGCCCTATATCCCCAAAGTCTGTGTAGGAGTGTAGGTAGTAAAGGGAAGTAGTGAGATTGTTTGCAGGTTCTAAAACGAGTTGCAGTCCTGTAGTGTATCTCCCACCAAACAATCCCCCTGAACCTACAGCCGCCGAGGGGTTACCTACAGCATAAACCCCCTGTAGGCTAATTCGTTCTGTAACCTGCCAATCAAAACCCACCCCCGCATTGGTTGCCCCTAGAAACAAAATGGGATTTCGCTGGGCAAAGGTGGAAATAGGTCCCTGCCCCGCACTTTCAGTGGGATTGGTACCCCTAAATACAGTGGTGGGACTGACCCCTGCAGCACCAATGACTATGGCAAAATTGGGGGAAACGAGATTGCGGAAAGACAGTTCAGACAGGGTAAGGAAGTTATTTGTATTTCCTTCGTAACCCAAGTTGGTAAAGTTAGCAGTGTTGATTGTGAAAAAAGTATCAGCGGTTATATTTCCTGCTCTCAATCCCGTGAGTAATAGGCTCCTTCCATAAAAATCAAACTGGGTGATTGCCGTCAGGGAAAAATTGTAGCCAAAGGTCAGGTTAGTACCCCTTCTTGTCTCATTAGGAGTAATAATTCCATTGCGGGGGAATATATCGTAATTGTGAGGGAAAATACCCTGCAAACCAAACACCGCTTGACCGTAGAGTTTAGTGAGGGTGTTAAATGGCTGGGTTTCTAAGGTAGTAACTTTTCTCTCTAAGCTATCTAATCGCTCTCGCAAGGTAGATAACTCTGGGGCAAATTCCTGTTGAAGCCTTTGGGCTTTGGCTAGGTCATCTTTACTGACTTTGTCTGCCAGACCTGAAGCTAGAATTTCGTTGATTTTGTCAAGACAAGCGCTAACTCCTGCGGCAAAATCAAAGCGGCTAATGGCTTGTGCTCCACGGTAAGTACGATTTGGGTAGCCTGCAATGCAGGCATACCGCTCTACTAGGGACTGCAGGGCAGTAAAAGCCCAATCGGTAGGCTTGACATCACTCAGTTCAGAAACATGAACCTGTCTGAGTAGCATACTCTCACTGGTTTGTGCTTCAGTAGCGGCGGGGAATGCCACTAGCCCACACACTAACCCAGCTAGCAAAATACGCTGGGATTTATTCTGATTTGTGCCCATTCTCGCTCCTCAGCTAAACAAAAGTTTGTTGCTGAGTATATTCAAAGTCTTACTAAAAATTTGTTAAACTTTATTAACTATGGAAGCCGTTGCAATTGAGATGGCTCAACATAGGGGTATCAAGTTCATATTACTGAATGTTTGCTACAGTGGTTAAGTACTGCTCCACAGTAGATACCAATTCACTTAATGGCACATCCAATTGTTCCCCCGTGAGCATATTTTTGAGTCTGCAGGTTTTGTTGCGGTACTCACTTTCCCCAATAATGAGACATACAGGAATACCTAACTTATTGGCTTGATCCAGTTGTTTTTTAAGAGGACGGGTGGCAAAGTTGGTGAGTACTTTAATGTCGTGCTGGCGCAGTGCTTGGGAAATAGTTAAATATGTTGGCATTAAATCCGCTTGCATATTTACTACCATCACTTGGGCAGGAGTAGGGGATAGAGGCTTGACTATGCCTTTGTCCAGCAGTTGGCGCAGGAGTCGAGTTAAGCCGATGGAAATACCCACCCCTGGTAGTTTTTCCCCAGCGAACATACCTACTAAGTCGTCATAGCGACCACCAGAGCAAATGCTCCCCAAACTTTCGTAGCCTACTAAGGTAGTTTCATAGACTGTGCCTGTGTAGTAATCCAAGCCTCGGGCAATGCTTAGGTCAACAGTAAAATACCGCTCTGGTACGCCAAGCGATCGCACATATTTGACCACTTGAGTTAGTTCTTGAATCCCTAAATCTAGGGTGTCATTGATATTACTTAAAGTGTCTGTTAGCTGTTGCAAAATAGTATCTTGATCTCCCTTGATACTAATAAATTCCATAATTTTTCTAGCTGAATCACTGCTCAATCCCATTTCCTGCAGGGTACTAGTTACCTTGTCTGCGCCGATTTTATCTAGGGCGTCAATAATTTTGATGCAAGTTTTGATCTGATCCAGCCCAATGCCCAAACTGGAAAAGAAACCAGTGAGAATTTTCCGATTGTTGATTCTGATTAGAAAATCTCCGATCGCTAATTTTTGGAAGATTTCGTAGATGATGGCGGGAAGCTGTGCATCGTAGAGTAAGCTCAGTTCTCCTCTGCCTACCACATCTATATCGCACTGGCGAAATTGGCGATACCTGCCTGTTTTGGCGCGCTCACCGCGAAATACCATATCCATCTGATAGCGGGCAAAGGGAAAGGTGAGTTCATGGAAATGGCGGGCAATGTAGGCGGCAAGGGGCACGGTCTGGTCAAACTTGAGAGCACGGGATTCGGATTTTTCATGGTCTTCGGGAGTCAGGGGAGTAATGGCATAGAGAATGTTATCCCCTTGATTGCCTTTCGCTTGCAGTACTTCCAATCTTTCTACCGCAGGCGTTTCCAAGGGAGTGAAGCCATACTTTTCAAACACAGTTTGCATTACCGCCATGAACTTTTGCTCTAGGCGCTTCTCCCCTGGTAGGAACTCAATGTCAAAGCCACTCGGCAGACTGTAATTGATGCGATCGCCCATAGCCTATCCTGCCAACATCGCCATCAGAGCCTCACTGCTTTTGCTGGTTTCCTGAAACACATAGTTGGGGCTAAAGACAGTGATGTCCGTACCACCCACTGCGCGCAAATGAGCGATCGCCGCTAGGAGCTTGTGCTCTGGCACCACTACCGTTACAGCATACCAGTCCATGGGGTTCTCAGTGTAAACTTTAGCAATGGTTGGTCCGCGTAAACCTGCCAATTCCCTGAGAGCTGGGGAGTGAATAAACTTCATACCGATCTCCTCAATGGAATTCCCCCGCACATTAGCAGTGATGGAAGTGTAGTTCTTCGCTTCCAAACTCGCTTCAATCAGTTCCAAAATAATTTGGGTAGTGCGCAACTTCTCAGGATTGCTTTTCAACCCTTGGCGATTGCCAATCAAACAGCTCTGGGACTCGAGAATGGTTCCCCCTAGGATGGGTTTAAGGCGGTTTTCCCGCAAAGTAGTTCCCGTACTGGTTACATCGGCAATCATATCGGCATAGCCCATGCTGGGAGCGGCCTCCATTGCTCCTTTGGCATCTACCAAGGCAAAGTTGACAATGCGGTGATTGAATAGCCAATCGCGGGTGAGTTTCTTGTATTTGGTAACTATGCGCAGAATTCTATTCTGTTCTTTCCAAAGAAGAGTTAGTTCTGCCAAATCTTCAATGGAATTCACATCTACCCAACTGTCGGGCACTGCCAGCACTAGGGAACATTTGCCATAGCCCAGTTTGGGATAGATCACAATCACCTGATGATCTTCTTTGTCCTCTTCGCACACCACATCGTAACCTGTAATTCCCAAATCCACACTGCCTTCGTGCACCTTGGTATAGATGTCCGCCGCCCTTTGAAAAATAATTTCCACTTGGGGCAGGGCGGGAATACTGGCTACATACTGCCGATCATTGGGGCGATACACCCTGAGACCCACGGTTGCCAATAAATCTAGAGTGGGTTTTTCCAAGGCTCCTTTGCTGGGAATGGCAATTCGCAACTGTTCTGCACTCATATTCTTCTTGAGAGATCATGGGACTTCAGGTGAGGGATTACATGGGGTAGGGAAAGAGTAATTTCTGTCTGATTGTGGTTGTCAATGACTCTGAAAGAATCATCAGCCTGTGCCACGATGTGCCACTGGGTTTTCAACTCACCTGTTGGTTCCATTACTAACTGGTAACCGTAGCCCAGCCGTTCCAACTCCTGAGCTAACCTGATAGCCTGCCTAGGATTGTGCTCGTATGCCAAAGCGATCGCCGTTGGTGAGAAGAATTTCCCAACCAACCGCTGGGAGTCATTAGTCAGGGCTTGACATATCGCTTCTAGTTGCAGGGAAAAACCAGTAGCGGGGGTGGATTTTTTCCCTCCCAAAGTTTGGATTAAATCATCATATCTGCCCCCACCACCCAACCTGCCTGCGTGAGCATGGATTACTTCAAAAATCATTCCCGTATAGTACTGCAGATGGCGATGCAGACCGAGATCAAGGCAAACTTCCCCTACGCCAAACTGAGTGAGTAAATCAGTAATTGACCACAGTTCTGTCAGAGGTTGGGGATCAATGGCGTAATTAGCCAGTACTTGCTCTGCTCGCTTCAAGGTGGTGTTTGGCTCCCCTCTGAGCTGGATCAACTCTGCCATGAATTGCACCGCTCTGACAATTTTTTGGGTTTGATCCCGATGTTTTAGCTTCTGAATCAAGCGATCGGCAATTTCTTGGGCATCCCGATTGCCATTGAGTTCAATGTGGAGACTTTCTAGTAGTTTGAGAATAGAATCCCGTGCCGTAGCAGTGTCCATCGCTTGCAATACACTAGCTAAGGCACCCGCCGTAGGGGGCTGGGAGTAATTTTCTTGTAGTTGGCTAATCAGTAAGTTTCTACCGTCAGGTTGATCCAGCAGATTGATGCCAGATAGTAACAGACTGATTAGGCGATCGCTCAAATCCAGACTGCGCAAAAACTGCAACAGCACTCCCATATGCCCAATCACTATTTGGTAGCTAGCAATTCCCAACTTTGCTAAGCTACAGCAGGCAGTGTAAATCACTTCTGCATCGGCAAGGGCAGACTTTTTGCCGATCAACTCCACTCCCAGTTGGGTAAACTGGCGGTACGGCTGGTGCAGGTCATAGCGGAACACAGCCCCTTCATAGCATAGTTTCCGTGGTTCTAGGGCGGGGAAATGTTCAATGTAGGCGCGAATTACCGAAGCAGTCATTTCGGGGCGCAGACAAAGACGGCGGTTTTTGTGAACAAAATCGTACATCTGGGTCACAATGTCTTCCCCAGACTTGCGCAGATAGAGATCGGTTTGTTCGACAATGGGAACTTCTACTAGTTCGTAGCCGTGGCTGTGGAAAAGGTTGAGCAGTTCCTGAGCTACATGGCGGCGCAGTTGAGCCATTTCCGCCGTAAAATCTGCCATGCCCTCCGCTTTGCTGATAGTTGAATTCACGCCACTGCCAATGCTTCACCAGCACTAGATCATATCCCATCTGGAGCCAATAATTCCTATCAATCCCTTGCCCCTTGATAACCACTGAGATCGGCTAGCTGATCCAGAGTTTGCAGACCAGATACCATCTGCCCGTTGATCTCCCAAGTGGGATAGCCCGTGATTTGCTTCTGGCGGCACAGTTCTACTTGGGGATTCTCTCCCCGGGGATCGCATTCCACATAGGGAATCTGCTTAGCGGCATCCCCAAAAAGAGCTTTTTGCTCGCGGCAGTGAGGACACCAAAAAGCGCCGTACATCTTACTATTTGTGCGCTGGAGATGTACTACTAAGCGACCTGCAAAGGAGTTGTTCACCGCCACCAGTTGGGACTGGATGCCATAGATTACCAAAGTGCCTGTGGTAGTAATAATCCCCACGATGAATCCTGCAAATACCAATTGACCTATGTCTGACCAGCGATTGCCCCACACCGTCATAATCCAGATGGCAGTTACAGTTACCGCCGAGCTAATACAGTACAGGCAGGGGGTTTTGAGGACAAACGCTAGCAAATACATCAGGTAGGCACTGAAAACTAGGGTAGCAGTGGACACCATGAACTGTAAAAAAGCAGTGGTGGAGCGCACCCTGTCCTGTTGTTTGCTGTCAGGGAAAAATTTAGGGGCGATCGCCAATCCTGCCAGAGTCAAATAACCCACCACCCCAAACAAGGGCAAGGGTACCCCAAACACCTTGGCATACTCACTGCTCAAAACCAGATCACACCCTTCTCCCTTGGCTTCACAGAGAGCGACCCCACCCCCCAAGTAATGGCTGACGGTGAGGTACCCTGTCAAGCCAGCCCCAAACAGGGCAAGCACAGTCACCAAGATAGGAGACCAACGGACTAGCCAAGGTTCTTGACGGCTTCTACTGGTGCGCACAGTGGACATAGGCGTTGTTGAGCAATTTCTCTGGGAGTGATTATACCCATTTCCCGAGTGCTAGTATAAGCATTGATTTGATCCGCAAACTGCTCAATGGTAAAACCCGCACGCATCCTAGTTGTCATCCTGATTATCTTGGCTTTGGCTACCTATTGGGCAATTACCCGACCAGTCAAACTAGGACTGGATTTACAAGGGGGAGCGCAACTTACCCTGCAAGCCCTGCCCAACCCTGAGCAAGGCATTGACCAAATCACCCCACGGGTAATGGAATCAGCTCGCTTCATTGTGCAACAGCGCATCAATGGCTTGGGAGTATCGGAAGCGGTGGTGCTAGTAGCAGGAGAAGACAAACTGTCCCTGCAATTACCGGGGGTCAGTGATCCTGCCCAAGCGGAGCGAGTCATTGGCAAAACTGCCCAACTGGAATTTCGCCAACAGCGACAGGGCACAGAGGTAGAACTGCGAGCGCGCCAAAATGAAGCACAGCAGTTGAACCTACGGATGAAACTGTTGGAAAACGCAGGGGACAAAGCCGACCCCAAACTGATAGAAGAAGTCAGAGAAAGCATCAGAAAAAACAACTTAGCTATCAAAGAGCTATTTGACAGCGTGGGCTTGACTGGTTCCAAACTGCGAGATGCAGTTGCCGCCCCTTCCCAAGTCCCTGGTTTTTGGAATGTCAACCTAGTATTCAATGAGGAGGGAGGAGAACTGTTTGCCAAAATGACAGGGGAACTGGGAGGCACGGGTAGAGTAATTGGTATCTTTCTAGACGACCAAGTGATTAGCCTTGCCACGGTGGATGTTAAGTTTCAGGGGAGAGGTATCACAGGAGGGCAAGCAGTCATAGAAGGGAATTTTCAACTCCAAGAAGCCAATGAACTGGCTCTGCAACTGCGAGCGGGGGCTTTGCCTGTGCCGATCCGCATAGTGGAAAATCGCACTGTGGGAGCTACTCTGGGAGTTGACAGCGTACAGCGCAGTATCTACGCAGGGGTGGCAGGGCTAGTGCTTGTGCTGGTCTATATGGTGGTGTACTACCGCCTGTTGGGGATGGTAGCCAACTTTGCCCTCTTGGCTTACGCTATCTTCACCTATGCTCTGTTTAGCCTGCTAGGAGTGGTTTTGACCTTACCTGGTATTGCGGGATTCATTCTCAGTATTGGGATGGCAGTGGATGCCAATGTGTTGATTTTTGAACGCACCAAAGAAGAGCTACTGGCAGGGCGCAGTTTATACAAGTCGGTGGAGGCGGGTTTTAATCGGGCGTGGTCGAGTATTTTGGACAGCAATGTAACTACTTTGATTGCCTGCGCCGCTCTATTTTGGTTGGGATCGGGTTTTGTCAAGGGGTTTGCCGTTACCCTAGCGGTAGGAGTAGCAACCAGTATGTTCACTGCCATCACCCTGTGCCGTGCTATTTTGCTAACTATGATTACTAATCCTGCCTTCAAAAAGTCCTATTTCTACGGTGTAAAAGCGATCGGCAAGCCAGTTGCCAGTTAGTGGAGGTGTATCCTTATGACTGCTGTATTGGAACAATTAGAAATTGATACTTCCCTTTCTGCCAAGTTATCTGAATCGGAATCGATTAGAGCGCTGATCGATGAGAGCAAAGAACGCTATGAAATTATCAATGGACAAAAAGTAGTTATGCCCCCTGCCACTCCCAAACATGGACTCATTTGTATTAATCTCAGTAGTAGATTGCACCAATATGTGAATTCTACTAGCCCATCTATGGGATTTATTTTTAATTCTAGTACCATGTTTCGCACAAGTAAAGGGAATATGCGTATTCCTGATGTGTCTTTTGTCAGTAGGGAAAGAGTGAATCCTGATTTCAGTATTGAAGGTACTCCAGATTTAGCCATTGAGGTCATTTCTCCCAATAATACTTTTGGGGAAATGCATGATAAGCTGGTGGAGTACTTTGAGAGTGGTACTAAGCTAGCATGGTTGATTCATAGCGAGGAAGAGTTTGCATTGGTATATCACAGCGCTAATGAGCCATCCGCACTGATCAAAAAGGGAGAAATCCTATCTGGTGAAACAGTAGTTGCAGGTTTTAGTGTCACGCTACAAGATATATTCCCTAAGTTAGGAACTTGAGGATAAAAAATATGAAGTTAGATGTCATTAAGTACGGCAAAGTTTACATTACCGCTTCCACTCTGGTAATTCTAGCAGGCATTGCGGGAATGATTATATCTTGGCAGAGAACGGGCTTCCCCCTCAAACCAGCGATTGATTTCACTGGTGGCACCAGATTAGTAATCGGTTTAGCTTGTACTCCATCCACCTGTGCTAAGCCAATAGACATTGGGGAAGTGCGGTCAGCTATATCAGACAAGGGATTTGGCAATAGTGTAATTCAGGTGATTGAAGGGGAAGGACTTTATGGTGTTTCTATTCAAACGGTGGATTTGGATACGGAACAGCGAGCCACCCTACAGGCTACTATTCAGGAAGCATTGAAGAGTTCAGGGGCAGTCGATCCCCAAAAGTCCCAGATTGAGAAGATTGGTCCTGTCATCGGTTCCCAACTGCTGACCTCTGGTTTGACCGCTCTAGTAATTTCTTTTTTGGGGATAGCTGTATATCTCGGTTTCCGTTTCCAATTGGACTACGCAGTATTTGCCATTGTGGCTCTGCTCCATGATGTTTTGGTTACTGTGGGGGCTTTTGCTTGGTTGGGATTGATTGCTGGAGTGGAAGTGGATAGTCTATTTATTGTTGCCATACTCACCATTTGCGGTTTTTCCGTTAATGACACGGTGGTCATATACGATCGCATCCGTGAGAATCTCAAGAATGCGGCGGAAGGGGCAAAACTGGGGGACCTAGTCAATTCAGCGGTCAATCAATCCCTCGCCCGTTCCCTCAATACTACCTTGACAACTGTTTTGCCACTGGTGGCGATTTTTATCTTTGGCGGCGCCACTCTGAAGCACTTTGCTTTGGCGCTGATGATTGGTTTCTTATCGGGGGTCTATTCCAGTATTTTCAATGCCACCATTCTGTTTACTTGGTGGCGCAACTTCCGCACTGCTCAGGGATAGGTAGAGAGCTACTTGTTGATAGGCTTGAGGGCAAAGAAAGTTTCGTAGATGAGATTGCCGATCTGATTGAGATTGGACTGCAGGCGGTCTAGAAATTCGTGCAAGCCAAACTGGAATATCTCATCAATGGTGGTGTATTCTAACTGCGATCGCATCTGTCCGATGAACTTCTCTAAAGGATTATGCCAATCTCCCAGAGGGCTACCGTTAATCTGATAGATGGAAGACTCTATCTGATGCAGGCAGAAGTTGATGGAGCGGGGAAACTGGCGATCCAATATCAAAAATTCAGCCACTCCTGCGGGGGTAATGCGGTGCAGTCCCCGCTTGCGGTACATTTCGTAGGCGCTAGCTGATTTCAACAGTGCCATCCATGAGAGTTCATCCAATGGTGTGCCCACATCGGTTACTGAGGGTAGGAGAATGAAATACTTCACATCCAAAATGCGGGAGGTTTTGTCAGCACGCTCTAACATCCTGCCCATGTGCCCAAAGTGCCATGCTTCGCCGTGGGACATGGTGGCATCCATTATCCCAGAGAATAGGTGGCTCGAGAATTTGATGCGCTGGAAAAAGTCATGCAGGTCTTGGGGAGGGTTGGCGATCGCTCCTTCCACAAAAAAATAGAACTCGTTGACTTGCTCCCACATTTCCGAAGAGATGATCTCTCTGATGGAGCGGGCATTTTCTCGAGCAAAGCGCAGGCAGGAGACTATGGAGTTGGGGTACTGACAATCAAAAGCGAGAAATTGAATCACATTTTCCGCTGAAGGCTCGCCGTAGCGCTCTGAAAACAGCTCTAGGTCTCCTGTAGTTAGAACTAGGGGTTGCCACTGTTGCAATAGTTGATTGGGGATATCCAGCATGAGCTGGAAGTTGACATCAATGAAACGAGCTACATTCTCTGCCCGCTCAATGTAGCGATTTAGCCAGTAAATGGAATCAGCAACCCTACTCAGCATTCCTGTAGATTAACATAGCAGAGACTGAACTGAGTTGCTTCTCCAAATACTTGTGGGAAAGCTTAGGCGATCGCCAAGACTTATTTAACAAAACTTAAAAATGTGCAAGCTCCCCCTGTTTCCTACCCCTGCCTTAGGGTAGGCTCCTACCCCTGCTCATGTTAGGGAAGCCGAACCTGTACCCAATTGTAGTGATCCTGTCTAGAGTGCTAGCCTAAAATACTAGGCTACAATGTAAACCTAAGTAAATCTACAGACAGTCGGTTGGGTATCCCTTATGGCGCGTGACTACTACGAAATTTTGGGTGTTGATCGCAACGCTGACAAAGAGGAGATAAAGCGAGCCTACCGCCGTATGGCGCGCAAGTACCACCCCGATGTCAACAAAGAAGCAGGGGCAGACGAGCGCTTCAAGGAGATCAACCGTGCCTATGAAGTGCTCTCCGATCCTGAAGCTCGCGCCCGTTATGACCGCTTTGGCGAAGCAGGGGTGTCTGGTACGGCAGGGATACCTGATATGGGAGACATTGGCGGCTTTGCCGACATTTTTGAGAGCTTTTTCAGCGGTTTTGCAGGTCAGCAGGCAAGGCGGCGCAGTGGTCCAGTGCGCGGTGAGGATCTGCGCTATGACCTGAAGCTAGAGTTTAAGGAAGCTATCTTTGGTGGGGAAAAGCAAATAAAAATTACCCACCTAGAGACCTGTCCCACCTGTAGTGGTTCTGGGGCGAAACCAGGAACTAGACCTCGCACTTGCTCTACCTGTGGTGGCACGGGGCAAGTGAGGCGGGCAACCCGCACCCCCTTTGGCAGTTTTACCCAAGTCTCCACCTGCCCCACCTGCGGTGGCACGGGACAAGTAATCGAGGAAAGGTGCGATAGTTGCAATGGGGCAGGACTCTTACAAAAGACCAAGAACCTGAAAATTACCATTCCTGCGGGGGTGGACAGCGGTACGCGCCTACGGGTCTCTGGGGAGGGGGATGCGGGGCTGAAAGGGGGGCCCCCTGGCGACCTTTATGTTTATATATTCGTACAGCCAGACAGTCAGTTTGAGAGGGAGGGGATCAACATCCTGTCTACCATCCAGATCAGCTATCTGCAGGCAATCCTTGGCGACAAGATAACGGTGGAGACAGTGGACGGTAAGAAACCCCTTACCATTCCCCCTGGTACCCAGCCTGACACTATTCTGACGCTAGAGGGTTTGGGAGTGCCTAAACTAGGCAATCCTGTGGCGCGAGGGGATCACCTGATTCGAGTCAAAGTAAACATCCCCCATCCCAGCAAACTGCACAGTGAAGAGCGGGAAGTTCTGGAGAAACTGCTGGAGCGCCAGAGAGGAGGCGGTGGCAAGGGAATGCTTGAGGGACTAATCGACAGTATTTTCCATCGCTGATATGCATACGGCTCATCCATTCCTTGATCTGCGCGGAGTGCCCTGCCCTCTGAGTTTTGTCAAGGCTAAGTTATTTCTGGAAAAACTGCCCAGTGGCACCCAAGTCACCCTGTGGCTGGATGGAGGAGAGCCAACGGAGCAGGTTCCCCCCAGTTTGAGTAGTGAGGGGCATCACATTCTGGATTTGGCAATGCAAGATGACTACTCTGTGTTGATCGTGCAAAAAGCATGAGCCAAACGGTAGGGACAGTATTTGCGGTGCAGGCGAATTTCTATCGCGTCCTGTGTGATGATACAAAATTGGAACTACTCTGTACCCGTCGTGCCAATCTCAAAAAGATGGGGCAGATGGTCTGGGTGGGAGATCGGGTAGTGGTGGAGGAGATCTACGGCGATCGGGGGGTAATCAGTGCGGTACTGCCGCGGCGCAACTACCTAGAGCGCCCTGCCATTGCCAATGTGGATCGTATTTTGGTGGTGGGTGCCCTCAGGGAGCCCGCCCCTGATCCGTGGCAGATCAGCCGCTTTTTGGTCTATGCCGAACTGGTGGGTGTGCCAATTTTGGTGGGCTTGAGCAAAGCTGACCTAGTTAGTGGGGATTACAGTCAAGCATGGAGCGATCGCCTGCGAGAGTGGGGCTACGAGTCTGTGGTGTTTAGTACCTGCACAGGGCAGGGCATGGCAGAACTTCTTGCCAGAATCAGCGACGGCATTACCTTGCTCACGGGGCAGTCAGGAGTGGGCAAGTCTAGCTTGATCAATTACCTAGTGCCCCACTTGCATCTCAGCACCCAATCTGTATCCGCCAAAGGGAAAACGGGACGGCACACTACTCGCCATGTGCAGTTATTCCCCATACCCCAAGGGTTGCTGGCAGATAGCCCAGGCTTTTTGCAACCCCCTCTGTGCACTACCCCCCAAAAGTTGGCGCAGGCTTTCCCAGAAATTCGCCGCCGTCTGCAGAGTGCTAGCTGTGAATTTGCCAACTGTCGCCACCAGCAAGAGCCAAACTGTGTGGTGCGGGGCGATTGGGAGCGCTATGCCCACTATCTGGCGTGGCTAGAGGAATTGCCAACCACCGTCCCCTCAGTCAGCGCCACTACTAAAATCAAACCACCTAAGCATGGCAAGGAGCGGCGGGAAATTCTCCTGCCCAAGCAACAGCGGCAGTTATCTCGCCGCCGCCTGCATCAAAAAGCCAGCGGGACGCTGGTAGGGCAGGAGTGGGATTAGGCAAAGCCCAGCCGCTCATTTTCTACGGTGACCTTGACCACCTGCCCCTCTTGCAGTTCCCCCCGCAGAATGCGCTTGGCAATCTGGGTTTCCAGTTCCCGCTGGATCACCCGCTTCAGGGGTCTGGCTCCATAGACGGGGTCATAGCCCACTTCCGCGAGGAAGTCCAACGCCTGATCGCTGATCTCAATGCCCATGCGTTTTTCGCTGAGTCGTTCTTCGAGGCGGCGTATTTGAATTTTGACGATCTCCCGCAGTTCTGCTTTGGTGAGGGAATGGAAAATGATAATTTCATCAATGCGGTTGAGGAATTCGGGGCGGAAGTTGGCACGCAGGGCTTCCATCACGCGATCGCGCATTTCGTCATAACGGCTGTCATCTCCTGCTACATCGAGAATGAATTGGGAGCCAATGTTGCTGGTCATGATGATGATGGTATTTTTGAAGTCCACGGTGCGCCCTTGAGAATCTGTCACTCTGCCGTCGTCGAGAATTTGGAGCATGATGTTGAAGACATCAGGGTGCGCCTTTTCTATTTCGTCGAATAGGATGACCGCATAGGGACGGCGGCGAATGGCTTCCGTTAGCTGTCCCCCTTCTTCATAGCCCACATAGCCGGGGGGAGCGCCCACTAGGCGGGAAACGGTGTGTTTTTCCATGTATTCGCTCATGTCAATGCGCACCATGGCCTCTTCGCTGTCAAACATGTAGCTGGCTAGGGCTTTAGCCAGTTCTGTCTTGCCTACCCCCGTAGGACCTAGGAAGATAAAGGAGGCGATGGGGCGCTTGGGATCAGCCAGACCTGCCCGCGATCGCTGAATGGCATCAGCTACGGCACTTACCGCTTCGGATTGCCCTACCACTCGCTTGTGCAATTCTGCTTCTAGGTTCAGCAGTTTTTCCTTTTCCGATTCCACCAGTTTACTGACAGGAATCCCTGTCCATTTGGCAATGATTTCCGCAATGTCCTCTTCAGTCACTTCTTCCCTGAGCAGGGAAACTCCCGAGGTCTTTAGTTCCTGCAGGCGGGTTTCGGCTTGCTCTAGCTGGCGTTGCAGGGTGGTCAACCTGCCATATTTCAGTTCGGCGGCGCGGTTCAAGTCGTAGTTGCGCTCTGCCTGTTGGATTTCCACATTCACCCGTTCAATCTCTTCTTTGATCTTATTGATGGTGGTGCTGGCTTGCTTCTGGGCTTGCCAGTCGGCATTCAGTTTGGCTTGCTTTTCTTTCCATTCGGCTAGTTCGCGTTCGATTTTTGCTAGGCGCTCTTTGGATTCGTTATCGCTGGCTTTTTTCAGAGATAGTTTCTCCATTTCTAACTGGAGCACACGGCGATCAATTTCATCCAGTTCTTCAGGTTTGGAGGTCTTTTCCATTTTTAATTTCGCCGCCGCTTCGTCCACTAGGTCAATGGCTTTGTCGGGCAGGAAGCGATCGGCGATGTAGCGATTGGAAAGCACGGCGGCGGCCACTAGGGCGTTGTCGGTGATGGTTACGCCGTGATGGATTTCGTATCTTTCTTTTAGCCCGCGCAGGATGGAGATGGTATCTTCTACGCTGGGCTGATCCACATATACTTGTTGGAATCTGCGCTCTAGGGCGGCATCTTTTTCAATGTATTTGCGGTATTCGTCGAGGGTGGTTGCGCCGATGCAACGCAGTTCGCCCCGCGCTAACATGGGTTTAAGCAGGTTACCCGCATCCATTGCCCCTTGGGTTGCTCCTGCCCCTACTACGGTATGAATTTCATCAATGAAAAGAATGATTTGCCCTTTGGATTCGGTCACTTCCTTGAGTACTGCCTTGAGGCGCTCTTCAAATTCACCACGGTACTTCGCTCCTGCAATTAGGGCGCCCATGTCTAGGGAAATGAGTCGCCGATCGCGCAGGGATTCGGGCACATCCCCGCTGACAATGCGCTGGGCTAGGGCTTCGGCGATCGCTGTTTTTCCTACCCCCGGTTCGCCGATGAGTACGGGATTATTTTTAGTGCGTCGGGAGAGAATTTGAATGGTGCGGCGGATTTCATCGTCTCTGCCGATTACGGGATCGAGTTTACCAGTGCGCGCCAACTCGGTGAGGTCTCTGCCGTACTTGCTCAGGGCTTCGTATTTGTTTTCAGGATTTTGGTCAGTCACGGTTTGATGTCCTCTAATTTGTTGAATGGTGTCGCGTAACTTCTTTTCATCTAGGTTAAATTCCTGGAATAGTGGCTTGCCAAAGCGCTCATCGTGGCAGTAGCCCAAAATCAGGTGCTCAATGGAGATGAACTGATCGCCAAACCGCTGGCGTTCCGCTTCTGCCCGATCCAGTAAGCTGTCCAGACTTCTTCCCAGATAGACGGAAGTATTACTCCCTGAGACTCGGGGATTTTTGCGGATGTAGTCTTCGGTGCGCTCCCTGAGCTTGGAGACATCCACCCCTGCCCTGTTGAAGATACTCACCGCTAATCCGTCTTCCTCTAGTAGTGCTTTGAGGAGGTGTTCTGTCTCGATCTGTTGCTGTCCGTGGGCTTTGACCAGATCGGGGGTGTGCACGATCGCCTGCCATGCCTTTTCTGTAAACTTATTGGGATCAGTGGGTTGCATAGGCTGTTACCTCAGAGATAAAGATTTGCCAACTATGATAGGGGCATGGGCACAAGGGGGAATTACGGCTCTAATCCCCCCATGGGGTACGCCTTACCGAACTGCCATGACTCCCTGAAATACCAATTCCGCTGGGCCAGTCATCAGCACATGGTTGGTGGTATCCAACCAGTGGATCAGTAAGTCTCCGCCCAACAGTTGCACCCGACACTGGCGATCGCACAGGTTATTCAGCACTCCCGCTACTACGCTGGCGCAAGCCCCAGTGCCACAGGCGAGGGTAGCCCCTGCCCCCCGTTCCCAAACGCGCATTTTCAAGGTCTGCCGATCCTGTACCGCTACAAATTCCGTGTTGATTCGTTCAGGGAAGGCGGGATGATGCTCAAACTGGGGACCAATGGCGGTGTAGTCCACCTGATCTACTTCGGCCACGAAGGTTACGCAGTGGGGATTGCCCATGCTGACTAGGGTAACTGCCCACGGCTGACCAGCGACTACTAGAGGAACGGCGATCGCTTCAGTGTCAGGAGGCACTAGGGTAGTGGGAATCTGTTTTCCCAAGAGAGCAGGCACACCCATATCTACGGTCACTGCCCCTTCGGGGGTCAACTGGACTGACCTCAGCCCCGCTCCCGTCTGTATGGCGTATTGCTCTGCGGTGGGGGGAATGCCCAGAGACTGCATGAACTTTGCTAAACAGCGGATGCCATTGCCGCACATTTCTGCTTCTGAGCCGTCGCTGTTGATCAGGCGCATGCGCCACTGCCCATCGGAGTCCTGGAGAAGAAAGATTACCCCGTCTGCCCCAATGCCGAAGTGGCGATCGCACCACTGCTTTACTTGCTCAGGGTTCAGGAGTAGTTCTGGCTGGTGGCGGTTGTCCAGCAGGATAAAGTCGTTTCCTAAGCCCTGATACTTGCTAAAAGGTAAGGCATCCCTCATACTTCCACCCGCATTAGTACCTGTCCAAATTCTACAGGCTGGGCATTTTCCACCAGAATCTCGACGATTCTGCCTGACACTTCGCTTTCGATCTGATTCATTACTTTCATTGCCTCAATGATACATACGGTATCCCCCCGCTTCACCATGTCTCCCACTTCCACAAACGGCGGGTCATCGGGGGAGGGGGCACGGTAGAAGGTGCCTACCATGTAGGAGACAATGTCCACAATTTTTCTTTGGCTGGCTGGTGGTTCAGGGCTAGGGGAGACTGGCATTTCCTGAGCCAATGGAGGGCGGGGTGCCAACTCCTGCCCTTGTGGGTCTCGTTTGCGGATGTTGAGCTTCCACTCCCCAGCTTCTAGGCTAAACTCAGCGATGTCAGTCTGGTTTAGGGCAAGGATTAGCTCCCGCAGTTGCTCCCAACTGAATTCCACTGTGGTTAACTTTCTCTTCCTAGATATGAATCATCACGGGTGTCAATTTTGATGCGATCGCCCACATTGACAAACAGCGGCACATTCACCACGGCTCCCGTTTCTACGGTGGCGGGCTTAGTACCCCCCGTGGCAGTATCTCCCCGCACTCCTGGGTCAGTTTCTACCACGGTTAAAACTACGGTGGTGGGGAGTTCCACATCGATTACTTTGTCTTTCCACCGCACTACATTGACTTCCATGCCCTCTTTGAGGTACTTCACTTTGCTACCGATCTGCTCCGCACTGAGAGACGCCTCCTCGTAGCTAGTCATGTCCATAAACACATAGTTTTCGCCGTCTTTGTAGGTGTGTTGCATGGTGCTTTTCTCTAAGACGGCTTGAGGAACCATTTCCCCTGCCCTAAAGGTGCGCTCTAGGGTCTTGCCTGTTTGGGCGCTCTTGAGGGTAGTGCGCACGAAAGCTGAGCCTTTGCCTGGTTTGACATGCAAAAACTCTACTACTCGCCACACTTCCCCGTCTAGTTCAATGGTTACACCGGGGCGAAAATCGTTACTTGAGATCATGGGAACTCCATCCACTGCCACAGGTCATTCTAGCGCAGAATGTTCCTGCGCACAGCCAACCTAGTCCTTTGTGCCTATTGGGGATTTGAGTTAAGAAATGTAAAATCAGCTTAACACTTACTTCATATTTCCATGACCCTTACCCAAGACAAACAAAGCCTGCTCTGGGCAGGGCTGATCGCTGGGGCGTGGCTACTGTCTCTCTGGGGCTGTCTCTTCTGGCTCGATCTGACGACTCTACCCCTGCCTGTGCTCCTGTTGCTGATCGCAGGGCGCACCTTTTGGCATACAGGGTTGTTTATTGTGTCCCACGATGCCGCCCACGGGACGCTCTATGCGCCCAATCTCAGATGGAATCATCGGTTGGGAGCGGTGGTGATCGCCGTTTATGCCCTGCTTCCCTACAGGGAATTTGTGCGGTGCCATCGTCTGCACCATGCCATGCCAGGGCGGGTGGGCGATCCCGACTACCACGATGGGCACAACTCCCACCCTCTTATGTGGTATTGGCGGTTTATGCGGGGCTACCTCAATCAGCACCAGAGCTTGCAGGTGTTCGTGTGGTTTACGGTGATCTTCCACCTGTTGCGCTTTGGCTTGGGAGTTAATCCCTTGAATCTCCTATGCTTCTGGGTGCTACCAATTTGGCTGAGTTCCATACAGTTATTTTTCTTTGGCACCTATCTGCCCCATCGGGAGCCAAAATCGGGCTATACCAATTGCCACCACGCCTTGAGCAGTCCTTTCCCCCTGTGGTTGTCCCTGCTTACTTGCTACCATTTTGGCTATCACTGGGAGCACCACGAGTATCCTGATGTGCCTTGGTTTCGCTTACCTAGGGTCGCCTGCCACCAGCGCTAGGGGCAGGTTTTCCCTGACTCTTTGGATCATGGCGGGCGGGATCATGATGGGCCTAACTCCCGATCCCTTTCGTCTCTGGTGGTTGGGGTGGTTTGCCCTGATTCCCCTGTGGATTGGCACCCAACAGGTGCAACCCCTTGCTGCTTTTGGCTACGGGGGATTGTGGGGGGTGGCTTACCATGGCATGGCTTTGTTTTGGATTACAGGGATACACCCCATGCCATGGCTGGGGGTGGGGTGGTGGCACAGTCTGGCGATCGCCGGGGTAGTGTGGCTGATTATTACCCTGTTTGGAGCCCTGTTGTCTGGGTTGTGGGCAGTGGGCATGGCGAAGCTAACCACAAACCTATCTCCTCTATCTAGAATCACCATTGCCTGCGCTCTCTACTGTGCTCTGGAGACGGTGTGGAGTTGGACCCCACTGTACTGGACGGCGCTGGGCTACACCCAAAGTCCAGACAATCTGGTGATTTTGCAAGTTTCCAAGCTATCGGGTCAGCAGACAGTGACAGCCCTGCTGGTGGCAGTGAATGGTTTGCTGGCAGAAGCTCTTAGGTTGGGGAAGAAGGCAGGACTGCGCTACTTCTATCTGTCAGCACTGGTAGTTGGTTTGGCGGCGGCCTATGGTGTGGTGGAGATGCAGAGCGATCGCCTATGGGGTACCCCTCAACAGCCACTCACTGTAGGCATCATTCAGGGGAATATCCCCAACTCCATCAAAGACAAGCCTGAAGGGGTAAACAGAGCCTTGCGCAACTACACCGAAGGCTACATTCAGTTGGCAATGGCGGGAGTGGACATGGTGTTGACTCCTGAGGTAGCGCTCCCCCTAGTTTTGCAGGACAGGGGGCTAAGGAAGGTAGAGCGTCTCAACCTCGCTATCAACGCCTACCGCGTACCCATCTGGCTGGGGGGCTTTGGCATAAAAGACCACAAGTACACCAACAGCCTGTTTTTGTTTGATGGCACAGACAATCCCCCGCGCCAATATGACAAAGTACGGCTCGTGCCTGTGGGGGAATACATTCCTTGGCAGGAACTGCTAGGGGGTTTAATTCGCTTTCTCTCTCCTCTACGGGGGGAAGTGGCGGCTGGCGCTAACGACCAACTGGTGGACTCTCCTTGGGGCAGAATGATCGTGGGTATTTGCTATGAATCTGCCTATCCCCAGCACTTCCGCTATCAAGCTCGGGCAGGGGGCAGGTTAATTCTCACCGCCTCCAACAATGCCCACTTTGCTGAGGCTATGCCTGCTCAGCACCACGCCCAAGATGTGGCGCGGGCAGTGGAAACCGATCGCTGGGCAGTGCGGGCAACCAACACTGGCTATTCGGGGATTGTTGACCCCAAAGGTAGAACCATCTGGCGCTCGGGGATCAACAGCTACGAAGTACATCAGGACAGGGTATATTTGCGCAACACCAAAACCCTGTATGTGTTGCTAGGGGACTGGCTCACTCCCCTACTGTGTTTTGCCAGTGCTGGGATTATTGGGCATCAACTGCGAAACACATAGTCCCTAACTTTGCGCAGAGGGTGGCGCTTGCCCCACTGGCTCATCCGCTGGAGTTGCTTTTGGAGCGATCGCCGTTCACTGGGTAAAATTCCCCACAGGATATGCCCACTCTGCCAGATCAGCACGCCGAGGGTACAGCCAACGCACAGCCCCAACCCCAGAAATGCCCAGCGGTGTTTTTGCAAAGCAAAGCGTACCGCTGTCCAAGTGAAGTATGCCAGCCACAGTTCAATCTCCTCCCGCAAAGTCCACAAGCTAACTGCCCCAACAGTCAACCAGAGCAAGATCACCACTAACCACCGACAGTACAGGTGAACAGTGAGTAGGCGCGCCATGCTTTGCTCTTCAGGAGAGGGCATACACTTGACCGCGGATCAACAGCCTAGTGATGCCTTTTTGCAGTAATTTGTGTTTGGTAGCAGGGAGCAGAAAACCTGGGAATTTAATGATTAGCTGGCGGGGACTACAAAAGCGGCGCACCACCCGATGGTTGTCAAAAATGGGTACAGTTACTGACTGCAATTCTGCCTCTGGAATTCTACCCAAATCTTTGAAGGCTTGCAGGGGGCGGGTTACGATCTCGTGGGTCTTGTCTACAATCATGTAGCACAACTCTGGCAATACCGCCTCGCTGAAGGGGCGCACCTGTACCTCTGCTGAGGGGTTGGACAGCCCTAGTAAATCGGGGGTGGGGACAAAATCCCCTGTCTCTTCTTCTATCTCTTCTTCTTCCTCAATGCTGGCGACTTCGAACTCGTCATCAATTCCTGCCAGTTCTTCGGCAATTTCCTCTACTAAATCCACAGGTACGGCGACCTCAGCGGCTGGGGGTGGGGTGTGGCTGATCAGTTCCAACTGGGCTGGTGGTGCAGGGGGGGCGGCTTTGGGACTGTTCCACAGGGGGGAAACTGTGCCACTCCTTTTGGGACGGCGGCTTTGTTTGTAGCTCACCAAATGGCGATACTCCTCTTCGGGGATTGCCTCCTGCAAAAAGCGCGACACTGTGCTTACACTGATGCCAAACTGCTTGGCAAGTTGGCTGAAGCTGGCGGGAGTCTCGCGGTAGAGACGCACCATTTCTGCTTTTTCAGCAGTGCCTAGTTTGGAAACAGCCATGGAATCAAACCCAACGGACAGAACTTACAGAATATATTAACCTGAATAGTTCCCTAGCAATGCTCAGGCAGATTTACTAAAAATCCCTTGTGGTCGCCACAGCAGAACTAGAATCATGATCAGCAAACCAATCCCCAATTTGTAGTCGGTGGGAATACAGTACTGGGCATTGTCACCTAAAAACTGTGGGCAGGTGGTGCTGACTTCTTGGGCAATTCCTACCAACAGTGCCCCTGCGATCGCCCCGTAGGGATTGCCGATCCCACCCATGATCACCGCCGTAAACATGGGGAGCAGTAACAGCCAGCCCATGTTGGGTCTGAGGTTAGTAATTAAGCCATACATAGTGCCGCCAAAGGCAGTTAGGCTCAGGGAGATTACCCAAGTCCAAAAAATAGTGGCGTTGACATCAATCCCCGTAACTTTAGCGAGTTCTGGACTGTCCCCCACTGCCCGCATGGCTTTGCCAATTTTGGTGTTTTGCAGAATGTAAGCCACCAGAGCGATCGCCACCAGAGCGGCAAGGATCACCACTACCTTGTTGCGGGTTACCAACACTCCCCCCAGATTCACGGGAGGAAAAGTAGCTAGGTTGTAGCGCAGGGGAGAAGCGCCAAACACCAGAATAATCCCATTGCGCAGGACATAGGCAAGCCCAATGGAGGTGATCATCAGGGTATTGTTGCTGGCTTTCTTGTGCCTCAGCGGTTGCCACAGCAGGCGATCGCCTATTAAGCCAATTAACACTGTCCCCACTGCTCCCAAAACTGCTGAGAGCCAAATATCCAACTTCAGCCAGACATTTCCAGCAAAAGCGAGGTATGCCCCCAAAGTCAAATAGTCCCCATGGGCAAAGTTACACAGCCGTAGAATGCCATAGACTAGGGTCAAGCCGATGGCTGACAGGGATAACACACTGCCTACTGCCACGCCATCGATCAGAGATTGCCAAATTTCATTCATGGATGCTTCTGATTACTTGGGCAAATAACTCTATCTCGAGAAAGAATTTAGGACATAGTTTCAAGTATTCAATAAGAGGCAGGATGATTGCCAATACTAGCCAAGCTAGACTTTTATTCTGTACTCCAAAGTACAGCCTATCAAGGGGTTACGAGATTATGTCTGATCTGGCACTGCGCCTCAAGCAGAGAGCTAAAGAACTGGGCTTCAGCAAAATCGGGATCAGTCACGCAGAATCTGGGGTGGAAGCAGAGCGGTTACGCCAGTGGTTAGCTAAGGGTTACCATGCTGACATGCACTGGATGGCAAACCCCAAGCGGCAGAACATCAAGCTCATGATGCCAGAGGTGAAGTCGGTTATTTCCCTTGCAGTCAATTACTATCATCCCCATCGGCACAGCGAGGACGCAAGTCATGGCAAAATATCCCGCTATGGTTGGGGGCGGGACTATCACAAGGTTTTGGGGAAGATGCTCAAAAAACTCTGCCAGTGGTTGGAAGGAGAAGTTAAGGGCATTACCACCCGCTACTTTGTGGATACAGCGCCGATCGCCGAAAAAGCATGGGCACAGCGGGCGGGGATCGGCTGGATTGGCAAGCACAGCAATTTGATTACCAGAGAGTTTGGCTCATGGGTATTTTTGGGAGAGATTTTAACCGATTTGGAACTGCCCCCCGATCTGCCCCATCCTGAGCAGTGCGGGCGCTGTCGCCTGTGCATCGATGCCTGCCCTACCCAAGCCATTACTCAGCCTTTTGTAGTAGATGCCAATCGCTGTATCGCTTACCATACCATTGAGAACAGGGCGGATCACCTACCTGAGGCGATCGCTCAAAAATTAGAAAACTGGGTGGCAGGCTGTGATATTTGCCAAGAGGTCTGCCCCTATAATCGCCGTCCTAAAACCAGTCGTATTGCTGATTTTGCCCCCTACCCCGCCAATCTCAATCCCCAGCTACAGAAACTAGCTGAAATTACTGAAGAGGAATGGGATCGGCAATTTCAAGGTTCTGCCCTGCGGCGCATCAAGCCCTACCAGTTAAGGCGCAATGCTCAAGCCATTCTGATGGCATCAAGCACTGTGGCAAAATAGAACTGAGTGGCAATAAATTCAGACCTCACTATCTGAAAACCTAGAGCTTGCAAATGTTGTTTGATCTCGCTCTCTTTGTGTAAATACGCTCTAGTGGTTTTGCTAGCACCAGGGAAAAAACTACCGATTTTTTTCAGCAGATCATAAAACAAATTTTTGGGAGCGAAACTGATGATCAGCCTATGGTTTGCCAATTTAGCCAAGTGGGTCAGCATAGCTAATGCCTGAGCAGTGGAATAGTGAATGAGTACATCTAGGCAAACTACCACATCGTAGCTTCCTGTGATCTCTTCTAAATCGCAGACTGTAAATACGGGATTATCTGCTGTACCAAGGCGCTGTTTTGCTTCTTGAATCATCTTTTCCGAAATATCGCTGGCAAATACTCTAGCTCCCATCTGTGCTAAAGGAATGCTCAGGGAGCCTACGCCGCACCCCGCATCGCAGACTGTTAAATCTGTTAAGGAACCACTCTGTTTCAACCAGTACAACACCTGATCTATGGTGCGCTGGTGTCCTTCTCTGATGTCTAGCTGTACTTTGCTGACTGTTTCGGAATCGCTATAGATTTTGCGCCAGCGTTCAAAACCTGTGGTGTTGAAGTAATCCTGCACTACTTCTTTGTCCGAAGATTTATCCATAATAGAACTTGATTTCCTTCTCTTTGAGGGGAGCAAAGCCAGCAGATTCTAGTTTTCGATTGAGTTCTTCTTGGGAGAGATTTTAGCTCCTATTCTCACGATGCGCGATCACATGGTATTGGTAACGCCACTGCGCTGGGGATAGGCTTCTCCTGTGGTGGACTGAAGGATAGGGCTGGTCATGGATAACTGGACATACCTTGATAGCAGTTAAAGTCAAGTATAGCAAGAATCGGAATCACTGGGACATTACTAATGTCTGATCAAGCAGAGCAAAACATCTTAAGGGCGATCGCTGAATTGAAGGGCGACATTAGCAGACTCGATCAGAGGGTGCAAAGCCTAGATCAAAAGGTTCAGGCTCTGGAAGCTAGGCTAGAAAGTGAAGTGCGCCGTTGGGATGAGCGATTTTTCAAATTTGCCGCAGACAGCAATAACCGTGCTTTGACCCTAATCACCAGTGCCACCATTGCTGTAATTGCGGGTGTGATTCTGTCTTTGGTCAAATCATAGCAACTGCACAAGACAGATGTAGGGGTGCTGAACCACGGCGATCAACCTGTCGCTAAAAGGGTCAGTTTGAGTGCGATGGGGAGCCGAGATAAGCCTGCGAAATTTCTCCACTTGCTCGTAGTCCACAGGACAGCTGAGATGGTGCTGTAAAAATTGCTTGATGATTCTGCGCTGTAGAGCAAGGTGTTGTCTCTGTAAAGCTGTGCGGTCTATGCAGAAAGCGTTAATATCCTGTTCCTGCCAGAATTGCTGAGCAGTGGTTTCCAGAAAGTCTTGATCCCCCTGTAATAGCTCAGCCGTCTGCCATAGGGCATCCTCTACTTGCGGGTTGAAATGATTGGCTAAGTAGGGGATTAGTTCCAGTCTGATGCGGTTTCTGCGGTATTGCAGTTGAGCATTGGTGCTGTCAAGATAAACGGGTAGGTCAAGGGCACGGCAAAATTCTCCCGTTTCCTGGCGGCTGATTGCTAAAAGAGGGCGCACTAGGGTAAGGTGGGGGCTGAGGGGGCGACTCCACACCATGGCAGTTAAGCCGTCTAGTCCACTGCCCCGCACTAAGTTGTAGATTAGAGTTTCACTGCGATCGCTTTTGGTGTGTCCTGTAACTATGCGGCTACATTGGCGGGCGATCGCCATTTCTGCTAGAGCCTGATAGCGCCATGCTCTGGCACTCGCTTCACTCTTGGGGGCTACTGCTGCAGTGGCAACTATGCACTCTATGCCCAATTGTTCTGCTATCAGTTTCACATGGTCAGCATTTTGGCGGGAATCCTGACGCCAGCGGTGATCGCAATGACCGATGTACAACTGCCACTGATATTCTTGCTTGAGCCACTGCAAGAGTTGTAATAGACACAGGGAGTCCTGTCCTCCTGACACTGACACTAGCAATGAAGCACGGGCGGGCAGGAGAGCAGGGTTTTGCTTTAGGGTGCGGCGGAATGTGGCTTTGACTCGCTTGACGATGGGGGGTGCCAAGGCTTGAGATGGGAATGCAATAAGTTGATAATGCGATCGCTCACAGTCTGTGGCTCAGCATTAGCCGCAACATGTATGTCCGCCTCTGCATATAGCGCCCGCCGTTGTTGCGCCAAAGCAGTAAGGGTAGCCAGAGGATCAGGGGTGTGCAGAACAGGGCGTTGAGCCAGTTGTTGCGGATGCCGTTGCAGTCTGGCCATAATCTCTTCGGTAGGCATATCCAGCCATACCACTACGCCATGGTGCAAGTATCCCCAATTTTCACGGCGCAGGACAATACCTCCTCCAGTGGCAACTACTAGACGGGTGTGGGCTGAGACTTCAGCTAAAACTTGGCTCTCTAGTTGGCGGAATGTCTGCTCCCCCACTTGGCGGAAAAGCTCAGCAATAGACAGACCACAGGCTCGCTCTAAGAGCGTATCCGTATCGCAAAAACCATACCCAAGTTTCTGGGCGAGAATTTTGCCTACAGTACTCTTGCCGACACCCATCATGCCGATCAAGAAAATACTCACGCCTTGCAGGGGAGGCAAGTTAGAGGGCATAGGTGGCAATGCGCTTGTGGGCAGTAAAAGTGTTCAGATCAATTACGCCTGTGTGGCAATAGGCTCCTCGGCTCTTTATGCTGGACATACCCAATAACACCTGAGCAGTTCCTCGCCCGCCACGGTGGAATTCGTAGTAGTTGTTGAAGGTGATGGTACTGCTGTTGAGACGGCTGATGATCTGGTGAGCTTCGCTGACGGAGTCGGTGAGAACGCAGTCAGCATGACCACTGCTGTATTGGTTGATCCAAGAGATGGCTTCAGCGGTGGAGTCGACGATTTTAATGGCAAGGCTGTGATCCAAAAATGCCTGCCCCCAGTTACTTTCAGACTCTAATTCTGCTGTGGTTTGACCATGGTACTGGCGCCAATGGGCTTTGGTAACATCACAACCCCGCACTTCTAAGCCGCTATTTTGTAAACTGCGCACCCATGCAACAAAGGTTTTCCCTGTCTCCTGTTCTAGCCAGTGGCTGTGTAAAACTACTTTTTCAATGGCTGTGATTGGGTCTGGCTGATGTTGGCGACTGGCAAGAATTAGCTCCCGCGCCCGCTCTAGGTTGCCAGAAGGAGCAACATACATGTAACAATTGGCGATCGCTGTAGGGAGAATGGATACCGTTGCCTGTTTGCACAACTGTTGTACGAAGCTAGGGCGACCGTAGGGGATAAGCAGGCGGATGTATTTGTCTTGGCTTAGCAATTCCTTAATGCCACAGCCAGCAGGAGTGGTAGCTACCATGTGCTCCGATAACCCCTGGCGTTGCAGGGCAGAGCGTAGCACTTTGGCAATGGCCAGCTGAGTATGACTACTCTCCGTACCCCCTTTGATTAGCACACTGTTAGCAGTCTTAAGACACATTGCCGCCGCCAGCAAAGCCAGCTGGGAAAACCCCTCATACACGAAAGCGATGGTGCCCAGAGGAACGCGGCGCACTGACTCCTGCTGATTGTAGGTCAGGGGATCGGGAGATTCTGCCAGCTGTTCCAAGAAGCTAATTACCTGATGCCACCGCTCAGGGGTCAGCTTTGACCATTCCAAAACTACCTCAGGTACTGCCATTTCCCTACTTGCCACTAGGTCTAGCGTGTTGGCTTCCAGCACTTGGTCTTTCTGCTGAAGTGCCACTTCAGCAATGGACTTGATCAGTTTTTGGCGTTGCACAGGTGATAGGTCAACCAACTGGGCGCCGTCGGCGTATGCCTGATAAACCACCCTAGCCAGCTCTTCCTGTGGCGATCGCATAGGCATCTTTAACTTCGCTGACGCAATACTAACAGCCAGAGAAGAATTAACAGCAGAGAAATAGCCAGCAGTAGGGCAAGGGGCAGGGCAAGGGCAGTATCGGCACTGAGCAGTAGGAGCACCACTAGCATTCCCCCCACTAGGGTCAGGGAAATGTGCCATGGCAAAGTACCAGTTTCATATTTAGCACTGCCGCGATAGGTCGCCTGCCAGCGACTGCCCGTCCAGTGCCACCTCTGGCGGTAGGGGTCAATGCCCCCCAACTGCACTAGGGTAAAGCCGTCATCTTCAGTGGTAAACAGAGCAGAACAGCGATCGCACCCAAAAGCATCAGTCAAAGTAATTGGCTGGAGCTTGCCCCGTCTTCTAGCACAAGGGCAGGGGTAGGTTTGCTCAGGGTCAATTTTTTGACACTTGGGAGGAGGGGGTAGCACTGTGTTCTGCTAGCTAGCTTTTCTCAGATTATAGCCTGCTCTACTCCCATCAACATTTGGCAAATGGGTAACGGTGGGTGTTACTATGATGCCAAACCTACTATGCGCTCTGCTTATGGTCTGGGCTGTTATTACTATCAATTGCCTGCTCAGTTTAGGGTTAGTGTGGTTGGCATGGCAAATGTGGCTCCTGCGGCGGGCTTTTGTGGCGACAGTCAGGGCAGTAGATGGATGGACCCTCGCCTGTCAGAATGGTCTGGCTCCTGCCCCCTCAGCTATCATGCAGGTACAGCGCAGTGCTCATGCGGCGACAGCAACCTACAGGGCAACTGCTCAAAAATTACAAAAAATATATAGCCTACTACTGACAGTGCAGAGAGTTTATGTCAGACTACAGCCCAGAGGTAAACGCGGTAAACGGTGATGGCAAACGGTACAGGCAAATTTTTAGGTGGTCTGTTAATCGGTGGAGCGATCGGCGCCGCCCTGGGTATTCTGTTTGCCCCCCGCTCTGGCAAGGAAACACGGCAGATGCTCAAAGAATCTGTCGCTGGCATTCCTGAGCTATCCGAACTGGCTGAGAATGTGCAACAGCAGACCCAGCGCACCCTTGAAGAGGCAATGCAAAGGCTCCAAGAGGCGATCGCCGTAGGGCAAGAAGCCAGCCGCAAACTGCGCCAAGAAATGACCATTGCCACTAGTGTCAAAGAAGAAGAGGATTAGACCATGCCTGAACTACTATTGCTTACGCTATCGTTTCTATTGGTAGTGGTCTGTCTCACAGCGGTACTAATTACTGCAATTCCTGCTTTTCAAGAACTGGCGCGGGCAGGCAGAAGCGTTACCCGACTGGCAGAAACCCTATCCCGTGAACTGCCCCCCACCCTTGAAGCAATTCGCCTTACAGGACTGGAGATCAGCGAACTCAGCGATGAACTGAATCAGGGGGCAAAGACCGCCAATGAAGCGGTAAAACAGGTAACCGAGGGGATCAAGTCTGTGCGTCGCACCACCAATTCCGCCGCCATTGCCACCCGCAGTGCCCTAGCTGGTCTCAAGGCTGGTTGGCAATCCCTGCGCCGCCCCCGCCGCCTACCCCAGCAGAAATCGAACCGCGATTTACCTAAAAGCCCATGACTACCCCCTACACCCTAGCCATTGACATCGGGGGCAGTGGCATCAAGTCTTTACTATTGGATGGACAGGGCAACCCCATCGGTGATCGCCTGAGAAAGGCTACCCCTCGCCCTGCTCTGCCCAGTGCCGTTTTGCAGGTGATTCAAGAATTGGCGATCGCCCATGGTCAATTTCATCGCCTCGCAGTGGGTTTCCCTGGGGTAATCCGCAATGGCACTACCAGAAGAGCTATCAATCTTGACCCTGCGTGGGATGACTTTCCTCTGCAAAAAGTACTGCAGGATATGCTAGGTGTGCCTGTGCGCTTGGCAAATGATGCGGATGTGCAAGGGCTAGGGGCAATTCAGGGGAAAGGGGTAGAGTTGGTAATTACCCTAGGGACTGGTTTCGGCTCTGCTTTATTTATCAATGGACAACTCGTTCCCAACTTGGAGATGGGTCAGCATTGCTTTCGGGGCAGAGATACCTATGAGCAGTGCCTTGGACAAGTCGCCCTTGATCGCGTGGGGATCAAAGTGTGGAACCGCAGACTGCTAAAGGCGATCGCCAGTTTGGAACGACT
>Ga0308420_1000075_pt1 | contig 36287 bp, 27 predicted proteins | sample HotsprSampleMS55_FD_203802 | JGI IMG/M metagenome (GOLD analysis project Ga0308420, IMG submission 203802) | Hot spring phototrophic mat microbial communities from Mushroom Spring, Yellowstone National Park, Wyoming, United States - 20090730_MS55 ... | reverse complement strand
TCCTCAAGCCCACGAGCGGCGATCGGGAAGCGCACACCTGCGGCGCCTTTTTCGGGGATTTGAACGGCAATGGTCGGCTCGATTTGGTGACCACCGAACATGGGGAGGGGGCGCAGATTCGTCTCTACCTCAACCGAGAGACGGATGCGAATGGTCGGCCGGTATTCGTGGATGCGACGGAAGCGGCCGGTTTGATGGGGGCGCTTCCCGCCCGGACGGAGGCCGGACTGGCTCTCAAGCAGGGGCACCTTTCGCTGGCGGATTTCGACAATGACGGGCGGTTGGATATCTGGCTGGGGCTGGTGTTTCGCGATGACCGGGGCGAGCCACAGCCGGTGGTTCTCCGGAACCTGGGGAACGATGCCGAGGGGCGGCCCAGGTTTACGCCCATTCCCCGCGATCGGTTGCTGGGCTATTACGCGGTCGCCCCGGTGGCCGACTTCGACCGCGATGGTCGAATGGACGGTTTTCTTCCGGCCTGGTTCCGGTGGGAGGAGGGGCCTTCGTATCTCTTCCGGAACGTCACGGAAGCGACCGGGCACTGGTTGGGGGTTCGCGTCACAGGGAGCGGGAAGAGCTGGAATACGATGGGGATTGGCGCGACGGTGCGGATTTACGAGGCCGGGCGCGGCGGCGACCGGGCGGGGTTTTTGGGGCGGCGGGATATCACCGTTGGAAACGGTTATTCGAGCGGGGAGGAGGCGAGTGCGTTTTTCGGCTTAGGCGGGCGGACAGCGGTGGATGTGGAGATTCAATGGAACGGGGTGCGGCATCGTGTCGCCCGCCAGGCGGTGGACCGCTGGCTGGTAGTGGCGTGGCCCCCGGAGGCGGAGCCGATTCCAGAATGAGCCGGGGCGTGCGGGGAGGAAGCCCATGAAACGAGCACGAGCGATGTTGGTCGAGACGGTCCTGGCCGCGGGGCTTTTGGCAGGCCAGGCGGAGTGGAAGACGCCGGCGCTTCCTGACGGCCGGTCGTGGCTGACGATGGAGTCGGAGTCTCTGTTGCGTCCGCCGGCCTCTGCCACGGTTCCTCTCACGGAGGGGACGCGGGTAGCGAAGACTCCGCCGCGGGTTGTTTTCGCTTTTCTGCCGGGACAGACCTATCCGGGGAAGCCCTGGTCCAACTGGAGCGATGGGTGTGTGCTCAACGGACGCTATTATACGGCGTTAAGCGATCATCATGCGCCCGATGGGAATGCGCTTCTCTACGAGTTCGATCCGGCGGGACCGACGATCCGGATTCTGGCCGATGTGAAAAAGGTGTTGCGGGAGAGCGGGCGTCTGGCGCCGGGGGAGCGCTATACGCCGGGCAAGATACACAGCCGGATCATGGCGGGGTCGGACGGCTGGCTTTACTATGCGACGCACCGGGGCAACCCTCGCGAGGCGAGCGACGCCAATGGGTATCGGGGCGATTGGATTTTGCGCACGTGGCCCGATCCTGACCCGGCGAAGGTCAAGACGGAGATTGTGGCGGCCTATCCGGAACCGAAGCACTCGATTCCCGCGGCGGTGCTGGATCCGGTTCGGATGGTATTTTATGCGGGGACGGCGGCGGGACCGGATGCGGCGGAAAAGGGGGGTCTCTTTCTGGCGGTGGACGCCCGGACGGGCCGCATACTCCATCGTGCGCCCGACGGTTTTGATCGCTATGCGATTCTGATGCGGAGCACGGGGCGGGTGTACTGGGGGGTGCGGCCGGAGAAAGGGGAGGGGGGATCGAAAGGGTACCGGTATGATCCGGTGGCCAACCGGGTGGAGCGGTGTCCGGCGCTTCCGCATGTGCGCGCGTGTACGGAGGAGACGGCGGACGGAAAGGTCTATGGGGTCTCGGGTACGGCCTGTGATATATGGGTTTTTGATGGCCACTGGGAGCAGATCATGCTGCTGGGGGATGGCGCGCTGGGACGGAACACCTACGTGACCAGTCTGGATGTGGACCCTAGCGGCCGGTATCTCTACTATGTGCCGGGGGCGCATGGCGGTGGACCGCGGGAAGGAACGCCGGTGATGCAGTTTGATGTCCGGACGAAGCAGCGGAAGGTGATGGCGTTCATGAATGCGTTGGCGGATCGGGTGGGAGCGCAGTTCGAAGGAACCTTCAGCACGGCGTTGAGCGAGAAGGGGGACATTCTGTTCATCACATGGAACATGGGGCGGCCGAAGTGGGACTGCGGAGCTGTGACCGCGGTGTGGATTCCCGAATCCGAGCGTCCGCTGGACTGATTTTTCTTTTCCGGAGGGCTCTGACGGGTTATCGTGGAGCCGATTTGCCCGGAGATGGCATGAGGTGGGCCGATGCGCTTGAGGACCCGCTTTCTTTTGATGCTGGCCGTGATGATGGCGGGATTGACGGCGGTGGCCATTGGTCTGGCCTTCTGGTTTGTAGTTCTTTATGCGCAGACGATCGATCGGACGATTGCGACGCAGCAGCTCTTCCGTGTCCGGTGGGCGTTACGGGAGATGACGGATCAGCTGCTTCGGCTGGCGGAGGACTGGGCTTACTGGGACGATATGTACGCTTTTGCGGAAGAGGCCGATTCCGCCTTTGTTGAGCGGAATTTGGTGCCGTCCACCTTTGAGACGCTGCAGGTGGATGGAATCGGATGTGTCGGGACAAATGGGGTTCTTTGGGCTGCGCTGGCTCCGCGGGAGTATGGGGAAGAGGAGGCGCGCGTGATCCGACGTGACGAAGGGGAGGGTTTAGTCCGCGCCTTGGCTGGGCCGATTCAGGGAATTCAAAAAGAGGGGAAGGGGGGGTTGATTGTGCATGAGGGTGAGCCGTGGTTAGTGGCGTGCGCGCCTATCCTCACGAGTCGGGGGGAGGGGCCGGCCCGGGGGGTGCTGGTGATGGCCCGCCGTCTGAACGATGAGCGATTGCAGTGGATTCGGAGGGTGGTCGACTCCTCCTTTCAACTGGGGACGGCGCATCCCCGGTGGCCGCCGGAAAAGGTGCATATTCAGGGGATTTCGCCGCTTCATCTGATAGGGCACGTTGGCCTCTCCGATCTTGTTGGGACGGGACGGCTGGTAGCGACGGTGACGGTTCCGAGGACGGCCTTTCTCCTAAGCCTTCGGACGGTTGCTCTGGCGGTTGGGGGGACGGTAATAGTGGGAATTGGCCTTTGGCTTCTGCTGGTGGGGCTCCTAGACCGGTGGGTCTTTCGAACGCTGGCGGAGTCCGTGAATCAGCTTCGAGAGAGTATTCGACGTCTCGGCCAGGGTGAGGGGATGGTTCCGATGGTGCAAGGACCGGACGAGATTCAGTCGCTACAAGAGGTGGTGCAAGAGACGAATCGGGCGATTCAAAAGACCACGGCTGAGCGGCTCAAGCAGCAGGAGTCCGCGCTGCTCTCGCAACGCATGGCGGTGCTAGGAACGTTGGCGTTGGGGGTGGCGCATGAGATCAACAATCCCAACATGGTCCTGAGGCTTAATCTGGAGGCGATCCGGCAGGCACTCAACCGGATCGGATCGTGTCCGACCGCCTCGGACGAGTCGTGTCAAACATTGATGGGAGAGATGAAGGACGCGGTGGAGGAGAGCCTGAGGGCGACCGAACGGATCGAGGCGATGGTTCGATCGGTGCGGGGATTGGCGCAGGGAGAGGCGGCGCATAGTCAACCGGGAAAAGCGGACATCCGAGAGGCGGTGGAGGAAGCATGCCGGTGGGTTCGGACATCGGTCCAGAGAGTGGGTTGTTCGGTGGAAATTGTTCTTCCTGAGAATCTGCCGGCGGTTAAGATCGAACAGGCCGAGCTGGTCCAGATTCTCGTCAACCTTTTGTTAAACGCTTGTCAGGCTATGGCGGCGGGAAGAGGAACGCAGATTCGGATCGAGGGTCGGATGGAGAAGGAGAAAGGCGTGGTGATTCTCACGGTGGCCGATGATGGGCCAGGCATGACGACCGAGGTTCGTCAGCGGGCGTTAGATCCGTTTTTCACCACCCGTCGTTCGGAAGGCGGGATGGGGATGGGATTGCCCGTGTCGGCGTCGCTGGTCAAAAAGGCGGGGGGAGAGTTGACGCTGAACTCGGAACCAGGGAAAGGGACGACGGTGACCGTGGTCTTGATGATCGCCGGAAGGGAGGAAGGGGAGACGGAATGAACGCGGAGGTCACCGGTCGCCTGAACCCTCGAATTCTGATTGTGGACGATGATGACGCGGTTCGCGCGAGTCTTGCGCGGATTCTTCGGATCGAGGGGCTGGGAGAGCCGATTCTATGTGGCAATCCCCGCGAGGTGGAGACGCTGATGAACCAGTATCCCATCGGCGTTGTGCTGCTGGACCTCTTGATGCCCCATCTCTCCGGCGAGCAGCTGCTGGCCCAGATGGTGGGTCGGAGCCCCGACGTTCCGGTCATTGTCCTGACGGCCGTTCACGACACGGATACGGCGGTTCGGTGCATCAAGATGGGGGCCTTTGACTATCTGGTCAAACCGGTGGATTCGGCGCGCCTTTTTGCCTCGGTCACGAAGGCGCTCCGGCATTATCAGTTGGTCAGCGACAAAGCCCATCTTGAGGCGGTTTTTCGGGATCCGGAGCTGCGGCATCCGGAATGTTTTTCCGAAATCGTGACAGTAGCGCCGGCCATGAAAAACCTCTTTCGCTATCTGGAGGCGATTGCGCCGTCTTCGGAACCGGTGCTGATCGTGGGAGAGACGGGCACCGGAAAAGAACTGTTGGCGCGGGCGCTGCATCGGCTGAGCGGCCGATCGGGCGATTTGGTTGCCGTCAACGTTGCCGGTATAGACGATGCAACGTTTTCGGACACATTGTTCGGTCATCGTCGAGGTGCTTTCACGGGTGCCGATCGGAATCGGGAGGGGTTGATCGAGCAGGCCGGAGAGGGGACGCTGTTGTTGGACGAAATTGGAGATCTTGGGATGGAGGGGCAAACCCGCCTGCTGCGGGTACTGCAGGAAGGGGAGTACTATCCCATTGGGTGCGACTCGCTCCGGAAATGCCGGTGCCGGTTTGTGGCTACGACGAACCGGGATCTTCATGCGTTGCTGGAGGGAGGGCGGTTCCGCCGGGATCTTTATTTTCGGCTTCAGACACATTTGGTTCGGGTGCCGCCGCTTCGGGATCGCCCGGAAGATATTCCGGTGCTGGCCCGGTTCTTTCTGCGGCAGGCGGCGAATCAGATGAATAAACCGGTTCCGACGGTTCCCCCCGAGTGGGAGGCCTATCTGAGGGCCTATCCGTTTCCGGGCAATGTTCGAGAGTTGCGTTCGCTGGTGTTCGATGCCGTATCGCGTCACCAGCGGGGCGTTCTCTCATTGGAGACGCTGCGCCAGTATCTGCATGAGCGAAGAGGAGGGCGAGGCGGGAACGCCATACCCGAAGGGGATGTGACCTTCGGATTGGTTCTACCCACTTTGGATCAGATGATTGACCGGCTGATTGCTGAGGCGCTTCGGCGGTCGCAGGGGAACCAGGGGGCAGCAGCCCAAATGCTGGGGATTTCTCGACGGACTATTGTGCGTTATCTCGCCCGAAGAAAGAGTGGCGAGAAATTGCGCGCCCCCTGAGACAAAGGGAATAGAACGAATCATTCGTCATTTCCTCGTTGCGAGAGCTAACCCATTGTTTTCCAAGGGGTTAGGAACACGGAAGCGGATACCGTTCAGGAGGCGAGGACAAATAGTCTCACCCCTTTTTAGTGAGTGTTGTTGGTATTACGGGCCGGTCGGGTGAAGAATCCTTTTGAAACACAAGGGGTTACGGCGGAGGAGTGTTTTTTTTATTTGGAAAGGTGGCGTTGGCACGAGTGTTGCCTTGAAAGAGTCGTGAAACGAAGGAGCTACGATGATGGGCTTTCTGACAAAGTGGTGCTGGAGGCGTACTCTTCGGCACGGAATGACCCTGATCGAAGTGGTGATGGCGATGGCGATTGTCGCGCTATTGGTGGGGTCGTTGATGTTGATCGGGTTGAAGGCCAGGCAATATACGGAGCACCTTCGGCTGGCGGCGGAGGCTCGTACGTTGGCCAAAGCGAAGATGGAAGAACTTGTGGCCTATGGGGCCTCCACCTTTGCGATGACGGGAGCGACCTTTCTGGTGACGACGACAAACCTGAGTTCACGGGGGTATCCCATCGTTCGTTCGCCGATCGTCGTCTGGCATTCGGCCGATGGCTTGGTTGTTTCGCCGGCCAACGCGGCATATGCCGAGGTCCATGTGACGGTATCCTATCCCTCCCCTTTTACGGGGAATTGGCATGAAGACACGCTAGTCACCATTCTTGAAAAGGAGCCGGGGCGATGAGCGGTTGGATCTTCAGGATTTGGAGCCCTAGACGATCTCGATTGGTGAACCGAAGAGGGTTCTCCTTAAGCGAGATTCTCCTGGCTTTTGGGTTGGCCATGGCGCTGGGGGTCATGGTGATGAGGATTTTGCTATGGGCGATCCGCACTTCGGTGAATGTGGCCAAGGTCATCCATTCGCAGAATCGGGCGCTCGTCACGGGCGAGATCATCGCTCAGTACATTCGGAACGCCAGCCGCATTGCTGCTCTGGATGTAGAGAATGGAACCTGGGTGACGCTTGAGTTTCCCGATGGGGCGTTGGGAACGCTAGTTTATTCCAACGATATGCCGGCGCTTCGCGATGGCCGCATCTTTCTTGTCCGGAGCAACGAGACCATCCGGCTGGTAACTCGGGGGGTGACGGGGATTCAAACGTCGTCAGGATTTTCGCCTCACTTCTTTTCCTCGCCGCGCTCTGATGTGGTGAGGCTCCGCTATCGGATTACCGATCCGGTCACGGAGGACGGACGGGAGGTGGTCAATGATGGGCTCTATGCTTCGGAAGTGGATCTTTGGGTGAAACTACGAAACGCGGTAGAGGTTGCACCTTAAGGAGGCGTGCCATGAAACATGCTCTGGGGTGGATATGGAAACCGGTGCGCAGCCGTCGGGGGTTTATTCTGATGACGGCCTCCATCCTTTTGGGGATTTCCGGGATTTTGGTCGGAGGACTCATGACGCTGGTCTTGAACTATCGAGGAATGGCCGAGCGGCAGATGGCTCGGGAAAAGGCTATGTTTCTGGCGGAAGCCGGCTTGCGCGCGGCGGTGGCCCGGTTGAACGCCTATTCGGAAGGGAACATCTCCTACTCTCTTTCCCGGACGCTGGTAGCCCAGACCAACCATCTCCTGGCCCCCGACTGGGGTTTCCAAACCACGCTCACTGTGACCAACGGCCGACACCGCCTGACCGCCGTGGGGCGCTATGGCGGGCAGGCGGTCGTTGTGGCGTCCGATGTATCTCTGGGAAGTGGTTCGCGCAGCATTCATGCGCTGTATGCCCATGCGATTTATGTGGGTAATTCCGCAGGGAGCACCAATTACACTCTCCAGATTGGAGGAACGGGAACGGGCGCCGATTTTGTTCGCGGCGATGTGTATTGCGGCGGGCATCTGCAACGAACCGGCGACGCGCTCCTCCGGTTGCCGGAGGAGTTCGTTCATGACTGGAACAATGATGGCATCTGCGATCCGGGAACCGACACCTGGCATCATGCCTATGCCACCCAGTATTTTGATCGTCCGCTGACGCAGGCGGAATTCGACGCGTATACCAACGCCATGGCTCCTTTTCGAAATCTCTTCTACAATAATGGCCGATACGACCCCGGAGAGGCCTTTGTGGATACGATCGGCAATGGGCAGTACGACGAAGGGGAGCCCTTCCAAGACCTCAATGGCAATGGGCGATGGGATCCGGGCGATCAGTTCATTGATCGAAACGGCAACGGTGTTTACGACCCGGGAGTCGATACGGTTGTGAATCTGGGCAACGGACAATGGGACCCTGGGGAGGAGTGGACAGAGGATCCGATACGTCCGCAAAGACAGAATGGGCGATATGATCCAGCGGGGGGATATTGGCAATATTCAAGTGGCCAGTGGTCCTGGAAGACGACCTACAAGTCAGGGGGGAAAACCTACTCCTGTGCCAGCTGGCCGGCTGAAGCGTTCGAGGATGTCGGGGATGGTGTTTACAGACCGGCTGAACCGTATACGGACCAAAACGGAATCTATGATCCCGGCGAACAGTTTTTCGATGATCGAAATTCTCTCTACGATTACGGAACTCAGGTGACTGGCCAAGCGAGCGGAATGCCCGCGCCCGGACCTGGGCAACGGGCAGTGACAGGGGGTGATCCCGTGGTTTCCCCCCCGGATCTTCCGCGCATGTATTATAATGTCCCCAAAACGGGGACCCCCCCATCGGACGCCCTTCCCCGTTGGGGACATGACGTGGCCGTACAAGCCTCGCATTATGGAAATGAACGATGCATTACGGACCCCAATGATCCGCGCCACATCTTCGTGCGCAACCCTCCCACGAGCGGCTCGGTGACGAGTCGAGGCAAGACCATTTACGGGCGTCAATATTCTCCCATCTATGATAACCAGGGACGTCGCATCGACGACTATTTCCTGGAAGATCCCGTGGACCCGACCTATAACAGGATTCCGGGCGAGGAGTATGCCATTGCGCAAAATGACGACAATCGCACCCATACCATGATGATCAATGTTACCGACAGCGGCAACGACAAGGTTTACTACGTGGATGGAAATCTCTACATTCATCACCCGCGGGTTTATGCCATGCGGTTTCGGAACCCAGGCACCCGCATCACCATTGTGGCTCGTGGCAACATCATCATATCCGATGAGTTTTACTACAATGCGAGCTATGACCCCAATCTTCAATATTCCGAAATGGACAGCACGGTGGTTCGAGATCCTAAGGATATGCTATGCCTGATTGCCTTGCGTAACCCGAACTGTCCGACCAACAGCGGAAACATTCTGATCGGAGACAAACAATTCGGAACGGGCGGCAGCATTCATGCGATGCTCTATGCGGAGAACGATTTCATTGACAACAATATCAACACGGTCGGGCAGCAGTTCATCAGCGTCTATGGCAACATGTCGGCGGGAAATCAGATCCGCCTCAACAGGGCCGAAGGCGGTGGCCAATACCGCACTCGCCTGGACATCACGCTGGACGAGCGGATTCGGAACGGCTCGCTGACCGCTCCAGGCCTGCCGCCCCCGGTCGGCTCAGAACGGAGCATTCAGCTTGACACAGCGTGGCGTTTGGTTCCAGGGACTTGGAATTCGTGGGCTTGGTTACAGTGAGGAAAACGGAAGGGATGAAAATAACGGCGAGAGGAGGTTCTCGGGGGAAGGCAAGGCATAGGGCAGGGGTTTTCCTCCTGCTGATGCTTGCTGGGGTCAGTCAAGCCCAGTTGGGAAAGAGACCGGAAGAGGTCGCCGCGTATTGGAAAGTCGCGCCGGTTGGAACCCTATCCTCCAACGGGTATGGAACGTTGATCTATCCGGCGGGATCTCTGCACGTGGAAGTCCTGTTTGTCGAGAATATGGCCGAGCGCGTAGCGGTCCGTGGAGCATCGCTGACGGAGGAGCGGGTGGCGGAGATTCTGGCGGCGAATGCAGAGGGGAACAGGTGGGACCCGTGGCGCCCGCCGCGGGCCAGTGGAATTGGGGAGGTGGCGGTCAAGGTTTGGATGCGATCGGATGAATCGGCGATGGCGGAATGGTCCGAGGAGGGCTTGCGTATTCTGGGGCCGGCTTGGAATACGCCCCCGCCTGAGGAAGCGTCAGACGCTGCTGGGGAACACAGAAAAATGGACGGCCCAGCGGTCGAAGAGGCAATTTCTCCTCATCGCTCCACAAGGCCATCGGCACCGGATCGGAGCCCTGTGCTGAAGCCGGGTTATTGGGCTCTTGACGCGGCGTCTTCTTCGGCGACCAAGGTGTTTCTTCAGGTCGGGGAGGGAGGATCATTGATATGGCGGTTTCAGGAATCGGGGCAGAGCGTGACGTGGCGGACGAGGGGCCGCGCGGATGTCGGTGATGATGGGGTGCGCAGAGAGTTCGTCATTGTGGAAGAGACGACGCAGCGGCGGGTGGGTCAATTGAAAGCGCATGAGACGGGGGATCTCTGGGTGGTGCCCGACCTTCTATCGGATCCCCATCATCCGGTTTTGGGACGCGGATGGTTTCAGCGGCCGATGCGGCTGGTTCCGGTGGCGGCTGGATCGGAGGAGACGGTGGGGGCGATGGCAGGCGGCGTGGTGCCGGGGATGTTTCGGCAGGATGTGTTGGATCGGTGTGGTACACCGATGGGGTCTTTCAAGACAAAGGAGGGCGAAGTACTTCTTTTTCCGTGGGGTGAGGTGTTGTTGAAGGAGGGTAAGGTCGAAACGGTAAAAGGGAGGTCGAGTTATGGAGGGTGCCGTTGATCGTTCGCCGGCCGTGGCGTATGTGGATTGGCTTTTGGGGCATATTTTGAAAAAAGGGCTTCAGGAAGTTATGCTTCGGAGTCGGTCACCGTTGCCCGGGGCGGATTCTGCCGGGCGTTCTGAGGGGCCGCCGACTCTTCCGCCTGTGGATCAGGTGTTGAATCGCCTTAAGGTGGTAGCAGGGCTAAGTCCGCAGCTATATCCCAAGCCGGTGAAAGGGGTGATTCGTAAGACGACGCCGGTTTACACGATGGAGGTGATGGCCGAGTTCGAAGATCGGCCTGGGGACTCGGTCTGTCGGCTTCGGATGACGGTGCGCGGGTCGTCCGCCTCGTAGCAATTGGCGAAAAAGGGTCCGAGTTTTTGTTGGTTTTAAGAGTGCTGTGTGCTAATATTTTGCCCGACTTTTCTCTGTGTGCATCCTGTCGGAGAGGTGACCGAGCGGTCGAAGGTGCAGCACTGGAAATGCTGTGAACTCCACAAGGGTTCCGCGGGTTCGAATCCCGCCCTCTCCGCCAATTTTGTTGAGTGAGAGTTGGTTCATTGGGCGGGATGAGAACCCGCGGGCGGGTTCGGCTCGGAGCCGCGCGGGGGCGCGGATTTTAGACAGGAGCAAGTTTTCCATCGCGGGGGAGGCCGTCGGCCCAGACGGAGCTCCCCCGGCTCTCCGCCCACCGCGCAAAGATTTCGGGATCGGCCTGCCAGGTGCGTGCACGCCCCCACTCATCCGGCTCCGGCCTTCCCTCGCACACAACCCGAATAACGGGAAAAAGAGGAGAGGGCCGCTCGGCCGGAAGGCCGCCGAGGATCAAGTCGTTGCCCTCTTGGCGCACCGATAGTTCCGTCCCCGTGGTCAGCAGGACCGCGTTCCGAACCCGCGTCCGGAGCCCCCGAAGTCGGAGGGTGGGTTCACCATCCCAAAAGCGAATGATGAGATAGAGGACGTTTCCCTTGACCTGCTGCCAGCCGCGGGTTATGAACTCCGTCACCCCGCCTTCGCCATTTCCATAGATCACCTCGCCATGGCGCTCGAGCCAGGCGCCAAGGGCTCGGGCCCGGACGATAAACTCCTCCGGGAGGGAACCGTCCGCCATCGGGCCCACGTTGAGGAGCAAATTGCCCCCCTTCAGAGCGCACGTAATCAGCAGCGTCAGCAACTCCTCCTCCGTCCGCCACCACTCGCCCCGCGCATATCCCCAGAGACGTCGCACACTGGTTTGGCACGACTCCCAGAGGAAACGCGGGTCGGCATAGATTCCCAGTTCGGGCGTTCCAAAGTCTCCCAGAAATTCCCCGGAGTAGCGCTTCTCCCACTCAGGAAACTGCCAGTACCATGAATACTGCGGCCACTCGAGCCGGTCGTTGACGAGAATGGAGGGCTGCAAAGCACGAATCATGGCCAACAACCCCCGGCTGTCGAGCTCCTCAGGCCGGCGCGGCCAGAGTCCGTCAAACCACAGGATGTCCAGAGGACCGTAGCCGGTCATGAGTTCGCGAACTTGCTCGAAAAGATAGCGCTTGATCGTCGGCCACCCGGCGGGATCCCCGTTGGGGCCGCGCAACCAGGCCGGCAGGCGAAGATCAAGAAGGGAGTAGTAGATCCCGACGCGAAGACCAGCCGCCCGGAAGGCCTCCACATACTCCCGAACGAAGTCCCTCTTGGGAGCCTGAGCCGCGCTGGAATAGTCGGTGGTCCGGGTTTCCCAGAGGCAGTACCCGTCGTGGTGGCGAGCCGTCAGGACCGCGTACCGCATGCCGGCCTCTCGGGCAACGGACGCCCAGGTGGCCGGATCGTAATGCCCGGGATTCCAGCGGCAGGCGGTCTGGATATACGCCCTTGGCTCGAGCCATTCCCGATTCAGGACCTGCTCCCCTCGACCATAGAGGGCGTAGGGGCCCCAGTGGAGAAAGAGGCCGAATCGCGCCTCAGGAAACCATCGGCCATAGTCAGGAATGGGAGGGATAGGATGAGCCGTCATGACAGGTCCTTTCGGTGCGAAGGTTCAGACGGTGATGAACCGCCGGGCGCGGGTCTCATCGCGGCGCTTAGGCGGTGGGGTGGCGATAGGCCAGAATGCGTACCCGTTCGAGCGTGATGAGGCCTTCGGAGACCATCCGGTCAATTTCGGGAAGAAAAGTCTCGATCCGTTCCGCCTTATCGGCAATTTCGATGACGATGGGGAGATCCTCCGAAAGGCGGAGCACTTTGGCGGTATGAAGTCGGCTATGGGCGCCGAATCCCATGAGGCCTCGAAGGACCGTGGCGCCGGCGAGCCCACGCTCACGGGCCCGCAACACGATCGCCTCATAGAGGGGGCGGCCCTCCCACTGATCGGACTCGCCGATGTAGATGCGGAGCAACTGACCTTCCCCTTCGATTTTCATGGCCGAGACCTCTGTTCGTTAGCTTCCCATGAGGAGTCGAACCGCCCACCGGCCGATGGCGATGGCGGTCAGACCAAGCACAACCTGCGCCACCACATTCAGTCCTGCGTGAAACCACTGCCCATCGGAGAGCAGTTCCACCGTCTCGAACCCGAAGGTGGAAAAGGTCGTGAACGAGCCGAGAAAACCGATGGCGAGAAAGAGGCGGCCGGATGGCCCGACCAGAGATCGTTCCAGGACGAGGGTCATGAGAGCGCCCATGAGAAGGCAGCCGATCAGATTGACGGCCATCGTTCCCAGCGGGAATAGGGTATTGGCGGCACGGTGGATCACGCCACCCAGCCAGTAACGGGCCAAGGCCCCAAGAAAGCCGCCGGTTCCGATGAGAAGCACTTTGACCATAAGATGTCCTCAATCCACGTTCGGCACGATGCCAGAGCGGAGGCCGCGCGTCAAGGCCGGGAAAATGGCAGGCTCATCCGGGGATTGGGGGATAGTGGATGAGGGTCCACGGGACTTGGCAGGGAAAGCGACGCCACGGCACCCAGGCGCGTTCGTAGGCGTGATTATGCGAGAGGTTCTTCATCGTGGCCATCTGGGTGACGGTCTGGTCGTACGCGGCCGTATCGGGTCCTCCGTGGCGGCAAATCGCGCGAGGGAATGGCGCATGATCGGTAAGGATCCGGTTCATGTGAGCGATTCCCTTTCCCAGCGGCTCGTGGCACAACTCTCCGAGTCGGGTAAAACGGACCGCACAATCGGTTGCGTACTGCATATCGTCCGAGCCGAGATGTCGGCCCGTGCGACGCAGGAACTCGAGTCGTTTCTGACGCAGGTACGCGTTCATTTCAGGACTTTCCCAATGGCCCTCGGTGCACCAGAGAATGCCGTCGGCGCCGATCCGTCGGATTCCAATTCGTCGGAAACTCTTTTCGATGACGACTCCCTGGCCATGGATATCCGCCCAGATCTGACTGGCGCGACCCCAGTTGTGGAGGGTGTAGCGCTGGTAGAGTTCGGCCAGATGCGAGGCGGTGGTGGCCCATCGGAGGAGGGGGACGTTATGAAGGGGCCAGGTGTCTTCGATGGGCTCATCGAGCCAGACGCCGCACGAATTGCTGCAGCAGCACCCGACCCCTTTTTCATTCACGACCCCCCAATCCTGGATATAGCCGGTGCGCGGTTTGACGAGCGTCAGCGTTCGGGGGGTTCTGGGTTTTCGAAGGCGCAGGGGTTCGAACGGAGGCGGCGCTTTCCATCGGTAGGCGGTGGGGCGGCGCTGGGGCGGGGGGCTTTCCATGCTGTGGGCGCCCAGCACACCCTCGGGGCCGACGAGCAAGACGCCCGAGCAGTGGGACGATTGGACCTCGGGAGGAGATTCCATCAAGGCGGATAGGTCGTTGTAGGCCTGGTACCATCGTTGGATCTCCAGGCGATAGCGAAGGTAATGCCACAGTGCGGCTTCCGAGAGCGGGCGTTTGGCGCCTTTCGCCAGACCTCGAAGATAGTCCAGCCGATCGGGGTAGAGCTCGCCCAGTTCCGGGAAGCGGCGGGTATCCGGCGGCGTCTCCAGCCGGGAGAGGATGTCGGCGGCCAGCGCCTTCAGGCTCATGGACCCGAGCGTCGGCTTCAAAAGAGGGTCGCCCAAAAGCGTCCGAATTTCAGCCTTGAGGGCCGATCCTTCTCGCTTTCTTCCCTCCGCGACTCCGTCGTCGAACGGCCGATCGGGAACGATGACCACCCGGGTGGACATTCCGAGGCGTTGGGGAGCCTATTTCAGAAGGATGCCGATGATGACGCCCCACGCGGTGGCGGCGAGAAGGGCGAAGGGAGTATCCAGGCGGAGAAGGGTCCACTTGAAAAAGGCGATATCCACCGAACCGCTGCGCGAACTGACCATCACAATGACCGCAAACAGAATCAGCAGAAGAACGAACAGGATTTTTCGGCTCATGGTTTTCCTTTCGGCTTGACCCTATGTGCCAATATTTCCTCAACGGTGGAAAGAATGGTCTCCAGGTCCGCCAGGCGTCCCTGTCCCTCCCGGCCGCAGGCCAGATCGCCGGCGGAGGGTTCCACGAAAAGGACGCCCCGCTCTTCGAGCAGGCGTCGGTTGGCTTGCGTCGCGGGGTGGGTCCACATCCGGTCGTTCATGGCAGGGGCCACCACGACCGGCGCCGGGCAGGCGAGGACGGTGGCGGTGAGCAGATCGTCCGCCAGGCCATGGGCCAGCTTGGCCATCACGTTGGCGGTGCAGGGGGCGATCAGCACCAGACTCGCCCGGTCAGCCAGGGCGATATGATCCGGCACCCACTCGGCCTCTGCGTCGAACATTTCCGAATAGACGCGGTTGCGGGATAAGGTTTGCAGCGTCAGGGGCGAGATGAATCGGGTTGCGGCCTGGGTCATGACGACGGTGACGGTCCACCCCTTCCGCTGCATGGCGCGAATCATATCGGCCGCCTTGTAGGCGGCAATCGAGCCGGTCACTCCCAGCAGAATATGCGGCGATGAGCTCTCCCGCGTCATTTCAGGGGCTGATCCTAGCCCGCTTCGGCGCCTGTGGCAAGTCCGAATGCGGTTCGGAGCTTTTCCGCCCGCCGGATGGCGCACAGGTCCTGGAAGGCGGTCTCCAGATCGTCGTTCACGACGCAGTACTGGTACCGCCGCCAATGGGCCATTTCGGCGACGGCGTTTCGAAGACGGAGAGCGGCGTCGGCGGCTGTTTCGGTTCCCCGGCCGGCCAGGCGAGCTTCGAGGGCGGCCTCGGTGGGGGGTGCAATGAAGATATCCACGAATCCCTCTCGAATGAGAGGGTCGGTGTCGGGGCCGCGGGCCTGACGGCGGATGGTCGCTGCCCCCTGCACGTCAATATCCATGATCACATCACGGCCGGCCCGGAGGAACTCCAGGACATGCGCCCGGAGGGTTCCATATCGGCGGCCATGAACCTCCGCATGTTCGAGAAAATCGCCGCGGGCGATCCGTTCGGCAAACTCGGCCTCGCTCAGGAAGAAGTAGTCCTGACCGTGCCGTTCTCCCGGGCGGGGCGGCCTCGTCGTACAGGAGACCGAGAACGCCAGCGTGGGATCGGAGGCGAGCCACCGACGGATGAGGGTCGTCTTCCCGGCGCCTGAGGGAGCCGAAAGAACGATCAGCAAGGGTCGGCGGCGGGAGGCGATGGCTTCGAATTCATTCGACATTCTGCACCTGTTCGCGGAAACGTTCGAGTTCGGTCTTAAAGGCTACGACCCAACGGGCGACCGGACCATCGTTCGATTTGGCACCGATCGTGTTGATCTCCCGCAACATCTCCTGGGCAAGGAAGTCGAGCGGACGCCCGACGGGGTCCCGTGCCTTGTTTACCAAATGGGTCGCCTGGCGAAGATGGCTTTCGAGCCGGGTGACCTCTTCGGCGATATCGCTGCGTTCGGCGAAGGCGGCGAGTTCTTGGAGGAGCGCCGGATTGTCGGTTCGAAGGGGAAGGCGGGTCCGCTTCAGACGGGCCAGGAAGAAGCGCTGCTGCCGGCGGGCGAGGGTGGGCGCGCGCCGGGCGATGCGTTGTTCGATCGCGTGCATGAGGCGGAGGCGGCGGGTGAGGTCCTTACGAAGGGACCGTCCTTCTTTTTCCCGCATTCGCTTCAGCGCCGCCAGGGCAGCGCGGGCAGCCCGCAGGCACACCGGCCGGATCCGATCGGCGCCGACCACCACGGCCTCATCCCAGCTGACGACCTCCGGCAGCCGGGTCAAAACGTCGGCGCCGAAATCGACCCGTAGGTTCAGCTCGCGGCTCAACTGGCGAAGCGACCGAAGAAAGGCTCGGGCCAACGCGCGATCCACGCGGGCGCCCCGTTCCCGGAGACGGTCGGAAAGGGTGAGCGTGACCGTTCCGGTCACCTGGCCGCGGGAGAGGGTGTTCTGAACGAGGCGGATGAGTTCGGGTTCGAGGGCGGCGATCGCGCGCGGCAGGGCAAGGCGGATTTCGAGTTGCCGGCGGTTGACACTGCTCCACTCGACGGCGATTTGGCATCCGTTTCCCCGGGCCGAGGCCCGTCCGAAGCCGGTCATGCTGGCGAGGCTCATTCCACGCCCTCCGGGGTGGTGTTATTCCCTGGGTTGCTGTTTCAGGAAGGCTTCCACGAAGGGGTCCAGATCGCCGTCGAGAACGGCCTGGACGTTGGGGGTTTTCAGCTCGGTCCGCTCGTCGCGAACCTGCGTATAGGGTTGAAGCACGTAGGATCGGATCTGGCTTCCCCAAGCGATATCGCCCTTTTCGCCATAGAAACGATCCATTTCCCGCTTTTTCCGGTCGCGTTCCATTTCATACAGGCGGGCCTTGAGCATAGCCATGGCGATGGCCCGGTTCTGATGCTGGGAGCGTTCGGATTGGCAGGCCACGACGATGCCGGTCGGGAGATGAGTGACTCGGATGGCCGATTCGGTTTTGTTCACATGCTGGCCGCCCGCGCCGCTCGACCGGAAGGTATCCACCTTCAGGTCGGCCTCATTGATTTCGATCTCCAGATCGTCATCCACCTCGGCGACGACATCCACGGCGGCGAAGGAGGTATGGCGGCGTTTGTTGGCGTCGAATGGGCTGATACGGACCAGGCGATGGACGCCACGTTCCGACTTCAGAAGCCCATAGGCATAGGGGCCGGTCACTTTGAGCGTGGCGCTCTTGATGCCGGCTTCTTCGCCATCCTGCCAGTCGAGGATTTCGGTCTGAAATCCCTTGCGGTCGCAATAGCGCCGGATCATGCGCACCAGCATGGCGGCCCAGTCGCACGATTCCGTTCCGCCGGCACCGGCGTGGAACGAGACGAACGCATTCCGGGCGTCCAGCGGGCCGTTGAGGAGGCTTTTGCGTTCAAGGTCCGCCGCCGTCGCCTCAATGGTGGGCAGGTCGCGCTCCACCTCCTCCAGGGCGAGGCGGGCCATCTCCGGATCCGACTCCTCATTGGCCATGGCCAGCAGATCGGTCAGGGCGTGAATCTGCGCGGCCAAGGATTCGAAGGGGCCGACGACGGCCCGTTCGGCCGCGAGACGGTTCAAGACCTCGCGCGCCTTGTTGGCATCCTCCCAGAAACCAGGGCGCGCGGTCTCGTGTTCCAGCTCGGCGATGCGTTGTTTCCGTCGGGGGAGGTCAAAGATACCCCCGCATCTCTTCGACCTGACGGTTGAGGGCTTCGATTCGGGAGCGGGCCTCTTCGGCAGAGATGGCCATATGTGAGATCTCCTTTAGGAGGCGTGTCGTTGACGTTCGGCCATGAGGCCGATCCCCAGACCGATCAACGCCAGCGCCGCGGAGGGCAGGAGCAGCAGCGCTTCGCCCCAGCGCGCAAAGAACGTGGGGGTCCACTCGGGGCCGGCGAGCGACAACAACCCGACATCGGAGAGGGCCTGACCGGCTGGCAGCGGACCGGCCACCCCTATTCCGGGGTGACCCTTGGCGAAAAGTCCGCCGTGATAGACGCGACCGGTGGGCTCGATGAAACCGGTGAGGCCGGAATTGGACACTCGGATACCGGGAACCCGGTTTTCGATGCATCGGAAGAGCCCCAGATTGAGATGTTGGCGAAGCTGGGCAGTGCCGTCGAACCAGGCATCGTTGGACTGATTGATGAGCAGACGGGCACCGTTGTGGACAAAGCGGCGGGAGAGATGGGGGAAGAGATCCTCGAAGCAGATGGTCACGGAGAAACGGGCCTGGGGATGGCGAGGAAACGAAAAGACGACCGGCTCACGGCCGGGCGAGAGGCTTAGGCCGAGCGGCGCCCACTGCTTGAGAACCGGAAAGGTCTTGTCGAACGGCAGGTATTCGCCGAACAGAACCAGATGTTGTTTATCGTAGCGGGGCCAGGGCCGTTCGTCACCGTCAATCAACAGGCTCCGGTTGAACCAGGCCTCCGACGTGTCGTTTGATCCGCGGCCCATGACGCCGACAAGGATCGGGCCATTTTGGCGTGCGAGCGCGACCAGGGCGGAAGCGGTGGCCGGGTCCTCTTCCGGATTGGTCGGAATGGCCGTTTCGGGCCAGACGATGAGGTCGGGGTTTCGGCCGACGAATGTTCGGCTCAGTTCCCCGGCTTCTTCGGTAAGGCGGCCAAGCGTTTCGTGGATATGACGAACGAAGGCCTCGTCCCACTTCGTATTCTGGGGAATGGCGGGTTGGACGAGGGCCACGGCGAGTGTGGGCCCGCGGGCCATGGCCTCGCGCATCCGTGTTCGTCCCCAGACGGTCAGAAAGGCGAGGGCGGCCAGCGCCAAGAAGAGTTCGAGGTGGGGGCGATATCGGCTCCAGTTGGCTCGGTTAAAGTAGCGGAGCAGTGTGAAGGCGAACCCGGCGTTGACCCAAACGAGGAAAGCCGAGAGACCGTGGACGCCGACGAATTCCGCGCCTTGGGCCAGCGGAAGGTTGGGCGCGAGAGTGGCGCCGAGAGGGTTCCAGGGGAATCCGGTGAAGAGGCGGCTGCGCAGCACTTCAAGTCCGGTCCAGAAGAGGGCGAGGACGGCCATGCTGAGCACATTTCTGGCAAGCGCGTCGGTGCCCACGCGCGCCAGCCAGATGGCGCTTCCCCAAGCAAAGAGGGCGGTGTAGAGGGCGCAGTAGGCGGAGAGGGTGATCCAGGCCAGAGCGGCCAGCCATGCCGGGATGCCGGCGGTGACACGGAGGGCCAGGAGCCACGCGAGCATGACGAGCCAGGCTGCCAATCCGGCGAGAAATCCCCACTGGGCGCATTCGGCTGGTGGGCGTCGAGCCGCCAGGAGGAGGAGGGGAATCAGGCAGAGGAAGGGGGCGGTGGGTTCTTCCCACGGCGCGAAGCCGGCGGCCACGAGCGCGGCCGTCAGGGCAGCCGCGGCTGGGCCCGCCAGTCCCCGCAGAACGCATGTCAGGACCCTCATAAGCCGGCTCCACAACACTTCTTGTATTTCTTGCCGCTACCGCAGGGACAGGGGTCGTTTCGTCCGACCTTGGGGCCGCCGCGCTGGACTGTTCGCGAGGCCGCCGCTAGCGCCTGGTCCACGACTGCCCGGGCAGGCGCGGGCTGGGCCGAAGGACGGCCTTCCGGAGCGGCCGCCGCCGCAGAACCGGTTCCGAGGGTTTGGACGGTTTCATGCACGATCCGCATAGCCCGGGGGGCGCGCGGAGCGGTGGCGGCCGTGGGCGGGGCAAGCCGGAAAAGCTGCGAGGCAAGGTCAGCGCGGATATTGCCCATCAGAGTCCCGAACATTTCGAAGGCCTCTTTCTTGTACTCGATCAGGGGGTCGCGCTGGCCGTACGCCCGAAGGCGGATCCCCTCCCGGAGGTGGTCCATGCTGCGCAGATAGTCCTGCCAGTTTCTGTCAATGGCCCGCAGCAGGATGAACCGTTCGAAAAGCGCCACGGTGGCGGGGTCGTAGTTTTGGACTTTGAATTGATAGGCCTCGCGGATCCGATCCAGGAGGCGGGCCACGAGGGCGTTTACGGCCTCCGCTTCTCGGACGTCGAGTTCGGTGTCGGCGAGCGGCACGGGGAAGGTCATGCGGAACCACTCGGCAAAGGAGGCCCGCGTTTCAGGGTTGCCGTCCAGCAGCCACTGCTCGGCCCGATCGTCGAGCAGCTCGTGAATCATGTCGAAGAGGATTTCGCGGACATCGGGGGAGCGGACGATCCGGCCGCGGAGCTGGTAGATGATGGTCCGCTGTTTGTTCATCACGTCGTCGTATTCCAGCGTCCGTTTCCGAATCTGGAAGTTGTGCTGTTCGACGCGGCGCTGAGCGCTTTCGATGGAGCGGGTGAGCAGACCGCTTTCCAGCTCTTGGCCCTCCTCCATGCCCCATCGGGCCAGCAGGCGGGAGAGACGGTCGGGGCAGAAAAGACGCATCAAGTCGTCCTCAAGCGAGGCATAGAAGCGCGAGGACCCTGGGTCGCCCTGGCGGGCGCATCGGCCGCGAAGCTGGCGGTCAATCCGCCGGGCTTCGTGGCGTTCCGTGCCGATGACATGAAGGCCGCAGGAATTTTGGCGCAGGTACTGCCGGAGCGTCATTTTCTGACCCGGCATCGGGTCGTCGAGCGTCAGGTTCGATTCGATGATCGAACGATCGAAGGGGACGACGCCTTCGCCGAGTTTGATATCGGTGCCACGACCGGCCATATTGGTGGCGATGGTGATCGCGCCTTTCCGGCCGGCTTCGGCCACAATCTGGGCCTCTTTCTCGTGGTATTTGGCGTTGAGCACATTGACGTTGAGAATGCCGGCGGCCCGAAGCATGCGGGCCAGCAGCTCCGAGGTTTCGACCGAAATGGTGCCGACCAGAACGGGTTGGCCCCGTTTGTGGCATTCGATGATCTCGTCAATGATGGCCTTGTATTTTTCCCGCTTGGTCTTGTACACCCGGTCGTCGAAATCCACGCGACGGACGGGGCGGTTGGTGGGCACCACCAGAACATCGAGTTTGTAGATCTGGTAGAACTCGTCCGCCTCGGTTTCGGCGGTCCCGGTCATGCCGGCCAGCTTTTCGTAGAGGCGGAAGTAGTTCTGGATCGTGATGGTGGCCAGCGTCTGGGTCTCCTCCTCGATCTTGACCCCTTCCTTCGCCTCGACGGCCTGGTGGAGGCCGTCGCTCCACCGGCGGCCGGGAAGGATGCGGCCGGTGAACTCGTCCACGATCAGGACCTGGTTGTTCATGACCACGTAGTGGACGTCTTTTTCGTAGAGGCAGTAGGCCCGGATGAGCTGATCCACGTTGTGGATGCGTTCGCTGCGTTCGGCGAAGAGGTCCTGCACCTTTTGCTTGGCCTCGACGCGGGCGGCGGGGTCGAGGGCAGGGTTGCTGTCAATTTCCGACATGGCCGCGACGAGGTCCGGCAGCACGTAGGCGTCCGGGTCGGCGGGATTGAGTTCGCGGCAGCCCTTTTCGGTGAGGGTGGCGTCATGGCCCTTTTCGTCAATGGTGAAATAGAGCTCCTCGGTCAGTTCCCGGGCCTGGTCCTTGTACATATCGGTCAGCATCATGTTCTCGACCTGCTCGTGGAGTCGGCGGACGGCGGGTTGTTCGAGCAGGTGGAGGAGCTGCTTGTTTTTCGGCATGCCGTGATAGACTTGGTAGAGGCGCTGGCGGATGCGATCCCGTGCCTCCTCTTCCGAGACGCCCGTGGGGATGCGGGACCGCTCGGCCTCGTTGTCGAGCGCCTCGGGAGCGACGAGGGGGAGGAGTTCTCGGATCTCCTGGATCATCTTGCTGCACAAGGCGTTCTGGGCGCGGACGAGACGTTCGACGCGGGGTTTGAGCTTATCGAACTGATGGGTGCCCTCGGGGGAGGGGCCTGAGATGATGAGGGGAGTCCGGGCTTCGTCAATGAGAATGCTGTCCACCTCGTCCACGATGGCGTAGTAGTGCCCCCGCTGGACTTGGTCTTCGGGGCGGAAGGCCATGCCGTTGTCGCGCAGGTAGTCGAACCCGAATTCGCTGGCCGTTCCGTAGGTGATGTCTTTGGCATACTGGAGGCGGCGTTCGGCAGGGGACATCCAGTTCTGGATGCAGCCGACGGAGAGGCCGAGGAAAGTGTAGATCTGGCCCATCCACTCCGAGTCGCGTTTGGCCAGGTAGTCGTTGACCGTCACGAGATGGACGGGTTTGCCGGTAAGGGCATTGAGATAGAGCGGCATAGTGGCCACGAGGGTTTTGCCCTCGCCGGTGGCCATTTCGGCGATCTTGCCGCGGTGGAGCGCGATGGCACCGATGATTTGGACGTCGAAGGGAATCATGTCCCAGACACGGGTCTGACCGTTGAGTTCGAAGGAATGGCGGCGCTCCGTGAGCCGACGACAGGCGTTTTTGACGACGGCAAAGGCCTCGATCATCAGATCATCGAGAGGCGTCCCCTGCTGGAGGCGGGCGCGAAACTCGTTGGTCTTCGCCCGGAGCGCCTCGTCGGAAAGGGCGCGCAACCGTTCCTCTTCCTCGTTGATCCGGGCCACCAGAGGCCGCAGCGCCCGGATATCCCGCTGGTGCTTGGTGCCGAACAACTTCTTCAGCAGCGCGATCATAGAGCTCCGATTTCCCTAGAACACCTCATCCTATTGCATTGGGGCTGAAAAATCCATAGAATAACACCTCTTCGATGAAAACGGACATGGAACGCGAAACGCCGGCGTCACTTCGGGAGACGGTCCGTGATCCTGATCTGGCGCGAGGTCCTTTTGACGCCAATCACGCCCGGCTGATTGAGGCCTATCGTGCGATCCAGCAGGAGGGGGCGCTCCGGTATCCGGTGGCCTATCATTTCGAGCAGGAGTTGGGGCGGGGGCGGCAGGGGGTCGTTTTTCTGGCGGTGCGGCAGGGCGCGCGGGGGTGCCGGACCCGTCATGCGGTCAAGCTTTTCGATCCTTCCATCTATTCGAGCGCTGAACGGTACTGGACCGACATGGGTCGGATCGCAGGACAGGTGTCTCGTCTTCAACCCCTGCATCACGACAATCTGGTCTCCTGTGATCTCTACGATGAGTGCAACGGCGTTGGATTTGTGCAAATGAACGCCGTGGACGGCCTGGATCTCCAGTATTTTTTTGCCACGGCCCATCTGGCGATTTCGCGGAGTCAAAGCACGGACGAGGAGTGGAGGCACTTCATGACGGTCCTCTTTCGGCTGCAAGGGGATCACCTGCTCTTTCAGCCGGGCGTGGCCATCTATATTCTGCAGGAGATTCTTTCCGGACTCGATGTGCTTCATGGGGCGGGATATCTCCATGGGGACATCAAACCGTCCAATATCATGGTGGATCGGCACGGAGGCATTCGGATGGTGGATTTCGGACGGGCGGCTCGGATCGGGGAACCCATCAGCATTCTCCTGGGCAGCCCGCTCTACATGGCCCCTGAAGTGCACCGGCTGGAACCGGGGTCGGTGCAGTCGGATCTCTTCAGCGTGGGCCTGGTGGCCGTAGAAATGCTCGGGGGGCAGTTGCCGATTGATCCGCGGTTGGAGCGGGACGAGGAGTTGCTGGAGGCCAAGCGGCATCTGCATGAGACGCTGGAGCGATGGCTTCCATCGTATGTCTGCGAGAACGAGTTGATCCTTTCGATTCTCCGAAAGCTGCTCCATCCCGAACCTCGCTCTCGTTTCCGATCGGCCTTTGAGGCGAGCAGTTCGCCTCGGGGATTCCGGGGCGTGCGGCGCCAACTGGCCCGGTTGGATCTGGATGCGGAATACGACATTGAGCTAAGCCGGTATCTTGCCAAGCTGCTTGATCCGGCTACTGGGCACGTCAATCCCCGGATGGATTAATCGGGCGGTCCGTACCAGATTTGGCCCTCGCGGACGATGCGTCGGAGTATGCGGCGGCGGGCTAAGTCCTCCAATTCGGCCGTAAGGTCGGCCTCCGGGCGTTCCAGCAGTTGGGCGAGTTGGGCCGCAGTGGCGGGATGGCGGCGCAGGGTTTCGGGGAGGCTGGAACCCGCGAGAGGACCGGTCTGGGGCGGGGAGGGGCTGATGTCGGGAATTTCGGCGGGGGGGTGGAAGAGAAGAGCGGCCTGACGGAGGGTTTCGATCGAGGCAGGGCGGATCGTGGGATCGGCGGGTGGCCGAGTGGCGGTGTTGAGATGAATGCGGGCGGCGCCTAACGCGTTGACCTGTTCGGCGATGGTTTTCAGCGCGGAGGGTGAATCGTTCAGTCCAGGGACGATAAAGACCTCCACCCACAGTTGGCGGGGGCAGGAGGCAGCGAAACGGCGGATGCCGTCCGAGATCTGGGCAAAGGTCAGGTCGGGATGCGGTCGGTTGATTCGACGCCAGGAGGACTCGTCCCAGGCGCTCCAGGAGACCTTGACGATGTCAGCCAGGTGGGCGGCCTCGCGGACCTCGGGAAGGAAGAGCAGGGCGCCGTTGCTCAGTAGAACGGTGGGGATGGCGCTCCGGTCGCGAAGGCCCTGAAGGACGTCGCCGAAGCGGAGGTGAAGGGTAGGCTCGCCGGCTCCCGCCAGAGTAAGGTGATCGGCCCGGCCGCCTTCGGCCAGCCACTGCTCAAATTCTGTCAGGACCTCCTGAACGGGGACGAACTCGGCACGGTTCAGAATCGGGTTCATCGTGCGGCCGATCTGGCAGAACAGGCAGTCGTAGAGGCAGGTTTTGGGCGGGACGAGATCCACGCCGAGCGAAAGGCCAAGACGGCGGGAGGGAACCGGGCCGAAGAGATGGCGAAAGCCACCCATGAGGGGCCTGGGTTATTTACCGAGCGCAAGGCGGAGGGCCAGCCGTTCGGGGAGGCCGGCTTCGAGGATCCGCTTTTGCGCGGCGGCCACGTTGTAAGCGACGCGGTGGAAGGTGATCGAACGACTGGTCGAGTCGTAGATCACGTAACAGGCGCGGGGATCATTATCACGGGGCTGCCCCACGCTTCCGACGTTGACGAAAAGTTTCGACCCGAACGAAAACGTAATCGGTTCCGGAGGAAGGCGTTCAGTCCGTTCGCCTATCTTCCGGAAAACGGCAGGGATGTGGGTGTGACCGTGAAAACAGATGGCCGCGGTTTGGTAAGCGAAATGGTCTGCGGCATGGACTTCGTCGAACACATATCCCCATTTGCCGGGATTGTCCAATGTGCTGTGGACCATCATGAAACCGTCGCACATGCGTTTGAGGCGTAGACTTTTCAGGTACTCTTTCTGTTCTGTCGTTAACACATGGCGCGTCCACTCAATCACGCTGGCGGCCAGCGGACTGAAATCCTTCAGCGGTTCGTCCGTCGCAGCAAAATAGTCGTGATTGCCCTGGATGGTCACGGCGCCGATCTCTCGTATCCGAGTGATGCACGGACCGGGACTGGCGTTGTAGCCTACCAGGTCGCCGACACAAGCAAAACGATGTATTCCAAGCGAATGGGCGTGATCCAACACGGCTTCGAGGGCGTCGAGATTTCCGTGAATATCGCCCAGAACTGCGTATTTCGTATCACCGGCCATGGCGACCTCGCTGCCGAATGGCTTCAGCTCTTTAGAAGCGCTTCGGCTACGACCAGGTCGTCGGTCGTGGTGATCTTCAGGTTGGAAGGGGAGGAGGGGACGAGGTGGACGGGTTTACCCAGCCGTTCGACGGCGGAGGCCTCATCCGTCACGAGCGCCTTTTGCTCGCGCACCAGCGCATAGGCGGCCCGGAGAAGGCGCGCCTGGAAGGATTGAGGCGTTTGGACGGCCCAGAGTTTGGACCTGTCCACCGTGCGGCTGACCACCATGCCCCGGCTGACCTCTTTCAAGGTGTCGGTCACCTTGATGGCCGCCACCCCTGAGCCGTAGCGTTTGGCGCTTTTGAGGGTTTCGCTGATCAGCTCCGGAGTCACGCAGGGCCGCGCCCCGTCGTGGACGGCCACGAGGGAGGCTTTTTCCGGCACTTCGGCCAATCCAGCCATGACGGAGTCCTGCCGGGTGGCACCGCCGGGAACAATTTCCCGAACTTTGGTACAGCCAAAGATCTGGATAAGTCCCCGGGCCGCCTCAAGGCGGTCCTTTCGAACGACCAAAATCACCGCCTCAATATCCGGACAGCGCTCGAAGGCCAGAAGGGACCACGCCAAAACCGGTTTGGTGCCCAGATTCAAGAAGGCTTTATCAATACCTTCTCCCATCCGTTCACTCTTTCCGGCCGCAACAATGACCCCAACATTCATTCGATAATCCGTCGGACCATCTCTTTTTTACGAAAATAAATCAAAAACGCCACAAAGGCAATGACGAAATAGCATCAGCTCTCCTTTGCGGCATCCGGCTCGGAACCAACCAGGCGGGGGACCAGGTCCACGGGAGGAACCTCGGGGATATCCCGATCCCCTCCCACACTCAGTTCGCCAATCTTCCGGGCCGAAGGGAGAACCCGGCGCTCGAGGGAACCAACAGCCTCATTAAACGCTTTGTTTGCCGCATTCAGACTGCTTCCGATGCGGGCCAGATCGGTGGTGAATTTCGTGAGCCGTTCATGGAGGATTCGAGCGTTTTCGAAGATCTGATGGGCATTGCGGGAGATTTGTTCCTGCCGCCAGCCGAAGGCGATCGCCCTGAGCAGGGCCATGAGGGTTGTGGGGGTGGCGAGGATGACTTTCTGGGCTAAGGCATCTTCGACCAGCGAAAGATCCTGATCGGCGGCGGCGGCGAAGAAGGCCTCGCCGGGGATGAACAGGACGACGAATTCGGGGGTGGAAGGGAGGAGTGTCCAATACTCCTTGCTGCCCAGGCGGGCGATATGGGCGCGAATCTGACGAATGTGACGTTCGAGGGCCTGGCGGCGGCTCTCTTCGTCTTCGGCGGCGAGGGTATCGAGGTAGGCGTCGAGAGGGGCCTTGGCGTCCACGATAATGTCTCGTCCGCCGGGAAGGTGGACGATCAGGTCGGGTCGCATCCGGCCGCCCTCGTCGGTCGCGACGTTGACCTGCTCGGTGAAATCGCAGTGAGCGGACAGGCCGGCGAGTTCGACAACGCGCCGGAGGGTGAGCTCCCCCCAGCGGCCTCGGACCTGAGGCTTACGGAGTGCGTTGACCAGGTTGCCAGTCTCTTTTTGGAGTCGTTGCTGGGCTTCGGAGAGCGCGCGGAGTTGCTCGAGGAGCCCGGCGTAGGCGCCTTCGCGGCTCTTTTCGAGGCTTCGGACTTGTTCTTCGAAGCGGCCGAGGCTCTCGGCCAGCGGGCGCACGAGGCCCTGAATCGCCTCCTGACGTTGGCCCCACTCACCGCGGACATCGGCCAGGGACCGCTCGAAGGCGGCGCGGGCCAGCGAGAGAAACTCTGCCGTGTTGCGGTGCAGCGTGTCGCTGGCGAGTGCCTTGAAGGCATCGGTCATCCGCTCCCGCGCCTCGTCGAGCAGCCGTTTTTCCTCCTCGAGCCTCCGGAGGGTCTCATCCCGCTGCGTTTCGGCTCGTACCCGGGTGCTCTGTTCCTGGGTCAGGGCCGCGCGAAGCTCATCGCGCTCCCGACTGAGCGTCTCGAGGCGCGTTATCTGTTCCGCCCGGAGCGCCTCGAGAACATCCTTCTCCTTTGCAAGGTCCCGAAGAGTGGCCCGGTACCGCCAGGCCATCCCGATCCCCGCCAGAATCCCCCCCAGGAGGGCGGCGGCGAGCACCCAAGCGATGTGTTCCATGGAACGCGCTCCTCGTTGCAACTCCTCTACACGAAGGCGTTTGGCTTGTCAATTTTTCCGATCCCGCTGTTTGAGGTTCCGTCTCCCGGACCCCTTGTGATATGCTCAAAGCAATGGTCGAGTGGATCCGACTCCGCGGCGCGCGGCAGCATAATCTTCAAGGGTTCGACCTCGATCTTCCCCTCGGGCACTGGATCACCGTGACCGGCGTGAGCGGTTCGGGGAAGTCGTCGTTGGCCTTCGACACCCTCTATGCCGAGGGCCAGCGCCGCTACGTGGAGACCTTCTCCCCCTACGCCCGCCAGTTCCTCGAGCGGATGGATAAACCCCAGGCCGAGGCCATCGAGGGTATTCCTCCCGCCATCGCCATTGACCGGGCCAACCCCGTTCGGACGCCCCGGTCCACGGTTGGGACGATGACCGAACTCAACGATCACCTCAAACTGCTCTATGCCCGCGCGGCCCGTCTTTACTGCCCCGGCTGCGGGCAGCCGGTCGCGCGGGATACCCCCCCCTCGGCTGCGCAGGATCTCCTGGTCCGCTTTCCCGGCCGGCTTGTCGCGATTCTCTTCGCCATCGAAGTTCCTGACAACTTTACCGAGGAGGAGGCTTTGGGGTTTCTGGCCCGCCAGGGGTACACCCGCCTCTACCGCCGCCAGGGGCGCCGGCTGGAGGTTCTTCAGGACCGGCTGTCGCTGGATCCCGGTTGCCGTAACCGCCTCATCGAAAGCCTGGAGGCAGCGATGAAGGCCGGGGGGGGACGGGTGGCCATAGTCGCCGCCGAGGACACTCCCGCGATAGCCGTTCCCCTGGCGCAATACTCCGATGGCTTTCACTGCGCCACCTGCGACCGAGCCTATCCTGAGCCGACCCCAAGCCTCTTTTCCTTCAATTCTCCCATCGGGGCCTGCCCGCGCTGCCGCGGTTTCGGGCGAATCATCGAAATCGCCCCGTCGCTCGTCATCCCCGACGATCGGCGGTCCATCGCCGAAGGCGCCATCCGGCCATTCGAGTCTCCCTTCTATGCGGAGTGCCGACGGGATCTGATGGACGCGGCCAAACGGCGTGGCGTAGACGTTCACAAGCCGTGGAGGGAGCTGACGGCCGAGGAGCGGGGGTGGGTGTGGGATGGTGAGGGTCGGTGGGAAGAGGGGCAGTGGTATGGGATTCGGGGGTTTTTCGAGTGGTTGGAAGCGCGGAGTTACAAGGTGCACGTCCGCGTGCTGCTCTCCAAATACCGCGCCTACACCCCTTGCCCGGCCTGCGGCGGAACCCGCCTGAAACCAGAGGCCCTCTGGTGGAAACTGGGGGAGGAGCGGCTTTCCATAGCCGAGGTGGCCGCGCTGCCCATTCAACAGTGCCGGACTTTTTTCGAGAGGCTGACCCTTCCCCCGCCCCATGACCAGGCCGCGGCGCTCCTTCTCCACGAGATACGCACCCGCCTTCGCTACCTCGACGAGGCAGGGCTCGGCTATCTGACCCTTGATCGTCCCTCCCGCACCCTAAGTGGGGGAGAGACCCAGCGGATCAATCTGACCACTGCTCTCGGCACCTCGCTGGCCCACACCCTCTTCGTTCTCGATGAGCCCAGCATCGGGCTCCATCCTAGGGACGTGCGCCGCCTGATTGGGATCCTCCGCCGTCTCCGCGACGCGGGCAACACCCTGATCCTCGTCGAGCATGATCCGGACCTTATTCGGGCGTCGGATCTCTTGGTGGACCTCGGTCCCGGGCCCGGCGAACAGGGCGGCCGGCTCGTTTATGTCGGTCCACCGGAGCAGGCCAAGATAGCGCCCGACTCGCTGACCGGGGCCTATCTGGTCGGCCGTCGGACTATCCTTCCGCCCGAGGGCAGCCGACGGCCTGTGCCCCCTTCCCATCCCCGCCTTGTGGTCCGGGAGGCCACGGCGAACAATTTGAAGGGAATTACGGTGGGAATCCCGCTCCAGCGACTGGTCTGCGTGACCGGGGTGAGCGGAAGCGGTAAGAGCACCCTGATCGAGCAGGTGCTCTACCCCGCCATCCGCCGGCGAATGGGCCATCCGGTCGAGGAGGAGCGGGACGGCTGCCAAGCCTTGGAGAACTGGGAGCGTTTTTCGGATGTCGTGCTGGTGGATCAGGCGCCGATCGGTCGGACGGCCCGCTCCAATCCCGCCCTCTATGTCGGAGCGTGGGAAGCGATCCGCAAGGTCTACGCGGCTCTTCCGGCCGCGCGGGAGGCGGGATTCAAGGCCGGCGATTTCAGTTTCAACAGCGGCCGGGGCCGTTGCGAAGCCTGCGGGGGTAGCGGTTTCGAACGGATCGAGATGCAGTTTTTGAGCGATGTCTACCTCCGCTGCCAGGTCTGCGACGGCACCCGATTCCGTCCCGAAATTCGGGCCATCCGGCGGGGAGGACCCGATGGCCGGATGCGTTCGATTGCGGATGTTCTCGAGATGACCGTCGAGGAGGCGGCCGATTTTTTCCGGGCGGAGGATGCCGTCGTCGAAGCGTTGCAGCCCCTGCGGGAGGTCGGGCTGGGATACCTCCGCCTGGGACAATCGGCTCCGACGCTGAGCGGCGGCGAGGCGCAGCGGCTCAAGCTGGCCTGGTTTTTGGCCCAGGCCCGTCCGCGCCCTGACCGCGACGTGGTGCGGCGGCCCATCCTCTTTCTGCTCGATGAGCCCACCACAGGACTTCATTTTCACGATATCGCGGTCCTGTTGCGGACCCTCCGACGGCTCATCGCCGACGGCCATTCGGTCGTCGTCATCGAACACCATCTGGATGTCATTCGCGCGGCGGACTGGATTATTGACCTGGGGCCCGAAGGGGGAGAAGAAGGAGGCCGCGTCGTTTGCGAGGGCCCTCCGGAGGTCATCGCCGCCCATTCGGAGAGTCGAACCGGCCAGGAATTGAGCCGGGATCCCTCGGTCCCGGTCCCGGAAGCGGCTCGGCGCGGCGACGGGACTCCTGCCTCGTTCCCTTCGGCTATCCAGATTCGCGGGGCGCGCGAGCACAACCTGAAGCAGGTGGATGTAGCGATCCCACTGGGGCGCGCGACCGTGATCACGGGCATCAGCGGCAGCGGGAAGAGCACACTGGCCTTCGACATCCTCTTTGCGGAAGGGCAGCGGCGCTACCTGGAGTCCCTGAACGCCTATGCGCGGCAGTTTGTGCAACCGGCCGCCCGCCCCGACGTCGATGCGATTTACGGAATCCCTCCCACGGTGGCCATCGAACAACGGACCAGCCGCGGAGGGCGGAAGAGCACCGTGGCCACCGTCACGGAGATCTATCACTTTCTCCGTCTTCTTTACGTACGTCTCGGTGTGGCACACTGCCCGACCTGTCAGGTGGCGATCCGCCCGCAGTCGGTGGATGCCATCGTGACGGCGATCATTCGGGGATATGGGGGACGGCGGATTCGCCTTCTGGCGCCGATGGTCACGGCGCGGAAGGGCTATTACACCGATCTGGCGGCTTGGGCCCGGGGTCGGGGGTTCGAGCAGATGCGGGTGGATGGGGCCTGGGTGTCGCCCGAGCGCTGGCCGCGGCTGGACCGCTTCCGGGAACATACGATCGAAGTGAGCGTGGGAGCGATCCGGCCGCGCGCCGGGGGAGAGTCGGCGCTTCGGGCATTGGTGGAGGCGGCGCTCGAGTATGGGAAGGGCATTGTCGTGGCCGTGCCGGAGGAAGGGGAGGGCGAACAGTTGTTCAGCACCCGCCGGGCTTGCCCCACTTGTGGGCGAAGCTTTCCGGAACTCGATCCGCGCCTTTTCTCCTACAACTCGAAGCACGGTTGGTGCCCGCGCTGTTACGGCACCGGAGTTCTGCTGGAAGGCTTCGACGAGGAGCAGACGGGCGAGGAGATCTGGTGGAATGCCTGGTATGAAGGCGAAGCGCGGACTTGCCCGGACTGCCAAGGACGGCGGTTACGGCCGGAGGCGTTGGCTGTCCGGTTCCGCGAGCGCTCCATTGCGGATGTGGGGGCCATGAGTGTCACGGAGGCCGAGCGGTGGCTGGGCGCGTTGACGCTCGACCGTCGCGAAGCGCCGATCGCCCGGGATCTGGTGGCGGAGATGCGGCTCCGCCTCCGCTTTCTCGACGCGCTGGGATTAGGCTATCTGACGCTCGATCGGGCCGCACCGACCCTCAGCGGAGGGGAGTCCCAGCGGATCCGACTGGCCGCCCAGCTGGGCTCCAACCTGCGAGGGGTCTGTTACATTCTGGATGAACCGACGATCGGCCTTCATGCGCGCGATACCATGCGCCTGCTCGATACGCTTCGGCAACTCCAGCGCAAGGGGAATACGGTGGTGGTCGTGGAACACGACGAAGCGACCATCCGGTGGGCCGATCATGTGATTGATCTCGGGCCCGGCGCGGGAGAGGCGGGCGGCCGGGTGGTGGCTCAGGGGCGGCTGACGGATCTGATCCACGCTTCCGAGTCCCGCACGGGGCAGTGCCTGCGCGCGCCATTCCATCATCCCGTGCGCGGGGAGCGCCGGCCGGTTCCCCCCGGCCATCCCGCCCTGGTCATTCAGTCGGCCACGCGTCACAATCTGAAGCGGGTGACGGTGTCGTTTCCGCTGGGCCGGCTGGTGTGCGTGACCGGCGTCAGCGGAAGCGGAAAAAGCACCCTGGTGCGGGAGGTGCTGTACGACAATCTCCGCCGCTGGATTCAGAATCCGGAGGTGAAGGCGTGGAAGGGGTGCCAGGCCATGGAGGGTTTGGAGAGGATCCGGCGGGTTCTCGAAGTGGATCAGACGCCCATCGGCAAGACGCCGCGGTCGTGTCCGGCCACCTATGTGGGTCTGTGGGACGGCATCCGGAAGCTTTTCGCCGAGACCCCAGAAGCGCGGCTCCGGGGCTATCGGCCCGGCCGCTTCTCGTTCAACGTCAAGGGCGGTCGGTGTGAAACCTGTGAAGGGCAGGGGGTCAAGCGGATCGAGATGAGTTTTTTGCCCGATGTCACTGTTCCGTGCGAAGCGTGTCGGGGAGCCCGATTCGGGCCTGAGACGCTGGCGGTGCAATGGCATGGCCGGACCGTGGCCGATGTGCTGGCGATGAGCGTGGACGAGGCGGCCCGGGAATTCGCGGCCGTTCCCGCGATCGCCCGACCGTTGAATCAGATGAAGGATCTCGGCCTCGGCTATCTCCGGTTGGGGCAGCCCAGTCCCACCCTTAGCGGGGGCGAAGCGCAGCGGCTCAAATTGGTCGCCGAGCTGGCGGGAGGGAGCGGGGATGGATCCACGGGAGACGCGGGAAAGGGAGGGACGCTCTATGTGTTGGACGAACCCACCGTGGGGCTTCATCTTGCCGATGTCGAACGGCTATGGGGAGCGCTTCATCGGCTGGTGGATCGAGGGCATACGGTGGTTCTGATCGAACATCATCTCGACCTGATTGCCGAGGCGGACTGGGTGATTGACCTTGGCCCGGAAGGCGGCGAGAAGGGAGGGTGGGTTGTCGCGGAAGGGCCGCCGGAGGTCCTGATGCAGGTTTCGGCGTCGGCGACGGGACAGGCCTTGCGGCAGGTCTCACGGACTCGCGGGGGGGCGAGCCGGCGCCTGAAGGCGAACACTCGGCGGGCGACTGCGAACCCCCTGTGAACCCAAGCTTGTCAGTCGGCCTTTATCCGTGCATACTTCGGAGATAATGAGGGGTCCGTTTCTCAATCGGGAACTGAGCTGGCTTTCCTTCAATCGGCGGGTGCTGGAGGAGGCGCAGGATTCTTCTGTTCCCTTGCTGGATCGGTTGAAGTTTCTGGCCATCACGGGGTCTAATCTCGATGAGTTTTTCATGGTCCGGGTGGGGGGCTTGCTTCAGTTGGAGGCGGTGGGAGACGCGGGCGATGATCCCTCGGGGCTCTCCCCCCGCGAGCAGTTGGAGGCCATTGCCCGCGAAGTCCGACGTCTGGTCAAAGAGACGGAGCGTTGTCGACAGGAGATCGAGCAGGGGTTGGTGAAGGCTGGGATTATTCGGGTGGACCCTGCCCGGGCCCGCGATGATCAGCGTCTTCACCTGTCACGGGTGTTCGATCGAGAGCTGTATGCCGTGCTCTCTCCCCATGCGATCCGTTCGTTCCGCCGCGTTCCGCTGCTGCCTGGGCTGACGACCATTCTGGCGGTTCGTCTAGGGGAGGCCGGGCGGCCCGCGCGGCGCGACCGCTTTGCGGTCGTGGTCATTCCGAAGACGTTGCCGGCGCTGATCGCCGTCCCCGAAACCGGATCGGCCTATGCCTATGCGCTCGTCGAGGATGTGGTCAAGGCCTTTGTGGGGCGGTTGTTTCCAGGGGAACGGATCGGCGAGTGCTGCGTCTTTCGAATCGCGCGGAATGCGGATTTGAGTGTCCGGGAGGATAAGGCGGGCGATCTGCTGGAGCGGATGCGGGAGGTGCTGGCCGAGCGGGCCTGGAGCGGATGTGTTCGGCTTCAGCTCGAATCGGGCACCTCGCCGTTGATGGAGCGGCTGCTGCGCAAGGCGCTGGGGGTAGGGGAGCGGGAGACCTACCGCATGGGGTCGCCGCTCGATCTTCATGCCTTCTGGGGCTTGGCCACCATGCCAGGATATGAGGCCCTTCGAGAGACGGCCTGGCCGCCCGTATTGCCGCCGGTCTTTCGGCGCGAACACTCTCTCTTTTCGGTGTTGAGCCGGCAGGATGTGCTTCTTGTCCATCCGTATGACTCCTTTGATCCCGTGCAGCGGCTGGTGGAGGAGGCGGCCGATGATCCCGATGTGTTGGCGATCCGCCAGATTCTCTACCGGACGAGCCGGGAGAGCCCGATCGTGGCCGCGCTGGTCCGGGCGGCGGGGAAGGGAAAGCATGTGACGGCGGTGGTGGAGCTGAAGGCCCGCTTTGATGAGGCCCGCAATATGGAGTGGGCGCGCCGTCTGGAGCAGGCGGGGGTTCAGGTGGTATATGGCGTCAAAGGGTTGAAGACCCACGCCAAATTGTGCATCGTGGTCCGGCGCGAGGCGGGGGGGATCCGGCGGTATCTGCATTTCGGAACGGGCAATTACAACGAGATCACGGCTCGGCTTTACAGCGATGTCAGTTATCTGACGAGCCGGGAGGTGTACGGGCGGGATGCGAGCCGATTTTTCAATGCGGTGACGGGATGGTCGAGGCGGCTGCCGTTTGAAAAGGTCGCTGCGTCACCCGAGGGGATTCGCCGCCGGCTGCTGGAGTTGATCGAGGCAGAGACCGTCTGCGCTCGACGGGGGGAATCGGCGGCGATTACGGCCAAAGTCAATGCCCTCTCCGATCCTGAGATCATCATGGCCCTCGACCGGGCCGCGCGGGCGGGCGTCCAGATCCGTCTGAATGTGCGGGGCGTCTGCTGTCTCAAGCCGACGGAGACCGGGGGCGGCATCGAAATCGTGCGGCTGGTGGACCGATACCTCGAACATGCCCGTATTCTGCGGTTCCATCACGGCGGGAAGCCGCTACTGTTTATTTCGAGCGCCGACTGGATGACACGCAATCTCGATCGGCGGATCGAGTTGCTGGTGCCGATTGAGGATCCAGCCTGTCGAGAGCGGTTGAACGAGACCCTGGAAACCTACTTCCGCGATACGTGCAAACTGCGGCGGCTCACGCCCCGAGGCCAGTGGGAACGGGTCCTGCCGGCCAGGGGAGAAAAGCCGGTTCGAGCCCAGGCAGAACTGTACGCCCAGGCGCGGCAGCGGGCACGGGAGGAAAAGGATCGTTCGGTCGAAGGGGTCTTCGAACCGGAACGTCCGCAGGGCGCGTCGCTCTAGCGCTTAGAACCAGCCCTTCTTCTGATTGATGTAAAGGTTGACGAACTCTTCGTCCGACTTCGTCAGGTAGATGATTCCCTCGATCAGCCCGATGAGGCCCATAATGCCGGCCGCCGCTCCGCAGGTGACCACTCCCCCGACCAGGCTCACGAGGAGCATGATCAAGCCTTCCTTTTGCATGCCCAGATAGAATTTGTGAATGCCGAAAGAACCTAAGAGAATGCCGAGAATGCCCGCCACCATTTTCTTTTCTGCGCCTGGAATCTGACTCATGACCCGCTCCTCGATTAGGATGTGGAACTTCTGACTGCTACAGTAATAGATGGGGTCAACCGTGTCAATCGCGGAGGTGTTTCCATGTGCCTTAGGCGGAAATGGGCAGGGGAAAGGGATCGTCTTCTCCACCTCGGGGTAGAGGGTGTCCATCTGTTTCGGCAATTGGAGGGTTTGGCCGATGGCGGTCACCATCCGGCAGTACGTGCGGATGTCCTCCAGTTCGAGACGACGTTCCGTTCGGTCTCTCAGCCATTTTTCGCAAACCGCGTAGCCGCCGATGGGGTAGTTCCAGGCGTCCTCCGGCACGGGAGCGAAGTGCTGCATGGCGTTGATGTACACACGCTTCTGCTGGGCCTCGTACCGGAGTTCCGACTTGCGGTCTCGTTCGACGCGGTTGTCACCCTCGCCCTCTCCATTGGGGTGTGTTCATGGGTGTCCATTGGGGGTCCATTGGGGTCAGGTCTCAACATTCGGTCCATTGGGGTCA
>Ga0308420_1000074_pt1 | contig 36451 bp, 34 predicted proteins | sample HotsprSampleMS55_FD_203802 | JGI IMG/M metagenome (GOLD analysis project Ga0308420, IMG submission 203802) | Hot spring phototrophic mat microbial communities from Mushroom Spring, Yellowstone National Park, Wyoming, United States - 20090730_MS55 ... | reverse complement strand
GTTACGCCGAGCACGACGACCAGCCACACTTCGCCAGAGTAATAGAGGTAGCCGGCGGTCGCGAGCGCGATCTCCTCGGCAAAGGGGATCACCCAGATGCCCAGGGTGAGCAGCAGGAAGATCGCCGCGTACGGAGAGAAATCCGGCAGGGAAGCCATAAAATCACCGTTGACGGTCATCACCTCACCCCTGTCCCCGCTCTTGATCTCGCTGGACGTGACAGCTCAATTTTGCTGTTTCGTTCGACCCCTTGGACGATGGCGCGCCGCGGACGGGCAATATGGTAAGTTCCCAAAGCAAGGAACATACCACGAACGGTTTACACACCTCACGACTCCGGGCCGGGGAGTCGCTCCGCATCCTGAATAATTCCTCATTCGTCCCCCCCTAGTAGACTCCCTGTCGGGGATTCGATATGCAGAGGGCGCGTCATGCCGTGTATGAAAGGAGGCATGTCTTTTTTCTCGTCCCGCTGGGCGCAAATCGGGGTGAGCTGTGGGCTGCTCGCCATTCTCCTGTGGTCCATCGACCCGTACCAATTCTCCCGGCAGCTTCTCACCGCCCGCGCCGAGTGGGTCCTGGTGGCGTTCGTGGGGTATCTCGCCGGGCAAGTCCTCAGCGCTTATAAATGGCAGCTGCTCGCGCAGCCGCTCGGGTTTCAGCACCCCCTGCGCCGTTTTATCGTGTATTACTTTGCAGGCATGTATCTCAACCTATTTTCCCCCGGTACTTTGCTGGGAGATATGGGCCGAGGCCTATTCTTGGTCAAGCAGCGCAGCGACCTTGGCCCGGCGCTCCACTCTGTGCTGGCGGACCGCGTGAGCGGCGCCGTCATGTTATTATGGGTGGGTGCGGCTGGCTTCGTGCTCTACGGGCCGACAGTGTTACCGGCCTGTATCTATTACGCCATGCTCCTCCTCGCCGCCTGTACTGGAGCAGCGTGGTGGGCGCTGCCGTCACTGCTAACGTGGCACCGGTTCCCCCTCGGCCGGCTCCGGCACTGGCTTACACGGCTCGTCATGCCGTATATGAGGGACGGCCGGCTGGTGCTGCGCGTTTGTGCACTCTCCGTGCTTTTACACCTCTTGCAACTCGGACTGCAAGCACTGCTCGCGTACGCGTTGGGGTTGGTCATCCCTTTTTGGTACCTGCTCTTGATCGTGCCCGTGATTACACTCCTCAGTTTCCTGCCACTGAGCTTTAGTGGACTCGGCATTCGGGAGGGCGGCTACGTTGTCCTTCTGGCCCGGCTAGGCGTTGGTAAAGAGGACGCACTGGCGTTTAGCCTGTTATGGACGAGTATCATGCTTGTCGCTGGTATGGTAGGAGGAATTGTCTTGCTCGTCTCACCACCGACTCCAGCATACAGGACAGAGGCGCGTTTGAGAGGCTGACGAAAAACCCCGAGGTTACCCCTCGACAAGCTCGGCATGATGCAAGAAGAGACGAGGGTGCAGACTGCCGTGTATTCTCGCGGAGCTGCACGCGAGCACCCTAGGTAGACTTTGTCACGAAAGGGACAGGATCACGCAGGACGTGGCCTGAAGCCCTATCGTAGTCGCAAAAGGTGTACTACCGAGTGGAACGCCTCCGGCAGATCCGACTAGTCCTTATAGTTCTCGTAAAACACATAATTCGTCGAGTAATCGCTGATCTCAAAGTAGATCTTCTTTTCTCCGTTGTCGACTTTAAAGTTGAGGTTTTCGTCAACATACCCATAACCGAAGCGATACGGGCGCGGCAGAGAATCATTGGTCCCCATGGCAGTGCTCAGCTTATCGATCTTGATCAGTCGCATAACCAGCTTCTCGCCGGCGTAGATATCAAGCACGCCATTCGTGCCCGTCCAATTGCGCAGGGAACGGCCGAGCTGGTTCTGCCTCTCCTGCGTACACCCAAAGCTCAACAAACACAGCACAATCCCACAAGCGAGGGCACATCTATTCTTCTTCATGACTTCTCTCCTGGGGGGACAGACTCGCGAACCCAACCCGCAACTCTTCTCTTCCTTGACTAAGCTAAAGGAGCCGCCGCTCAATTCGCAAGATCCCCAGTACATCCGTCGCTGCCACACTAGCGCAGCGGTTACGGAGGTCGGGGTGAGCACCGGTTCCTCGCTGCATGGTCAGGAAGTCGCCCCCTGATCCGCCCATTCGATATGGTGCAGAGACGGGTCCTCCCTGAGTCTACCGGCTCGTGCGGGAGCGGTGCCAGCGTGAATTTTCCTCTCTGCGGATCCGTCTCAAGGTGTGAATGCTTCTTCCCTCCCCGTGCCCAAGCAGGGGCACCATCGCTTCCTCCGCACCCCTGGGCTCAGATCGAGAACAAATCTTCTTCAACAGACGTCCACAGGTGCGGAGCACGTACAGGAAGAAATCCGACAATGTTACACCGAGGCAAACCGGTTTGCACTGTGCTACGTAACAGATAATTGACGGCAGAAGGAGGTGAACAATCGAGTGAGATCATTCCAACCATGCGAAACCACACTCCAGGTGGGATGTAGAGTGCGATTAACCGCGGCAAACGTGCGGGACCACCAAACCGGGCAGCGCGTTCCGGTGTGGACGAGAGGTACGGTACGCCAAGTTTCTTACAGCCAAGCCCTCGGACGACAGATTTTACTCGTCGCGTGGGATTGTGGGATCACCTGCCCAGTTCGCCCTGAAGATATTGAACTTCTGGAAGACCAACAATCGGCATCTGAGTAACGATCAGTGCTAGACGTTCCTCTCAACCCTCAGGCCACGTCCTCGCAGAGCAAACGTTGCAGGACAATCCCACCATCAGACATACTAGCTGTCCCTCTTTCCTGACTTGCATCAGGAGGGTATGACCGAGATCAGGCGCAAGGAGGGGAGACACCTGGCCTACGCCAGGCCGGCGCAGGAATAGCACGGTCAAGGCTGTCCAGACTCCCCGGTGCGAGAAGAGCCCAGCGTGACGTAGAAAAGGATCCATGTGACTCGCCAACAGCTGTTTGCCATTTTTTTCTTTGCCGTCTTCCTATTTCTCTTGGCCCAGTTATACGCTTTGCTATCCTTATTCCTTGTGCCGCTTATCTGGGCCGTGATCCTGGTATTGACCTTCTACCCCTTGTACACGCTGCTCCTGCACCTCTTGCAACACCGTGCCACCTTGACTTCTTTGCTCATGACCCTTTTGATTCTCCTGCTGGTAGCCGTGCCGGTATTCTTTTTCTCCAGCGTTTTGACGAATCAAGCGCTCGACCTCTACCGGCAGATACGGGAAGCTGCGCAGTCTGGGGAACTACAACGCTTTCTCTCCGGTTGGCGAGACACCAGGCTCGGACACTTATGGCAGCAGTGGGGCCCCCAGGTGACGGAAACCGAGCTCGATCTTCCAGGACTAGCACTGCGGGCAGCCAACGCAACAAGCCAGTTCGTTGTCAGTCAAGCCTCGGTCGTGGCACGCAATCTCTTTGTTTTTCTCTTTGATTTTCTCGTCATGAGCTTTAGTTTGTTCTTTCTATTCCGCGATGGGGAGGGGTTTTATCGTACCCTACGAGACCTGATTCCGATGGAACCGGAGCACAAGGACGAAATTTTCCGTCGCTTCTACGAGACGGTCTCTGCGGTCGTACAAGGCATGGTCGCCACCGCTGTCGCACAAGGGGTCCTGGCGGGGATCGGCTTTTGGGCGGTCGGGATGCCCTTTAGCTTTTTTCTCGCGTGTGCTTCCGCTTTCTTCTCCCTTCTTCCCCTGGGGGGGGCAGCAGTCGTGTGGGGGCCGTGTGTCATTTACCTCGCGGCCAGCGGGCTGTGGGGGCGGGCAGTGATCCTCCTCGCCTATGGGGCCGTGATCGTCAGTGGGATCGATAATATTCTCAAACCGCTCATTATCGGCGGCCGCACTAAATTACCCACCCTGTTTCTGTTCTTTGGTATTTTGGGTGGGCTCAAAGCCTACGGTTTTCTCGGTATCTTTCTCGGTCCTGTCGTCCTCGCCACGATCTTAGTGTTCGTTAACATCTACAAAGAAGAATACGGGTCGTAGGCTTACACTTTGAAGCGAAAATGAATGACGTCGCCATCCTGCACGATGTACTCCTTCCCCTCTAAGCGCATCTTACCCGCCTCTCGACACCCTGTTTCCCCCCGGTAGCGGATATAATCATCGTAGGCAATGACTTCTGCACGAATGAACCCCCGTTCCATATCAGAGTGAATCTTCCCGGCCGCTTTCACCGCGGTCGTGCCGTGGGTGATGGTCCACGCTCGGGCTTCCATCGGCCCGGCGGTAAAAAAGCTGATCAGATTGAGGAGTGCGTAGGCCTGCCGGATCACACGGTCCCGCGCGGATTCGTGCAAGCCAAGATCGGCGAGGAACGCCCCACGCTCCGCTTCGTCGAGTTGGGCAATCTCCATCTCGACCCGTCCACAGACCGGGACAACTGTCAGCTCGTTGCCCTCAGCATACGCGACAACATCAGCAGGTAACGGCAGGTGCAATTGCTCCTCCGCACGGTTATAGACAATTAAGAGAGGCTTGCGGCTGAGAAACGCGAATCCAGAGAGGAGGGCTTGTTCCTCCGCTGTGAACAGTTCGCCTCGCAGCGGTTTCTCTTCCTCCAGCACTTGCTGGCACCGCACTAAGAGATCGTGCTCACGCTCCTTTCCTTTCTCTTTGCGCAACCGCGCAAGGCGCTTGTCGATCACCGTCAAGTCTGCCAAGATCAACTCCGCCTGGAACGCCCGCAAGTCTCGCAGCGCGTCAGGAGGTGCAGAAGCGAGCGGGTCGTCAAAGGCCCGTACGACCTGCGCGAGTGCATCGGACTCGCGCATCTGCACCAACGAGTGGGTGTCAAGAGCAGCTTTGCGTTCTTCGGACGGCGGAAAATCGAGAAATGCCACCTCGGCGAACTTTTTCCGCGCGGGATGCACGATCTCAGCCAGCGCGTCAATCCGCGGATCTGGCACCTTCACCACTGCGATTGCCGCCTCGTGTCGCTGCTCGAAGCCACCGACTGCGGCACGCAAACCGGTCAAAGCGTTAAAGAGCGTAGTTTTCCCAGAGCGGGGAAACCCAACAAGTCCAACTCTCATACCTAGATACCTAGAAATGTAGCAGCTTGTCGCAGACGGGTCACCCGTAGACACGCCTGCCTACCCTCCCGCCCTGAGTTCGCAGACAGTCACACACGCCCCCACCCAAGAGAAGTATCTGTTCCCCGACCAAGGGCAGGGCGACGACTCTCGAGTGCGCGTCACGCATGCATATACAGGCCGCCACTACAACACATCACTTCACCAGTAATAAAACTTGCTTCATCGCTCACCAGAAACAGGGCGAGGTTGGCGATATCCTCCGGCTTCCCTACACGTCCGAGGGGGGTCCGTTTCTCGACCGACTTGAACATGTCGTCCGGATAGATGCGGCGCAAGAACTCGTTGTAGATAAGCCCCGGCGCGATGGCGTTGACGCGGATGCCATACTTGCCGACCTCGGCGGCAACAGCCCGTGTATACCCCATGACAGCCGCCTTCGCAGCACAGTAGTGCGCCTCGCCATCGCTGGAGCCGATCCAGCCAGCCACTGACGCCAGGCTCACAATTTTCCCTGAGCGTTGTTGCACCATATGTGGCAGGACCGCACGAGTACAGTAGAAAGTGCTGTAGAGGTTGGTGCGGATGACAAAATCCCATGTCTCTGCAGACATCTCCCACGCCGGTGCCAATTTATTGATGCCGGCGTTGTTGACCAGGATATCGACACGGCCATATTTCTCGACTGTCATTTGTACCATGCGCTCGACCTGAGCCTGATCCGTAGCATCAACCTGCAAGCCGAGAAACTCACGGCCATGCTCCCGGCTGAGCTCCTCAGCCAAGGTCAGGGGACGCTTGGCATGCGCATCGCTGATGACAACGTGCGCTCCCTCTGCGGCAAACCGCCGGACAATCGCCTGCCCGATCCCTGCCCCGGCTGCTGCTGTAACGATCGCGACTTGATCCCTGAGTTTCATACTCTTTTTCTCCTTTCCGCGAGGTAACCTCACCGGGTATCTGCGTAAAACGTTTTCAACTGTTCCGCAGGAATGCCAAGAAAGTACCCCAGCCTCAGGGTCCACATTAAGATAATAGTACGGACAATGCCGTTCCGTTGCCAGCGGCGTGCAGAGGTGGTGACACACGCCCGCAAACAGGCGAGTTCTCCTACACGTTTGAGTCGCCGGCTCAATTCTACGTCCTCCATCAACGGGATTTCTGGATAGCCGCCCAGCGCCAAGAAGACCTCACGCCGCACGAAGATCGCTTGATCTCCGGTCGCGATCTTCGTCCACCGCGAACGGATATTCATGAGCGTTTCAATCATGCGAAACGGCCACCCTGCCGCGTCGAGGCGGACGTCAAAACGTCCGCCGACAACCCGCGGGTCGCGTAGGCTTTGTGCGAGCAACGCAGGAAACGCTGCCGGCAATACCGTATCCGCGTGCAGGAATAGGACTACGTCTCCGGTCGCGGCCCGGGCTCCGGCATTCATCTGCCGCGCACGTCCCCGTTCTGACAAGAGCACGCGATCAGCAAGCGGACGTGCAAGTTCCGGTGTTCCATCCTCACTGCCACCGTCGACCACGAGGATCTCACACTCTCCGGCCTGCCGCACCCGGCATAGAGTCCGGACAATGCCGGGTGCCTCATTCAAAGTGGGAATAATCACCGAGACGCGCATCGCACAGCTCTCCTGCTCACCCACTCGTCCACCTGGCAGGGCCTAGCCGCCCACTCGTAAAAAGGCCAGAGTCAGGCGGCGCAGAAACGCTTCTTCTTCCTGCGCGTTCACCTCGGAAAAAGTCATCAGGAGTAGCGTGCGGCGGATCCCCCCCTGGAAATTGAACGGCCTGAAGGGTGCGAGGAGCGGCCGCACGGTCAAGGTTAACGACCCGGACGCGAGGGAGACACGCACGCACACCTCCGTACCCCGCTCTTCACGCGTGTACACCACAGCAGCTCCTGCTAGCAACTTTTCGAGCCCAGCGATAACCTCGTCAGGCGGAAAGCCTAAGTTCCATTGGATTGTCTTCTCGCCCACAGGGGCCTCACCGCATAGCGTAACACCGTCCACAGAATTTTGTATCCAGCACCCAGTGTCCCTCTCACCGTGCCCGTGACCTTCGAGGTGCCACCGATACGCCGTCGGTACCGCACCGGGACTTCGGTGATGCGTAACCCCTGCTGGATCGCTTTGATTTGCATCTCCACTGTCCATCCATAAGTCCGATCAGTCATCCCAAGACAGAGCAGAGAAGGAAAACGAATAGCACGAAAAGGACCGAGATCGCTATACGAAAAACCATAGAGCGCGCGGATCAGGAAGGTCGCTACCGCATTGCCAAACCGCGCCTGCGGGAGCAGCGCTCCGTCCGCCGCATGCCCCTTCGTGCGCGAGCCAATCACGAGGTCATACCCTTCTTCCACAATCGGTCGGATAAGCAGCGGGAGTTCTTGGGGATAATCGCTGCCATCGCCATCGAGAAAAACGACAATATCAGGGCTCTTCGTCTTAAGGTAGGTGATACCGGCCAAACACGCCCAGCCGTACCCGCGTCGCGGTTCACGCAGTACCGTGGCCCCAGCAGCGCGAGCCGTTTCTGCAGTGTGGTCCGAAGACCCGTTATCCACCACGATCACTTCTTCCACGAGGTGTGTGGGGAGTGCACGCAGGACGTGAGGCAGCGCAGCCTCTTCGTTGAGTGCGGGGATAACCACAGCAATACGCGCACGTGTCGCGCACATAGCTCACGCCAGCACACGCACGACGACGATGACAGGGGTACCGTCAGCAGGTAACTCCTCTTGGCGTGCGAAAAATCGCCCTGGAACAGTGATATAGTCATGCACGCTCAAGGTCGCGTTACTGACCTTTCCACTCGGACAGCTGTACAAACAGACTAGGCAGCCGGGCCGGGGGGCAGCAGGGATGCGGTTAAACCACCGATTACGATTGCCACCGAAACGCCACTCAAAGAGAGAAGCAAGCGGCGGGCTGCGAGCGGGTGGCGGAGTACTCACTGTAGGAGGCGGGAAGCGGAACGCGCGAGCAGCGGAAATGCCGACAGGATTCTCGGCCCAGGCAATCCGTATCTCGAGAAAACTGCCAGTGACCTTTGCATGCGGCGCGGCACTGCCCTGTTCATACCGTTGTTGCCACGCTGCCATTGTCATATTCTCCCCTGGCTTCCCGCCGAGTGCCACCAAGGCATCGTGGAAAATCAGGTCATCGGCAGGAGTTTCAATCAGCGCACCGGCAGCGGTTCCTCCCTGCCAGACGAGGAGATGGTAGTGGGCCTCCTCACCGCGGGCAGTATTAAAGCGGGTGGGATAGATCCTGCCGAAAATGCGGATTTCTTTGGTCACTGGATCAACAACTAACGGCGCTGTGGGTGAGGGCGATTCCGTCCCCCATCCCACCCCGGTCGTTCCCCACCACACGAGCACGACAAGCAGGTGAGCTAGGAAACTCATGTCGCCTCCGTCTCGCTAATACGTCACAGCAACGCGGCAATTGCTACCCCCCCCGTCTCAGCGACAGGCCGAGGGGCCGCTGGGAGAGGAACTCCCACAGCAAGAGCGCGTAAAAGGGTCCATATTCTATCCAGATTATCCACTGAAAAGTCTCTGCCGTAATACAATAGAAGGACAGATAATAGAGCCCGAGCAAACCAGAGAGCAGCAACCATGAGCACAGCGGAAAACAGCATAGAAAAGGTACAAGCCAGAGAAAATACCAGGGGTTGCTTACCGGGCTGAGCAGAAACAACGCGCCAAGCACCCAGAAATTTGCCGCTACGAAAGTGCGCTCGTGACGCATGTCAACCTGATGGAGAAGGACAAGCATGACCCCTCCCAGAATGCAACAAACCATCGCGTTGGCGAGCCACCTCTCCCCGACTACAGTGCGCAGGAAAGGAAAAAGAAAACTATTTGTTTCCCAGTGCTCGGCAAACGCGACAGTCCCGCGCCATAACCACGACCCGGCAGCCATAAACGGCGCGTAGCCGAGTGCGAGTACCACCGCAAACACCCCCAATCCCCAGAGTGCCTCAGTCCTGCCCCGCATCAGCCACGTCCGCCAACAGAAGAGAGGTAAGACAAGCAACGGATACACCTTTCCTAACACCGCAAGCGCAAGACTGCCATGCGCCAGCACGGCTTTGTGTGAGAGCACCAACAAGAGCCCGAGCACCAGAAAAAACGTTGGTACGACATCATAATGGGCGGAGTTAATCGATTCTTTGATGACGAGCGGGGACCAAGCATAGACGAGGACCCCAAGAGCGTTGAGTCCGAGGCGCGTGAGCATGGCAATCATGAGCCCACAGATGCCAAGATCAAAGCCCAGGAATATCACGCGTAAGGCCGTAAGGCTGCCAGGGGCGGCGAGTGCGGCAAGACCAAATATGCCTTGGGCGAAGGGGGGATAAATCGTCGGAATGGCAGGGTGATTGACACGCGCGAGGATCAGGGTGAAAGCAGGGTCTTGGGCGAGAATTCGCGCATACGGTTGCAGTAGGCCCTCTCCTGGGTGGTCCCGTACGGCGAGCGGGGTTACCTGATAAGGATTCAGCCCACTCGCTACGACTTTGCCATCCCATAAGTAGCGATAGAAGTCATCTTCCTGAATGGGGCGAGAGCCAAGAAGAGCGACACGGAATAGCAGCGCAAAAACAAGGACCAGCCACACTCCTACTTGCCGGGATGACCAGCACAGGAGGCGCACGGCCATGAGGTACAGGAGAAAGGCGAGAGTGTAGAGCAGGAGAAATGCTGGAATAGGACGGTGAGAATGTCCTTCCCCATACACAAAGGCGGAGCTCAGCCAGGCGATGCCGACATAGACACAACAGGTCAACCCCCCGAGTACAAGCAAGCGGGAGCGTGTACTCCCGAGTCTTCCCTGGAGCGTCATACAGCACCCCCTCTTCTCAGCAGGGGTTGAGAGGGATAGCGAATATGCGACGGGTCACTCGTGTTGCCAAGCGGCAAGGGCGCAGTTGTTCACCACTATCTAGCGGAGTTTTCCTTCCACGAAGGGCACCTCATAGACTTTCTCGTGATTGATCGGGCCGTGACCGAAGTAGCCCTCTTCGCCAAACAACTCACCATGATCCGCTGTCACGGTCACATAGGTATGAGGCGGCAACAGGTCGAACAGGTGCTCGAATACCCCATCGAGGTAACGGACGGCTTCGATCTGGCGTGCGCGTAAGAGGTCGAGTTTGTCCTGGTCAAAAAACTTCCTCCCCTCCCCCTCTTCGCGAAGCTTTCCACCAACGGCGATCTCATCCAGATGCTTAAATACTCCGTGTACGCCATGAATTTTCGGCCACTGCTCCTCCGGTTCATCGGGGAGGGCGTAGGGATAGTGGGTTTCTCCGACGTTGAGGAGATAGAAAGATGGATAATCCGGAGAAAACACCATGCGATCGAGCATCGCCGCCATATCATTATGTTTGGGCATCAAGGTAAACGTATCGAAGTCCTTGTTCAGGACGGTCGCAGGGTTCAGGACCGGCAAAGACACCAACGCATGCGTGCGATAGCCCAAGTGCCGCTTCAAAAAGGTGGGCAAATAGAGATGTGGTACCAGGCTTTTAAACTCGATCTGCTCCGTGCCTAACCGTTCGTTGTAGCGGAGAAAATCGCGCTTGTAATACTCCGAGGCGTAGACGTGCCGTGGGCTGGCGTGCGGCAATAGTCCCATTAACAGGTTGTAATGAGCCGGGGCCGTCCAAGATGCGTAACTCCAGCGACGTTCGATGGTCCCCAAGGAGTTTAGGGTGCGAGGAGCTGCAGCCATAAACGTGTCGTAGCGGCAACTATCCAAGACTACAAGGATATAATTGTTCAGTGTCCGTGCTGGCATGCTTGTCCTTCCGTCCTCAGCAGGTCGTGGATGAGATGTCCACTCTTCAGGATGCTCAGCCCGCGGTGTCGTCATCAACGGAGTCGCGCGTTGCCGCAGACGTGTCAGAATACCCATCCTTATCCCCCTCCTCTATACCCGCAACCAGTCACGTTAAGTAAACAACGCGCCCGGGGAGATTCGAACTCCCAACCTACGGGTTCGAAGCCCGGTGCTCTGTCCGTTGAGCTACAGGCGCGAAAACTCTCAAGGACTTGGCAAGTTGCTCCGCTCCCCTATACTCGAATAAAGACTGAACAGACTGCCTTGGCTTTGCTCTTTGCATTCTCCCATCTCCTCAGGAGCAGGCGCCAACACCACCCCCCCCTATTTTACTGGGGTTGTCGCAGCTGTGGAACGCAGCGAGGGGGCGGCAACCCGCACCGGCCATGCGCTGTTGGCAATTCCACTCCTTGCGGACCTCGCGGGTGACATAAGGTATGTCGGAGGTGGCGAAAGTGCAAGCCCGTGGGACCGGTTTTGCACGCTAACCTCTTTCACAGAGAATATCAGCATACCACCTACCCATCTCCTATGGCGAAGTGATAACGCTGAGGGAAAATCTTCAACACGGCAACGTTAAAGATCTGCCTGTGGGGCCGATAACAAAAGTAGCAGGCTAAAGCAAAACGGTTGAGGGTGTCATGAGTCGCAAAAAGATCTTAGTAGTAGAGGATAACGACGACAATCGCTACATCCTCGTGCTCCGACTCCGACAGTTCGGAGACTTCGAGATCCGCGAAGCAAGCCACGGCCAGGAAGCGTTGGACATAATCGCCAAAGAGCCGCCGGACCTGATGCTACTGGATCTGAAGCTACCCATCCTCGACGGCTGGGAAACAGCGCGTCGCATTCGCGCGATGTCGGGCCCCCTGAAGACCCTGCCAATTATCGCCGTCACAGCGCAAGCGATGATAGGCGACAAAGAACAAGCCCTGGCTGCGGGGTGCAATGATTACATCGTCAAACCGATCATTGACGCAAAAGTTGTCAAAGAGAAAGTTGAGCGCTTTCTTTCTCAAGATTACTCCCAGGCCGCACCAGTTAATACCTGTCCTTTGTGACGGGGACGCAGCTGCACGGCTCGGAAGAGACACTGCCGGTCGGAAAGACGCTGCGCTCCTGTCTCATAGTTCAGACGCCACTATTCAGCCGCAGAAAGAGGGTCCGGCCAGCCACCCCAACGACAGGCTGATCAGTGAAAAAGCCGTGTCCCCCCAGGTTGAGCAGTTGCAGCACCTCACCGAGCATTGATTGCGGCACCCCATTCGGATGTGTTGTCAGGAACCGCTCTTCCGCCCGGAGGGTGTACGGATGCACCAGAAGCCCGGCGTTGATCGCCGTGGAGAGGAAAGGAGCGACTTCGCCGGTCAGTCGGGAGGTGATTTCCGCGACTCCATCACCGTTCCCATCTATGGGGCTCGGCAGCGGTTCACGCAACAGGATAGAGTTTTTCCAGGGACCGACGCCCTTGGCATAGGTAGCGGCGAGGAATTCGATCACCGCCGGGGTGATCAAGCTCCTGTACCCAGTTGTCGGGGTGATTCCTCCCTCGACGAGATCAACAAGCCGACCATATATACTCCGCAAGTCCGCCCCCTGTCTGATCGCTAATTCGTACGCAGCCAGCGTATGCTCCGGTCGCAACCCGCTCGCGCCGCGATGCGCGATGACAATGAGTCGATGCGTATCGCTCCCCAATGCTTCTGCTCCTACAACCGTGCAGGTCTGATAGTCTTGGTTATCGAGGTCCCAGTCGTAGAGACTATAGCACACGGCTGCTCACTCGGATAAGCTCTTCTGCGTGCTTGAGGGGAAGATACGCGACGAGACGTCGTGCAGAGCGTACACCGTCACTGCACGAGGCGTGGCAAGGCAGGAGTAGATTTTCTTTGTCCACGCTATTATTCATCGTATCGCCTCTCGTCCCTCGGTAACACCCCTGACACCAGCTAGGGGTATGGGAACTTTCCTGTACGGTGCAGGGTTGCTTTCTGTGGGTGACACACCAAACCGTGACGGGACATCTTACAGAGCCGGAAGGAAGAACTATGACAAGCTTCGGCAACGGCGGACCTAGGCTCGGCGAGCAAACACTTGACGACGGCAGCAAAGCGGGGCTTTCTGTGCTTCCCTTTGCCGTGCGCCTGCAACGAGAAGGGGTTCATCTGACACGGGCTGGGATCGAGACTGTGCAGATCAACGTCGGAAAACTCTGTAATCAAGCCTGCATACATTGCCACGTCGACGCGGGTCCGAAGCGGAGCGAAATGATGGACCGACGCACTGCGGAACTAGCTCTCGAGTTCGTGCGGGCAGCCGATGCCCCAACCGTAGACATCACCGGTGGGGCGCCAGAGTTGAACCCGTCTTTTCGTTTCTTGGTGGAAGAGGCTCGTCGGGATGGCCGCCGCGTTATGGATCGATGCAACCTCACCGTCCTGTTCGAGTCGGGCCAAGAGGACCTCGCCGAGTTTCTCGCCGCAAGAGCGGTTGAAATCGTCGCGAGCTTGCCCTGCTATCTGCCAGAAAACGTCGAGAAACAACGTGGCCGCGGCGTGTATGACAAATCCATCGACGCGCTCCGTCGTCTCAATGCTCTCGGTTACGGTCGGGACGGATCGGGTTTGCTTCTGCACCTCGTGTACAATCCAGTTGGCGCACACCTCCCTCCTCCGCAAGGCAAACTGGAAGCTGAATATAAACGAGAACTGGCGGCACGGTTCGGCATCCAGTTCAATCGCCTCTATACCATCACCAATATGCCCATCGCCCGTTTCGCTCACCGGCTTCAACGCGAGGGGAAATTCGCCACCTACCTTGAACTCCTCGCAACCGCCTTTAACCCGGCTACGCTCGACGGCCTCATGTGCCGACACCTCGTCAGTATTTCCTGGGATGGCTTTGTATACGACTGTGACTTCAATCAAATGCTTGGCTTACGTCTGGGCAACGGCCAGCCATTGCGCCTCGGCGCGCAACCCGCCGCGCGGCTAGTGCAACTTCTGGCGCGGCGGTCCATCCGGGTCGGTGTACACTGCTATGGCTGTACAGCAGGGGCAGGAAGCTCCTGTGGCGGGTCACTCACTGTATAACCCCTGTCCCTCTCCCCACCGTCCGTACCCTGTTCTGCGGCTGTTTTGACCATGCCGCGCGTGTATACCGGTATGCTTTCCACCTTCCCGCGCGCGGTAGCCGGCACTTGCTATGACGCCCTGAGCCGATACTGCAGAGAGAAGCGGACGCGCGCATCACCTTCGCTGGCTTCGCTGGCCATACCATGGATGATGCGGCGATGTCCCAGCGGCAGTGACCTCCCGCAAGCCGCACGTCTGCGTGGGATGGGAGATGGTAAAAGGCGACGACCTGCTAGGCCAACTTGCCGGTATGCACGATCGCACCTCCTGGCCAGACACCCTGTTATTTTCGCCTTCTCTTCGCTAAGATGGTTATCATGCGGCAGCCGTCTTTTCCCCTGAAAGGCCGGGGAACATCCGCCAACCCGCCGAACCGCTTCGCGCGCTTCACTTACCACGCGGAGCCCGATGGCAGCGACTCCGCGGAGGCGCGCCTTGGTCCTCACACCCGCCTGTGGCGCGATCCTGCGCGCACGATCCTTACCCGCAACGAGAGTCCGGACGTGGGGTTCACCGTCAGCGTGAACCCGTACCGCGGTTGTGAGCATGGTTGTATTTACTGTTACGCACGGCCGACGCATGAATGGTTAGGGTTCTCGGCCGGCCTGGATTTTGAAACCCAGATCTTGGTCAAAGAGGATGCGCCCCGCCTGCTGCACGCTGCCCTGGCCTCCCCCTCTTGGCGTCCCCAGGTGATTGCACTCAGTAGCGTCACCGACCCCTATCAACCTGCCGAGCGTCACCTGCGACTGACGCGCCGCTGCCTTGAAGTACTGGCAGCGTGGCGCAACCCGGTCGTGATTATCACAAAAAGTTTTCTCGTCACGCGCGATGTCGATGTCCTCCGGCCCCTCGCCCACGTACAGGCGGTGGCGGTCTTTCTCTCAGTGACTACACTCAACGTGCGGCTGGCCCAGGTCATGGAGCCCCGCGCCTCATCCCCAACCCGGCGGTTAGAGGCAATCCGCCGCCTGGCACATGCTGGGATTCCGACGGGTGTTATGGTCGCACCGCTCATTCCCGGATTAACTGAGCACGAGATGCCGGCGATCCTGCGCGCCGCGGCACAGGCCGGGGCGCACTTCGCCGGGCACACAATCCTGCGGCTGCCACACGGCATCGGGGATCTTTTCTCGCGCTGGTTGACCACGCACTACACGGATCGCAAAGACACAGTGCTCAACAAACTGCGCGCCATGCGGGAGGGGAAGTTACACGAGGTGCGGTGGCACACGCGCATGCGCGGAGAAGGAGCCCTCGCCGAATCTCTCCACGCCCTCTTCGCCCTCGCCTGCCGCCAAGCAGGGCTGTCTCCCCACGGACCACAACTGTCCACTGCGGCCTTCCGCCGCCTGGATAAAACCGGCCAACTTCCTCTGTTCACCGAGTGACACCTACTGCTTACCCCTCACAAAGAAGCCGACGCGCTCACGAGAGGCTTTGCGCATCGGCTCACTCATAGAGCCTTCTCGTAGATACGGTAGGTTTTGTATAGACGGGCATTCATGCGCTCCAAGGCACGGCGCATGGGCCAGTTATCTTCCAGGATCCAGGAACACTCCACGATCGGGTAGCCGTTCTTCGGCGCCTCCTCCCATAGGCGCAGGTAGAGCATCGCGTCAATCCCCATCCGCCGGAATCCCGGTTTCAATCCCAGAAGGAGCACACGTGCCGTCGTGATCCGGCGGCGATACCACAGCAGTTTGAGGAGGCCGAGCGGCAAGAGGCGACCATCGAGGTAGCGTAATGCCTGGTGATAGTCTGGCAGCGCCAAAGCAAAGCCCACCGGCTCTCCGCGTACCTCGGCAATAAGACAGAGGTTGGGATGCGCAACCCAGCGCATCTGCTCGGCAAAGTAGGCAAACTCCGCTTCCGTCATAGGGGTGAACCCCCAGTTTTTTTCCCACGCGCTATGGTAAATGTCACGCAGGCGTTCGACCTCTTGTCGAAAGCAGCGGAGGTTGATCGGCCGGATGATGATTTGCTTTTCCCGCTGCAGGCGCGCGACTCCGCGGACCAACCGTTCCGGAGGGACGGTGTCATCTAACAGATACGCTAGCAGGTCTTTGGACTTGGCATACCCTGCGGCTTGGAGGAGGTGTGCGTAGTACGGTCGATTATACGGCATCATAATTGTCGGGGGAGAGTGGAACCCTTCAACCAACAGCCCACATTCCTCATTGGTAGAGAAACTCATAGGGCCTCGTAGTTGCCGCATGCCTCGTTCCGCCACCCATTGCTCGGCCGCCCGGAGCAACGGCACAGCCACCTCAGGGTCATCGACGCTCTCGAAGAAGCCGAAAAAGCCAGTCGCCTCATGATGGAATTGAACGTATTGGTGATTGACGATCGCTGCCACGCGCCCGACCACATCGCCTGCTGTGCGGGCGAGGAAATAACACACCTCCGCGTGCCGATGGAACGGATGTTTGCGGGAGTCGAGCAGAGCGCTCTGCACGAGTAGGAGCGGCGGTACCCACATGGGGTCGCCCTGATAAATCCGCCAGGGCAACCGGAGAAAGCGACGCAGCCCATGTCGGTCTTTCACTGGGACGATCTGCACTTCGGGTCGCATACCTAGGTGCATGCACGCTCAGATACGCTTTTACAGAGCCGCTCGTCGACGAGTGATTTGCGCAAATGTCTCTAAGACAAAATCGATTTGCGCGTCCGTGTGGGTGGCCATCATCGAGATGCGTAACCGGCACGAATGCTCCGGCACCGCCGGAGGAATGACCGGGTTGGTGAAAATGCCGGCGTCGAAGAGGGCTTTCCACAAAAACAGCATTTCCGGCAGGCTCCCCACGAGAATGGGAATCACTGGTGTCTCGCTCTTGCCGATATCGTAACCAAGGCTCTTGAGTCCCTCTTGCATACGGCGGGTATTACGCCACAACGCCTGGCGCCGTTCCGGCTCCTCCTCGATCACTTCCAGCGCGGCCAGGGCCGTTGCCACAGCAGCGGGTGGCATACTCGCACTAAAAATCAGCGAGCGAGCATGGTGCTTTAAATAGTGAACGACCGGTTCCGGCCCGGCAACCACCCCGCCAATAGCGGCCAGGGACTTAGAGAACGTTGCCACGATGAGGGTTACCTTGTCCTCTAAACCGAAGTGTTGCGCCGTGCCTCCCCCCCATTCTCCGAGCACACCGAGCGCATGGGCATCGTCCACCATAACATCGGCGCCGTGGGCCTCGGCCAGCGCAACGATCCCCGGAAGGTCTGCAATATCACCCTCCATAGAGAACACACCGTCAGTGACGATCAGCTTCCCGGCATCATCGGGCGTGTCGGCCAGCTGCTGCTCGAGCACCGCGAGGTCACCGTGCGGGTAGCGATGAACGTGCCCGTAGGCGAGGCGGGCTCCGTCCACCACACTCGCATGGTTGAGCTTATCCAGGAACAGGTGGTCCCCCTTTCCCACCAACGTGGCCACCGTCCCTAGGTTCGTTTGGTACCCTGTACTAAAGACCAGCGCCGCTTCTTTTCCGAGGAAGCGCGCCAGGCGATCCTCGAGCTGCTCGTGGAGATCCAACGTGCCATTGAGGAAACGGCTGCCGGTGCAGCCGCTACCATACCGCCGCAAGGCAGCTTCCGCAGCAGCCAACACTTTAGGGTGGCGTGTCAGCCCTAAGTAATTATTGGAGCCCATCATGATTTTCGTTTCACCACGCACGATCACTTCGGTGCCGCCTGACGCTTCGATTGGTACGAAAAATGGGTAGACCCCCGCAGCTTGCGCTTCCCGCGCGCGTGTGAAGCGAACACACTTATCAATGAGATTCATCCTGTATCCCCCTCTCCGTAGCCACCCTCAGTATTGTCCATACAGTGGGATATTGGCAGGTTGCGGTTCCCCCCTCGCCCTCTTCTTCCTCACTCCAACCATCCGTTCTCTCGGTACCATCTGACGGTTTGGTGTAACCCGTCAGGCAGAGCAGTCCGCGCCGCAAAACCGAGGGCCTGCTGTGCTGTAGCCGTCTCGCAGAGCCACCCCGGAGCCCATATTTCGTATACCTTCTCACGGCTAAAAATCGTCGCTCGTCCCTCCACCGCTGCCTTCAGCTCGCTCACAGCAGCTACTCCCCGGAGGAGCCATGCCGGAACTGCTACTGCCCGGATGGACCGGCCGACCGCCCGAGCGATGAGCTGCACGACTTCCCTCCACGTGTACGCACGAGGTTCTGCCACGTGGTACACCCCTGTTACGCCTGGGACGGTCGCCGCACGCAGCAGCGCTTCGATCAAGTCCCCCACATAAATAAACTGGATGAACCGCTCAGGCCCTTGCGGTACCGGCAGCACACCCCACCGGGCCAGCCGCACATAGCGATAGAGGTCACGTTCGCGTGGTCCATAGACCGCAGGCGCGCGCAGTGCGACGACCTCTACGTCGCCGGAGGCGGCTAGACAGGCAAGCTCGCCGGCCAACTTACTACGGCCATACGCAGTCAGCGGGAGCGGCACGGTATGAGATCCGACCGGCAGCCCGCCTCGTGCCGGACCAACTGCCGCAAGCGAACTCAAATACACCAGGCGGCGAGGTCGAGGGCGGACCGCACGCAGCGCCTCAACCAGCGTGCGAGTGCCCTCGGTGTTGACCCGATAGTACTCCGCCTCGCTCCGCGCCCGCGTCGCGGCCGCTAAGTGGAAAACAACATCCACGCCCTGTATGGCACGGGCCACCGCCTCCTCCTCATGCAGGCCGGCCTCTATCCCCTGAGCGCCCAACACAGCCAGCCGCGCAACATCGCTCGCGCGTCGCACGAGTACTCGGACCTGCACCTCCTGCACGCACAATGCCTCCAGTAAGTGCGAACCGATGAAGCCGGTTCCCCCCGTCACCAGCACCCGACTTCCCGGTTCCAACGTCACGCCCACGGGCCGGTGCAAGACAGGTACCCAAACAACCGCAGCCACAATAAGGCCGCTAGATAACAGACTTCTCAACTTTTACCAAGAGGCATCAAAAAAAGTAGCCAGACGGACAGATTCTTGCTAAGGTAACTACCCTTTACGGTATTTATGGCGACTTTCCCGTTTGTCCTCGAACCCGAACACGTGCGCTCTATCACCGCCGTCCGCCCGCGCCCGTGGATCTATTGGAGTGATCTGCTCGCCTCGGCCGCAGTCGGGTGGGGGGCGTTTCTCATCAGCCTCCAGGCTCCGCTGCCCTCTCTGCTCCACGTAGGGGCAACAGCCGTTGCCATCTGTGCGCTGCTGCGCGCGGCGATCTTTGTACACGAACTCGCCCACCTGAAACGCGGGCGGCTACCCGGCTTCGCACTGGCATGGCATATGCTCATCGGCCTTCCCTTTTTGCTGCCAAGTTTCATGTACGTTGGCTCGCATAGCGATCATCACCGACAGGCGACCTTTGGGACCATCAATGACCCGGAATACGTGCCTCTCGCCCGGTGGAGCAGCCGTCGCATCGCAGGGCTCATTGGCGGCACACTCGCTGTTCCTGCCCTGCTCGTTCTCCGCTGGGGAGTGCTTGGACCGCTGTCCTTCCTCATTCCTCCCTTGCGACGCCTTGTGCTCGAACGTGGCTCCTCGCTGGCGATCAACCTCCGTTACCGTCGCCCACTCCCCCGTAGATCCGTTGCCGTCACCTGGGGTCTCCAAGAAGTCGCAGTCACAGGGGTCTGTTGGACTGCACTCTGGGGGGTCACCTCTGGTAGGGTCACGACCTGGTGGGCAGTGCAGTGGTACATCGTGGCAGCCGGAATAGTAGTGGTGAATCAGCTCCGCACCCTTGCCGCGCACCGGTATGAAAATGACGGCAGCCCCCTCGACACGACCGCGCAACTCTTGGACTCGATCACTTTGACGGGTTGGCCGTTCACCGTGTTGGCTGCACCCCTCGGTCTGCGCTACCACGCGTTGCATCATGCCTTTCCGACGATCCCCTATCATAGTCTCGGTGCGCTGCACCGTCGTCTGCTCGCAGAACTGCCGCCGGATGCGCCTTATCGGCGGACACTACACCCCGGGATTTGCTCTGTCGTCGGGCATTTATTGGGGCGTTCCCCTCGCCCCTCCACCGCTGCGCCACTTAGCGGAAAGCGCGCCTCAGAAGGAGCTTGAGCACGAGCGGCCCTCCCAACAAGAAAGGATGCCGGCGCTGTCGCTCACTCGCGGTGATCTGTATGCCGGTCTGCCGCTCGAGCTTCCATAAGACATAGGGAAGCCAATCGCGAAAAGTAGCCGCGGTCTTCAACAAGCGGATGGCGTACAGCCCTTTCGCCAAGGGACGCCGGACTCGCCAGCCATACGCTAGGCGCCGTCGGTCTGGCGCCCTCATGGTCAGTTCCAAAACAGCACCATCAACACGACGGACGCGCACGATCCCTTGCCGCTCCAGCTCAGAGAGGACCGCGTGCGTGACACGGTCATAGCGCTCAGGGGCAGCGTGATACAGCCGCCGGATCGTCTCCAGCTTTTCAGCACGCCACTCGGTCCGATAGGTCTCCCAGAATCCGCGCTGCCACAGGTCTTCCGGGCGGCAGCGAATCGTTTCACCGCAGCCTGGCACGAGTGCCACCATGCGTGTGACCATTGTCATGATGGATGTCACCAGCGCGCGGATCACCAGCGCACGAGCTTGCTCATCACGCACGTAAGCAAGGCCTGTCGGTTGGCAGAACCGCGCCCAGACGATCGCATGGATCCCGCGCAAAGTTGCCGCCCGCGCAAAGTGCCGCATCGAGATCACTGCATATTTCGCACGCAGGATCTTCTGCCCCGCTTGCGCCTCGAGGGAAAACACATTCGGCGGCAAGAGAGCATTCAGCAGCCGCAACCTCCACGAGGAATACGCTGCACGGTACGTATCCACGAGCACATAAAAATCCAGCACTCCATCCGTGACCGTTTGCGTGCGTAAACACGACCCGTAAAACAAGAGCGCGGCAACTGTCGCCCCGTGACGTCGCCGAATCGCCTCTGCCACAGTCAGGACTTCAGGCGGCACCGGTCGTATCAGCTCCTCGGCCACGACAGCAGCTAAATACGACTCGGCCGCTGCGACTTCAGCAGTAGCAGAGGAAAACAGATACATAATGTCCGCCGACCCCTTATATCAGATCTCCCCTCGTCCTGCAGGGTCCACTGCTTGGCGGCATCCTCTCGCGCCCAGTCTTCACGAGCGTTTTTTCGCCTCCCACTCTTCCTTCAACATCGCCATCGCAATGGTATCCCAGTAGCGCCCCGCGTAATAATGTTCCTGCCGCAGTACTCCTTCGCGGACGAAACCGACTTTTTCATACGCTTTGATCCCGCGGTCATTGTACTCGTACACTTGCAGCGAGACACGATTGAGGTTCAGGATGTCAAACGCGTATCCGGCCATCAACGCCGTCGCTTCCGTGCCATATCCTTTCCCCCACTCACTTTTCTCGCCGATGAAAATGGAGAACACCGCGTGACGCTCCTTAAAATTAATACGATGCAAGCCGGTCACGCCTATCAACGCATCGGTCTCTTTGACGACAATCGCAAAGACGACATCCTGCTCGCTTTTGTTCATGGCGTCGATGAATTCCAGTTCCGCCTGCAGATTGCGAGGACGGTAGAACAGCTCCAACGTTCTCGTCACCTCTGGATCGTTTACCCAGGCGACGAGCAAGGGCGCATCCTCGCGCTCTAAGGCCCGGAAGTAGATGTGGGTTCCGATCAGGAAGGGGTTCTTCATACTCTCTCCTCATCTGTCCCAGGTGCGGGTAACCTCGGCCACCCTTGACGACATGTCTGTCACCTGCCAGCATAGCATGCGTTATGAATATGCGTCCGTCCATCCATCCCTGCTGGTGGTGGCTGCCCTAGGAGGCGGCCCGGACGTTATAGAAGCCTATGCACGGAGCCGCCTGGTCTGAGGTGGCTCTTGTTTTTTCAGGACCGCCGCTTCAGATCAAGAGGCTGCGGTCCTGCAAGGTTGCAGGGCCAGGCTCCTGGAAGAGAGAGGAACGCACTATGCCTGGCAAAGTCACTCCTATCCCCAGTGCCGAGACGTACCGTAGCCGTGGTGGTGTGACCATCCGCCGGATTGTGGAAGGGATTCCAGTCGAAGGAGCGATCGACCCGATTATCGATGCTCTCGACAGCCATCTAGGCGTGCTGCTGGCCTCAAGCTATGAATATCCGGGTCGTTACACCCGCTGGGACATGGGCTTCGTCGACCCGCCAGTGGTACTCGTCTCGCGCGAGCGTCATTTCCGTTGTACCGCCCTGAACCAGCGGGGCCGGGTTTTACTGCCAGCAATTGCCCAGGCTGTGCGTCACCTGAGCGCGGTCGCGACCGCTGAAATGTGCGAGGACAGCCTGGTGGGCACCATCACTGCCCCCACTGGTCGCTTCCCCGAAGAGCAACGCAGCAAGCAGCCGTCGGTCTTCTCGCTCATCCGCGCTTTGGTGGACCTGTTTTATAGCCCAGAAGATCCTCACCTCGGTCTGTACGGCGCTTTCGGCTATGACTTGGCCCTACAGTTCGAGCCTCTGCGGCTGCGCCTCGCCCGCCCGGCGGATCAGCGCGACTTGGTGTTGTACCTGCCTGATGAACTGGTGATCGTTGATCACCGACGCGAACAGGCCACACGTCACCGCTACGATTTCGAGGTGGACGGCAGTTCAACCCAGGGACTGCCGCGCGAGGGCCCCGTACATCCCTACGTGGGCGCGGAACGGGTCGAACGTCCCTGCGATCATGAGCCAGGAGAGTACGCCGCCGGTGTCCGCCTCGCCCGGGAAGCGTTCCGCCGCGGGGATCTCTTCGAGGTCGTTCCTGGCCAGACCTTCTTCGAGCCCTGCCCGATTCCTCCTTCGGAACTGTTCCGCCGCTTGCGCGAACGTAACCCCGCTCCATACGGGTTCTTGATCAACCTGGGGCAAGCGGAATACCTTGTCGGCGCTTCTCCGGAAATGTACGTCCGCGTCGACGGCGACCGCGTCGAAACATGTCCAATCTCTGGCACGATCGCTCGTGGGGGTGACCCGATGAGCGATGCCGCCCAGATCTTGCGGCTGCTGAATTCGCCCAAGGACGAGGCAGAACTGACCATGTGTACCGACGTTGACCGCAACGACAAGTCGCGCATCTGCAAACCGGGCAGCGTCCGTGTGATCGGCCGGCGGCAGATCGAAATGTACTCACGGGTCATTCACACTGTCGATCATGTCGAAGGACACCTGCGCGAGGGGTTCGACGCGCTCGATGCCTTCCTGGCCCACACGTGGGCAGTGACGGTCACCGGCGCCCCCAAGGTGTGGGCGATGCAGTTCATCGAGGATCATGAGAAGTCCCCACGCGCCTGGTACGGGGGCGCTATCGGCCTGATCGGTTTTAACGGCAACATGAACACCGGCCTGACACTTCGCACCATCCGCGTGAAGAACGGGGTCGCCGAGGTGCGCGTTGGCGCAACTCTCCTCTATGATTCCGACCCGGACGAGGAAGAGCGCGAAACCCAGCTCAAGGCCGCGGCTTTTCTCGACGCCCTGCGGCGCCCTCGTGGTACCTCGCTCGCCCCTCTCCCACACGCCGCACAACCCGGTCAGGGGAAACGCATCCTTTTAGTCGACCACCAAGATTCGTTCGTCCACACGCTCGCTAATTACTTGCGCCAGACAGGGGCGGAGGTTATCACGCTCCGCTGCGGCTTCCCCCACGCGGACTTGGACGCTCTGCGTCCGGACTTGGTCGTGCTCTCGCCCGGCCCTGGACGCCCGAGCGATTTCGACGTTTCCGGCACCATCGCCGCTGCCCTCACACGCCATCTCCCTATCTTCGGGGTCTGCCTCGGATTGCAGGGAATAGTTGAACACTTTGGCGGAGCACTCGGGATTCTTCCGTCCCCGATGCACGGCAAAGCCTCACGCATCCATGTGCTCGGCGGCCGCCTCTTTACCGGTCTTCCGCGTGCGTTCACCGCCGGGCGCTATCATTCGCTCTTTGCCATCCGTGATACCCTTCCGCCCGTGCTGCACGTGACCGCGGAGAGCGAGGACGGCGTCATCATGGCACTCGAGCACGCTACGCTTCCGCTCGCGGCTGTCCAATTTCACCCGGAGTCGATCCTCACGCTCGAAGGAGACCTCGGGTTGCGCCTCATCCAGAACGTCATTGCCCAGCTTTGCCCGCCAGCGTCAGGTGAAGCCGGCGCTGGGAGAAAAACCGCGCTGTAACCCTTTGCCCGTGTCACGCGCGATAGGAGGTAAGAGACACTCGACAATGGCGAGAACACGCACGGCAGATGTCGTTATCGTTGACGGCAGGCTTGCTGGCTTTGCTGCCGTTACCGCTCTGGCACGGGCGGGCCATGACCCGGATTGGAAGTTCTCACGCGTTGTGCCGTACCGGACGCAGCGCGCACGGATGAAAGGAGGATGAAGGTGCACCGCTCAGTGATCTACCTCGTCACCGTCATAGTCCTGTCTCTGCCGCTGTGTGTCTGGGCGGCAGAGGTATGGGAGATTGACCCCGCGCACACGAGTGTGCAGTTCGCCGTTCGCCATTTGATGATTTCCACCGTCCGCGGGGCTTTCGGGAAAGTAAGCGGGACAGCTCGCATCGATACGCAGGACATCACCAAGTCCTCGGTCGAAGCGATGATCGACGCGGCGTCGATCAATACCAACAATGAGAAACGCGACGCCCACCTGCGCAACGCCGACTTCCTCGACGTCGAAAAACACCCCACGATCACCTTCACGTCAAAGCGGGTAGAGCGGGTAAGTGACACCCACTACACAGTCACCGGCGACCTAACGCTGCACGGCGTCACCCGGGAAGTGGTGCTTGATGTCGAAGGCTCACCGGTGCCGAGCAAAGATCCTTTCGGTAGGACGCGGATCGGCGGCCAGGCGACTACGAAAATTAACCGGACGGACTTCGGCATCACCTACAACACCTTTTTGCAAACTGGCGGTGTCGTCATCGGCGAGGAGGTGGCCATTACGATCGACATTGAAATGGTCAAGCAAGAGGCGACCGCGTCTCCGCCCATAGAGCGGACAACGGTAGTGCACTAGCACGCCGGTTCTCAGTATCATACGTCACCCTTCCCCGCGGCCCGTTCGGCGATGTGGAAGAGTACCAGCAGCACGGCACTGAAGCCATACATAATCGCAAACCCCGGGGCGGCAGCTAGGCCAAACTTATTCTGTACGCCCGCCGGGGTCAGCTCATATGCATGGATCAGACCGACCAGTGAGAGCACTGCCGCAACCGCCGTCCATCCAGCCGCGCGCAGAAATTCCCGCTCGATGACGAATACGAGGATCGCGGCGAGTATCATCGCGCTGAGCAAGAACCCCTGGTTTAAGGCGATCATCCCATGAATGTAGAGGTCGTTGCCGAAAGCCGGGGCAACCTCGAAGAGCGTTTTCCCCGCGGCCCGCACGCTCGTCTCGACTAACAGCAATCCCCAGGCGGCCAAGGACGGGATGAGCCCAAACGCGACGGCGAGCGCGTGGCTCTTGGGGACCTCTTGAAACGCCTGGGCTGTAATGATGATGCCGATCCATAGCAAGATCCCTAACGCCGCTTCTAACGGGACTATCTGCAGGACGAGGGTGATACCACCGAAGAGACAGAGGAGCGTCACGACGACTCCATTGAGGATCGAGTACCCGGCCCGGGCTCCCATCGCTTTCCAGGCAGGGTGCCCGATATAGATGGTGGTGGGAAACGCACTGCCGCAGAACGCCGCGGCGAGACTGCCGATCCCGTTGGCGAGCAGAGCGGTGCGCGTGTCATACCGGTCTCCTGCCGCCTCTGCGCTTTCCAGGTTCTGCAGCGAGCCGACTACGTTAAAGAGGCCCATAGGAAAGATCACCGCCAGGTACTTCCAACCGGTGATACTGGTGAGCAGGGCAAAGACATCGCCCGGCACCGGCACCGGAACATGGAGGGCGAACGTATACGGCTCTGCCACAGGGGTGAAGACAGGAAACCCCAGCGCCCGCAGCACCCAAGCGAGTCCCACGCCGGTAAGGACCGCGACTAGTCCCCCCGGGAGGCCGAACGGTAACCGCTTGCGCGAAGCATACGCCACCAAGGTCAGCATCATGGGCACAAGCGCGATCGTCGGCGAGGCAAAAATTTGGAAAACGAATCCCATCGCGATAAAGGTGATAGCGACCCCAGCTAGTGCAGCGAGCAGCGCGGCACGCGGAGTATGACGTCGCACCCAGTCGCCCACAAACGCCCCCCCCGTCTCCATGACCCCGCTCAGCAGGCAGGCGAACAACCCCGCCTGCCATGCCAGCGCCGGGTTGTTCGTCTCCTGATAAATCGGCCCCATGATGAGAAAGATATACGCCAACAGGCTAGGAGTGTTGATCCCGTACGGCAAGGCGGTCACGTCGTGGCGGCCGGTTTTACACATTAGTTGACGCGCCTGCCAAGCGTAGAAAAGGTTTCCCAGGAGGATCGATACGGCTGCCCCGGGAAGAACGCGTCCGGTGATCAGGCCCTCGGGCAGCCCGGCCACGGCCCGGCAGAGGACAGCGATGAGCATGAGCTGGAGTAAATTATCGACAAACAGACCGAAGAAGCCGTCGATGTCGCCACGAACAAACCAGGAGTGACGCATATGCGCGGCATCTTAGCGGGAGAGGCAGAAATGGTCGAGAGCAGGAGCACCCCCACTGCTGTCGTTGCTACCGCACCTTTGTCGGGAAAGGGTGCCCAGCAGGCAGACCGGCACGTTCGGTTGTCAACCCTCTGGTACACTGAGTCATCTGTTCCTGCGGTGGATATCCTGAGTGCTGCCCATGACACGACGCTGGGCAATGAACAGCAGACCACGGTTGCCGAGACATGTCAGTGACCATAGAATCGGCGGTAGGCTTCTCCTGCGAAAAAGGACAATGGAAAACTTATCTATCGAGTGCGTACCAAGGACGCGAGTGCACCTCCGCAGGGGAGGAGGCATCGCGTCCACCCTGTTCGTCCTCTGCCTCTATTGGTGGACAAGGAGCTTCAGCCACTGCCCACTTGGGGTGCCGGTCCAGGCACAAGCTGCCTTGTCCTTGCACAGCGCTTCCCAACGGGTCACAGATCTGGCCAAAGGCAAATTTCTGGTCGCAGACAAGAACCTCCTCGACCCGAACTTTGCAGAAACCGTTGTGCTCTTGCTCGACTACACGGCAGAGGGCGCAATGGGGGTGGTGATCAACCGCCCGACCGCCGTCTCTCTCTCCGAGCTGTTTCCAGACATCAAAGCATTGCAGCAGCGCGCAGACCGGGTTTATCTCGGCGGCCCGGTCGCACGTATGCAAATGCTCCTCCTCGTACAATCGCCTCACCAACACGAGGGCGCCCACCGGGTCTTTGGGGACGTCTATGTGAGCGGCAACCGGACACTCATGAAACAGTTGGCAGGACAAGCGCCTACAGGGGAGCGATTCCGCGCGTACGTCGGATACGCCGGGTGGGCCCCCGGACAACTCGAGCAAGAAGTTTCCAGGGGCGACTGGCACATTCTACCCGCTACAGCCGAGGTCATCTTCGATACTGCTCCCGAAGCCGTCTGGCCTGAATTGATTCGCCGGGGCACGGTGGAGTGGGCCAAAGCCCCTGCACGCGACGGAGGGGGATGACAGTGCTCGCTCCCAGAGTGCTCTGTATCAACCCGTGGATCTACGACTTCGCCGCGTACGATCACTGGAGCAAGCCCTTGGGGTTGCTCTACATCGCCGCGTTGCTACGCGCGCGCGGTTGCCAAGTAGACGTGCTCGACTGTCTCGACAAGTGGCATCCTGAAGTGTTGCGCCGACAATGCCGAACAGCCCCCAAACTGCGCCAATATGGCATCGGTCCTTTTTACCGGGAGATCGTGCCCACGCCTGCGTGTGTGAACTTCATTCCGCGACACTTCGCGCGCTACGGCCTACCGGAAGACGTGTTTCGCGCCGAACTGCAGCGCCGGCCCTGCCCGGATGCGATTCTCGTCACCTCCTTCATGACCTACTGGTACATAGGCCCCCAACGTGTTGTGGACATCTGTCGGACAATCTTTCCGGGGGTGCCGGTTATTCTCGGAGGGATCTACGCCTCGTTGCTACCAGAGCACGCCCAACAAGTGGTGAAGCCGGACTATCTCATCACAGGACCAGGTGAATACAAAGTTGCCGAACTGCTCGCGCGCCTGTTCGACAAGCCAGACCTGTTAACCGATTTTCCCACCCACATCGACGACTTCCCCTACCCAGCGTTCGATTTGTTACGAAAAAACGATTATCTGATTGTCATGACCTCGCGTGGCTGTCCCTTCCGGTGTACCTTCTGCGCGACGTACACCATCGATAGCGTCTTCTCGCAGCGGCGGCCGGAGCGCGTCGTCGAGGAAATCCTCTCGCAAACGCGCCGGCTACGCGTGCGCGACGTCGCATTTTATGATGACGCCCTGCTCATGCAGCCACACCTCCGCATCAAACCCCTCCTTCGCGCTCTGCTCGCCAGCAAGCGCCCCCTCCGCTTTCACACTCCCAACGGCTTGCACGCGCGCTACATCGACGAAGAACTGGCCGACCTGATGTACCGGTGTCGTTTCACAACGGTCCGCCTGAGCTTAGAGTCCGTCGCGAAAGAACGATTGCGCGATATCCACAACAAGATCACACCTGGGGAGATGGCCCGCGCCGTCCACAACTTGATCAAAGCCGGCTATGAGCCGCGCCAGTTAGAAACGTACGTCATTATGGGCCTGCCAAACCAGCCGCTAGAGGAAGTGGTCGAAACGATTCTGTATGCGAACAGTTTGGGCATCCAAGTCCGCCTGTCCGCCTTTTCTCCCATTCCTGGCACTACCGACTATGCACGCGCGATCGCAGACGGCTATTTCCCCGCGGACGCCGACCCGCTACTGACCAACAACACGATCATCCCGCTCGCCCGTACGCGCGACGCCTACGAGCGGTTTTACGCGGTCGCGCAACTCACCCAGCTACTGAACGAGGGCGTAAAACGAGGAGTGAGCGTGTTCCGGCCCCAGGAATTACGCCAGGCCGTATTTACCGCGCTCGACCGCCTGCGCGCGGCGGCCGGGGTTCTGTGATCCCGTTCAGCTGCTGTTCCGAGGGTCAGCCGGACTGCGTGCCGCCTGCAGAGGAAGGGATCTATCGCCAGTGGATCAAGCGCTTTATTTCCATGGCACGCGTCTCCCGGCAAAGAGGATGCAGGAGATCGTGCGCTGTCTGTCGACCCTGGCGATTCCCAACCACAATGTCTAGGCGATAACAAGAGATACCAATGAGGACACCGGACACGACACTTGTGACAGAGACGAGGCTTCCAACCGGAAAACCCAAGATCCGATTCGACCGGAACGAGTTCGCCGGCGCGTTCGGAGACATCGGGACAGATGTTCCCCTCCTCGTCGGGATGGCGCTCGCCGCCGGACTCGATGGGACGAGCGTCCTCGTGATGTTCGGCACCATGCAGCTTGTGACGGGCATCACCTACCGGATGCCGATGCCGGTTCAACCCCTCAAGGCGATGGCGGCCATCGTCATCGCACAACAGGCGCCCGCCGCGATGCTCTACGGCGCTGGACTGGCAATTGGTCTGGTCATGCTGGTGCTGGCGGCGACCGGATTGCTCGACTGGCTTGGTCGGGTGGTTCCACGGTGTGTGGTGCGTGGTATCCAACTCGGACTGGGGCTCCAACTGGCCTCCGTTGCACTGGGCAAGTTTGTCCAGGCAGATGGTCTTTACGGCTACGCCCTTGCCGCAGGTTCCTTTATCATCACGATACTTTTGCTCGGCAACCGTCGGTTCCCCGCGGCGCTCCTGGTTGTTCTTCTCGGCCTCGTCTATGCGATGCTCTTCAACTGGGAAGTGGGCGTGGCACGCAGCTTTGGCTTCCGCTTGCCCAGTCTGCACATTCCTCAGCCGGCCGACATCCTCACAGGGTTCTTGGTTCTTGCCTTGCCGCAGATAGCGCTTTCCCTTGGCAACTCCGTGCTCGCGACTTGGCAACTCGCCAAGGATTTGTTCCCCGATCGGCAATTGACGATTCGCAAGCTCGGGCTCACGTACGCGCTGATGAACTTGGTCAATCCATGGTTCGGCGGCGTGCCGACGTGCCACGGCTCGGGGGGCCTAGCGGGACACTTCACCTTCGGCGGGCGCACGGGCGGATCGGTCGTTATCTACGGATCGCTCTTTGTACTGCTCGGCCTGTTCTTTGGCGCGGGCTTCGACCAGGTCGCCAAAGCGTTCCCACTGCCCATGCTGGGCGTCATCCTACTCTTCGAGGCGCTCGCACTGATCTGGGTTGTCCGCGAGATCGCCACTTCTCGCACCGAATTCCCGATAGCGGTGCTGGTCGGTTTGCTCGCCGTCGGATTGCCCTACGGATACGTAATCGGTCTCGTCGTGGGCACCGCACTTTTCTACCTCGGTGGACGTACACACCTAGTCAGCCCGGATGCCGTCTAACCCTATATCAGGCCTTTGGAGTCAAGAGGTCCATCTCGATAGTCTTGCGCACACTGGGGTTGGGAAAGTATCCCGTCACGCCTGCGCGATTGCCCTTGGGCGAGCCACTCCGCCCGCTGGCGCATCAGGTGACAGCGGTGGCGGGTTAGACGATCAAACGAGCTGTGCCTACGCTGATAGCTTCTTCAAAAGTCTCCGTCTTTCACGTACGGATAACTCCACAACGTCACCTGCAAGAGGCACGACTTGACCCACGCTGTGTACATTTTCTCGACAACCTCGGCGGGGTGCCCCTTCTTGGCGAGGAACGGCTTGAGCGTAAATGTCACAGGAAAGATCAGCAGGAACAGGTCGCGGAAGGGCACGATGTCGGTCGCGGCAGCACCGTCGGTGCGGTTCTTCTTGGTGCGATGGTGGCGGAGGCCAATCTCGTGCTGGTAGTCGAGCCACTCCTGATTGTACTCGCATCGGGCGGTGTCGAGGATCCACTGGCCGAACCGCTTGCGGACCGCACCCAGGTAATCACCGAGAGGTTTGCCATCCTCCTTGCTGGAGAACGAGGCAAGCAAGTGGGGATTCGAGCCGACGAAGTCATACCACACGTCCAAGATGGACTCGACTTGATCCTTCAGGACATCGTACGACAGGCGCAAGTACTTGACGTCCTCATCGCCAAACAGGACGCTCTTCTTCATCAACTCGAAGTCGGCGAGTGTGACGGGAGAGCGCGAAACCAAGTCGGTTCCATAGGTGTATCCAGGTATGTTGGGTGTTCCTGTCATAGAGCCTCCGCGGTTGCAGTTGATTATGTACGTGAGGATACGAAGCTCGTAACAGGTGGTAAAGAATGCACTTTTTGGTAAGATAGGTACGAAATGGTTAAGAACCCCTGCGAAACCGCCGATGGCAACTCTATCCCTGTCGCCTCCATGGTTGAGAGCATCATTGGGTGCAAATGGTCGGTTCGGCTACTCCAGTTGTGCGCCGAAGGGTACAGTCGGCCAAGCGCATTGCTGCGGGCCTGCCCTGGACTGTCCGCTAAGGTGATGAACGAGCGGCTGCGCAAGATGATCCGCTTCGGCATCCTACAGCGTACGGTTTGCGGTGAGAAGCCTCCGGTCGAGGTGAAATATCATCTGACCCCCTTCGGTCTCCGCTTTATGGGGCTCATCGATGAAGTCCGACGGCTGCAGGAAGCCGTCGATCAAGGGGGAGTGCCCAAAGTAGTAGCTGAAAAACCGCAGGCACCCCACCCCTACGAGGCCCCCGGTCGCCAAGGGCACGGAACTTCGTTGACGAAAAAAGTCTCGCCTCAGCAACGACGCCGCGCCCGAGAGTAATTCTACTCTGACTTGGGTTCCCAAGTGCAGGTGCTGGACCTGCTTGAGCGAGAGCGCTGGCAGTCAGCCCACAGGCCCTGTACCATACACCTATCGAGGTGCATCGTCACCGCTCACCCTTGGGGCAGTTGGGATGACAACAGCCAAGGAAGGCAGAGTTTCCTGGCGACCTAGAAATACCTCAGTACCCTTGATACCGTCTCACTCAAAAAGGGGAGTCGGCCCTCCAAGGGAGGAGGGCAGAAGCACCTGTGATAAGCCCTTCACGAGCAGGAGGGATCTCATATGAAGGGAACGACAAGACTACGTCAACTGATACGAGAACCGGGCATGCTCATCGCCCCAGGAGCACATGACGTGATGACCGCACGGATCATCGAAGCGGAGGGGTTCCAGGCGGTCTACCTCGGCGGCTTTGCCACCTCGGCCAGTCTGCTGGGCATCCCCGATCATTCGCTGATCACCATGACCGAACTCTTGGCGCATGCGCGCAACGTGACCGCGGCGGTGCACATTCCTATTCTTGCCGACGTTGACGATGGTGGCGGGACACCGTTGAGCGTCAGACGTACCATCCGCCTGGCCGAGCAGGCAGGCTTGGCAGCGGTACATGTTGAAGACCTGATGCCCGGAAAACATTTCATTGGCCACCGTGACCGGCTCTTCTCAAAAGCCCAGGCAGTGGACAAGATTAAGGCGGCGGTTGATGCGCGCACAGACCCAGACTTCGTTATTATTGCCCGTTCTGACGCGATCGGTGTTACGTCGCTGGACGATGCCCTCGACCGGGCACATGCCTACGCCGAGGCAGGTGCGGACCTCCTCTTCTTGCCCTACCTGCGCCCGAAAGATACCAAACGCGTGGTCAATGCCTTACCCAAGCCGTTGCTCAACGTCGTGCTCGACACGCCCGCGGGGGAACTCCAGCAGGCAGGGCTTAAAGTCGCTATTTATCCCCTGCAATCCCTGTTCGTCGCGTATAAAGCCGTACGCGACATGTTCAGAGAGCTAAAAGAGACAGGGACGGTCGCCAACTACGCCCAGCGCGTCCCGACATGGGAGGAGTTCAATGCCTTCATCGGCGCCACCGAAGCCACGCAGCTAGCAGAGCAGTATCACATTGTGTAGGGTATTGGTGTGTGTGAGCAGAGGGGCCAACCGATTGTGATGAAAACCTCGACTTCTGGACGTTTGACGAGCAGGAGAAATCCTAAGCTCGACCTAATCGACATGGATAGTACCGGTACCGTCAGGCATGCAAGCCCTTGGCAGCAGCAAGCAGGGGTCGCAGTGAGCCATCAGCAGCACTCTCCGACACTTTCTCAGCGTGAGCGGAGAAGACCCTAGCAGGAAGAAAAAAGTGGAGGGCATGCCATTCTCACCAACCGGCGGTTTCGTGAGTATGAGAAAGCACTGCGCTGACCGTCGGCTGCCGCCCGGACCTGCGTGGCCTACAGGTGTTGCCGTTGTGAGCCCCCGCCTTCGCGGCCTCCTCGTTCACCCCCAGAGCGGCGGGTCCCGCCGGGGCGCTGTTCCATCGGCTTCGCTTCATTGACCGTGAGCGGCCGTCCCTGTAGCTCGTACCCATTAAAGCGTTCAATTGCATCCTGCGCCTCCCGCGCGTTCGGCATCTCCACGAAACCGAACCCACGGGACCGTCCCGAAAACTTGTCGGTCACGATGTCCACTGAAGTCACCGCACCCGCTTGCCCGAACAAGCTCTCTAATTCCGCGGTTGTTGTGCTGAAGGGCAAATTGCCAACATATAATCGCATATTCTTGTCTCCTCCCTACGGACATAAAAAAGCCCTGGACGTGGTTGTTCGCGTAGTTCCAGGGGTCTTTTCTTTCCTCAGCCAAGCCATCAAGATGAAAAAACCGCTGGGTGAGCCTACCACATCTTCCCTCCAAAGACAAGGCAGGGTCAGCCGCGACGGCCACACAGACCTATACACAGCGCCGCAACGCCCCGAGCAATTCGCGTAGATTGCCACAGGTCAACACCATGTCGCAGGCCGGCGCGTAGAGCCCGATCACGCTATCTCCCGTATCCCACCGCTCGGGCGGTTCGGGGTTCAGCCATACTACCTTGCTGACGTGGCGCCGGACGCGGGTCAGCAGGTCCGGCCGCGGCGGGCGGCGGTTGTTCCGCGCGTCCCCTAAGACGAGGACCAGCGTATTGCGCGTCAACACCCCCGCCTGTTCCTGCCAGAAGTGTTGCAGCACCCGGCCGAAGTCTGACAAGGCGTAGAGATCGAGTTTCCCGTGGGGGACGACATACCCGTGCTCGAACGAGACTTCGCAGAGTCGATCGACGTAAGCGAATGTGCGGACGCGGCGGAAGTACGCGCCGGCCGGGGCCAAGAGAGCGAGAAAAAAATCCGTCACCAACGCAACGGACCCGGACACGTCACAGAGCGCGACGAGGTCGAGCTTCCTGGGACGTCGCCCCCGCCACACGACATCCACCGGCACCCCGCCGTGAGAGATCGACGCGCGGATCGTGCGGCGGAAATCGAGGCGTCCATACTGTCGCCGTTTGTAGCGGCGGCTGAGGGTCCGTTGCCATTGCCGGGCCAGTTCTTCTACCAAGTCCTTTGCCGCCTTGACGTCACGGGGGTCGAACGCTTTGAACGGCTTTTCGAGGAGCGCTTTGCGAGCCCCTACGGAACGGGAGGCAAGAGGGGGGGAATGAGGGAAGAGTACCGTGACCCTCCCTTCCTGCCCAGCCTCGGCGAACTGTTCCTGTGCGCCCGCCACCGGTCCCTGTTCTTGCCGGGGCTCGTGTCGCTGCTCGGGCCGCTGTCGGTCACTCGGCCGTTCCCCGGCGCGCTGCTGTAGAGGGAGGTCCGTCTCGCGCGCCTGACTGTCCGGCTGCGGCTGCCGCCCCTCGCCAGCACGCACGTGCCCTCGCGGTGTGCCTTTGCGTCGGGCCCCCGGAGCCGCAAAAAAGTGCGCAAACGTCGCGTCAAACAGCGGGCGGTCGGCTTCATCCTTCACCAGAGTGGCCGCGAGCGCTTCGCGCAGGAGGTCCCGTTCGATCCCGACGGCGGCAACGGCTTGGACGGCATCGATACTCTCACTCACAGAGACGCGCAGCCCGGCGGCCCGGAGGGCATCGATAAAACGGAGGGTCACGTCGCGCATGGGGACAAAAGCATGGGGACCGCGACGCCGCGAGGCACCCGTCCCCGCAGCCAAATTCGTAACTTCCAGTTACACACGCGGCTGACGCCGCTCCCGATACAGGCGCATCGACTCGTGGAAGTCTCCGGCTTCCAGTGCCTCGACACGGGCACGGTCGATTGCCGCTGCCAACGCCTGGCCGTCCAACGTCGCGGACTCCCGCAGCAGGCGCTTGGTCAGCGCGGCGGCTTTCCAGCCGACCGCCAGGCAACGCTCGACCAGTTTGGCAGTCTCGGCCGCGAGATTTTCCGCCTCCACCACCTTCGTCAGTAGCCCCCACCGCTCCGCCTGGCTTGCGGTAAAACGCTCCCCCAGAATGACGATCTCTTTGGCCTTGGCCAAGCCGATCAGCTGCGGCAGCCGATAACTGGGCGTCGCGTCCGGGGGCGCGCCGTAGAGCACCTGGGGCAGCGCGAAGAAGGCGGTGTCGGCAGCGATACGGAAATCGCAGGCGAGCACTAACTCCAACCCAGCACCGAGGCACGGACCGTGGATGGAGGCGATGGTCAGTTGGTCGAGGCGCTCTAACACGTCGAGGGCCCGCAGCCATGGCGCCCATACCGCCCGTAACGCCTCTCCTGTCGCAGGCCGGTTGGCCGCGGCTCGGAGGTCCATCCCGGAGCAGAACGCGCGCCCTTCCCCCTTGATGACGACGACACGCACGTCGGCCGCCGCCTGGATCGCTCGACACGCCTCCTCCAAATCAAGGATGAGCTGCTCGTTCACGGCGTTGAGCGAGGCGGGGCGGTCGAGAATCAGACACCCGACCGCGGCGGTCTGCTCAAAGCGAATGGTGTCCCACTCCATAGCGCTCCTCCCTCACCTGCGAGATACCACCGCTGTGCCCGCCCATCACGCGGGCGCCACACTCCACCCTCGCGGTAGCATAGCAAAGGGACAGGTGTCTGACAAAATCTGGGCCGGGCAGGTCAAGATATTCCACCCGCCCCTTCCGCGCACCGCCTGAAAATCAAGCGATCCTTATACAGCCCACAACCGCCGCGCGCATTGCCAACTCACGAATCTTTCCTTACTATCAGGGAAAGCGTCATCCCGATGTCGTAGAGGCAGTGCGCACGAACGCCATGCAGGTCTTAGGCTCGTCCGCGCCCCCTGCTCTGTATGAGAGCATTGGCGAACGGTTTTTTTAGAGAAGGGGAAGAGGGACTCTTGCCCTTTGCCGGGACAAAACAAGGGCTGTTGTTCCTGACCTTCCACGTCGGCGGTGGCTCGTTGGTCTTCCCCTATCTGCGCAGTCGTGGCATGACCTCGCATTACCTGTCGATCGCACCACGACAGGCGCGTATGATGGCTGATCGCGTCCAGTATGCCTTCGCGCGGTTTCGTTTATGGGGCATCAAGAAGCTCGCGGGCCATGACATTATCTTCGTAGGCGGGAGTAAAAAAAGATTCGGCAA
>Ga0308420_1000071_pt1 | contig 36729 bp, 37 predicted proteins | sample HotsprSampleMS55_FD_203802 | JGI IMG/M metagenome (GOLD analysis project Ga0308420, IMG submission 203802) | Hot spring phototrophic mat microbial communities from Mushroom Spring, Yellowstone National Park, Wyoming, United States - 20090730_MS55 ... | reverse complement strand
CACACACGGTTCGAGATTGACATAGAGCGTGGCCCCACGTGCACTCCCCTTAACACCCCGCAGCGCTATAATCTCCGCATGAGGGAGCCCGGCTCGCTGGTGAAAGCCTTCCCCGATAATGTTCTTGCCACGGACCAAAACGGCACCGACCGCAGGGTTAGGGCTGGTACGGCCAAGCCCACGAGCCGCTAAGGCAAGCGCGCGTCGCATGAACTCTTCATCTTGGCGGGGGCTCATGATGCTCTCCCCCCAGCCCGCGACACGGAACCGCTAGCCACAAAGGGACGATCTGACCGTCGGCGCGTTTTGCTGCCGTCCGTTGCACTTCGCTCTGCGATGAGCTCTTTCAGTTCACGCATGAAGGCGTCCAAATCCTGAAAAGAACGGTACACCGAAGCAAAGCGAACGTAGGCCACCTCATCGAGCTCATAAAGCCGGTGCATCACCTCCTCGCCAATGACGGCGCTGGGCACTTCCTTCTCACCCCGACTCTGCAAAAATCGCTCAATGCGGTCGGCAATCTCTTCGATGGTTTCGCTACTCACCGGCCGTTTCTCACACGCTTTGCGAATACCGGCGATGACCTTGAGGCGATCATACGCCTCTCGTCGGCCATCTTTTTTCACGACCAAGGGAAGAATCTCTTCGACTCGCTCGTATGTGGTAAAGCGACGTTCGCAACGACTGCACTCGCGCCGGCGTCTCGTTACATCGCCCTCCCGGCTGAGGCGCGAGTCGATGACTCTGTTATCAAGGCTAGAGCAGAAGGGACACTTCATAAAACCGCATGCCAGAGAGGAAGCTGAGGAGGTTCCCTCTCTTCTCCCGCTTCTGCATCGTGCTCCTCATGGCGCCTGCAAACGGTGCCGGTAGATAGGAAACTGGCGACAGAGCTCTCGCACTTCCTCCCCAATCTTTTCTAGTCCGCGCTCATCGCCCACCTTCTGTAAAGCCCGGGTAATGAGGTCTGCAATCAGATCCATTTCGCGCTCCTGCATTCCTCTCGTCGTGACTGCCGGGGTACCAAGGCGTATCCCACTCGTGACAAACGGGGGGCGTGGATCGAAAGGGATGGCATTTTTGTTCACCGTGATCCGTGCGCGGTCCAAGGTCTCTTGGGCCACTTTGCCTGTCAAGGCGGTTTCCCGCAGGTCTAACAATATGAGATGATTGTCAGTCCCACCAGAGACGAGGCGGAACCCGCGCCGCACTAAGCCGTCGGCCAACGCCTTTGCATTCATGACAACTTGCCGCTGGTATGTCCGAAACTCAGGCGAGAGCGCCTCTTTGAGAGCCACCGCTTTTGCAGCAATCACGTGCATCAACGGCCCACCTTGATTTCCAGGGAATACCGCAGAGTCAACGCTCTTCGCAAGCGCGCGCCGGCACATGATCATTCCTCCGCGCGGCCCTCGCAACGTTTTATGCGTCGTCGTGGTCACCAGGTCGGCATATGGGATAGGTGAGAGATGCAGCCCGGCCGCTACTAAACCAGCAAAATGGGCGATATCAACCATTACAAGGGCGCCGACTTCGTCGGCGATCCGCCGGAAGGGGGCAGGATCGATCTCGCGCGGATAGGCACTATGCCCGGCCACGATCATTTTTGGTCGGTGCCGCCGCGCTAAGGCTGCGACTTCATCGTAGTCAATGCGCTGATCGGACTCCCGCACACCATACGAGATAACGCGGAAAAACTTGCCGGAGAAATTCACCGGACTCCCATGCGTCAGATGTCCGCCGTGGGACAGGTTCATGCTGAGAATGGTATCCCCAGGTTGGAGCTGGGAGAAGTATGCAGCCATATTGGCTTGCGCGCCGGAATGGGGTTGCACATTGACGTGTTCAGCCCCAAATAGCTGTTTGGCGCGATCGATGGCCAGCTGTTCAACCACGTCGACATATGCGCAGCCGCCATAGTAGCGCTTGCCGGGATACCCCTCCGCATACTTATTCGTCAGTACGGACCCTTGCGCTTCCAACACCGCCTCACTCACCATATTTTCCGAGGCGATCAGTTCGAGATTGTGCTCCTGGCGCTCGAGCTCGTGCTGGATTGCCGCGTAGATCTCTGGATCGTGCCGGGCCAGCTCACTTGCCATGTAGTGCTCCTTGTGGACGACAGAACCCCAGCCTACAGACGAAAAAAATCGCAGGACCTCGGGTGAGAAGCCGCTGCGATTTTCCAGCTGCAGGCGAGACACCGGCCCTTTTGTGCAGGGCTACTTATGACTCTCGATATAGTTGATGACATCACGCACGGTACGAATCTTCTCCGCGTCCTCGTCGGAGATTTCCATATCGTACTCTTCCTCCAAGGCCATCACGAGCTCAACGAGATCCAAGGAATCCGCACCAAGGTCCTCGATAAAAGACGCCTCAGGGGTGATTTCCTCTTGGCTGACCCCTAACTGCTCGCCGATAATTTCCTTGACCCGCGCCTCGATCGACGCCGCCATAACCTATCCTCCTCTCTAACGCAGCCGGACGGTCTACCCTCTATGCCGATGCTGTTCTGACCATCCGTTCCTTTCCCTACATGTACATCCCACCATTCACATTAATGACCTGTCCGGTGATATATCCCGCCAGAGGACAGGCCAGGAATGCCACCACTTCTGCTACTTCCTCGGCAGTCCCCCATCGGCCGGCAGGAATGAGGTTCAAATAGCCTGTTTTGACCTGCTCTGGCAAGGACCTCGTCATGTCGGTATCAATGAATCCTGGAGCGACTGCGTTGACAGTGATCGATCGCGAGGCCAATTCCTTCGCCAAAGTCTTGGTAAACCCACATACCCCAGCTTTTGCAGTGCTATATGCGATCTGACCGGGATTGCCCGTTTGGGCTACCACAGAAGTCACATTAATAATCCGCCCGAACCGCTGCCGGAGCATCGACCGCACCACCATCTTGGTACACAGGAACAGCCCCTTCAGATTGACATCCATGACCTGCTCCCATTCTTCTTCCTTGAGGCGGACGAGCAGATTATCACGCGCCAAGCCGGCGTTATTGACAAGGATATCGATCTTACCATGTCGAGCAACAAGGTCTTCTACAGCTTTGGCCACCTCCTGTCCCCGGGCAACGTCAAAAGCACATAGCTCCGCCTGACCACCAGCAGCGTGGATAGCGGCGAGGGTCTCCTCTGCCGCCGGCCGGTTCCGCAGATAATTGACCACGACAAACGCCCCGTCGCGCGCGAGCCGCTCTGCCACCGCTCGGCCGATGCCACGCGACGCGCCGGTAACCAACGCCGTCCGGCCGCTGAGCACTCCGTTCATGTCAAGAGCCCTCTGACCTCCGCCAGCGTTGCCACATCGCCAAACGGGACACACGGCAGCTCTGGCACGATACGTTTCAGTAATCCCGTCAATACCCGCCCAGGCCCTACTTCCACAGCAGCTTTACAGCCCAGAGCGTGCAACCGCTGCATACTCTCTTCCCACCGCACGGGTGCGGTCACCTGCCGCACGAGCAAATCCTTGACCTGCAAATGATCGTGGTTGAGTTCCGCCGTGACGTTGGCAATTACACCTACATTTAGAGGATACACGGGGATAGAGGTCAATACCCGCGCCAACCCCTCAGCCGCAGCTGCCATAAGGGAGCAGTGGAAGGGGGCACTCACAGCCAGCTCCACCGCCCGCCTGGCGCCGCGCGCTTTAGCGGTCGCCATAGCCCGTCGCACGGCATCGGTATGTCCAGCGATCACGACCTGTCCTCCCCCGTTGAAGTTCGCCGGCGCCACAACTTGTTCTTGGGCCGCCTCGGCACAGACACGTTGTACCTCGTCCATGGACAGGCCAAACAGCGCCGCCATCGCACCGGTCCCCACAGGCACGGCTTCCTGCATCAAGCGTCCCCGCTCCCGGGTAAGACGTAGGGCATCGGGAAACGTGAACGCCCCGGCGGCAACCAGTGCCGCATATTCACCTAGACTATGACCAGCAACATAGGTCGGGGAGAGCCCTACTTCCTGTTCAAGGACGCGTAACGCCGCAATACTGACCGTCAAAATAGCCGGTTGAGCATTAATGGTTAGCTGGAGTTCGTCCTCCGGGCCAGCAAAACACAAGGCTGACAGCTTCATCCCCAGTACCTCGTCCGCCTCGGCAAACACGGAGGCAGCAACCGGAAAATGCTCCGCCAGCACTTTGCCCATGCCTACGCTTTGCGAACCCTGACCAGGGAATAAGAATGCGAAAGTGCGACTCATTCTTTTTTCTTCTCCTCGTCCGCCCGGGATTCCAATCCCGGTCGTTCGGTGTGCTCGCGCGCGCGAAAGCGTTCTTTCAACTGGGACCAGAATTTCCGCCCGCGTTTGAACTCCGCCGGGATGAAAGACATCTCCGGCAGCGCCTGTAAGCTAGTAACGATCTGCTGATTGATTTCCCCACGGAGGGACTCATCGGCGACACGGATGGCGTTTTTGATAGCTTTGGGCGTCGAGGCTCCGTGGGCAATAATGGTCAGACCGTTAACGCCAAGGAGCGGCGCACCGCCCACTTCGGCGTAATCAAGCGAGGTTTGCAGGGTGGCAAGCGAGCGACGGATCAACAGATAGGCGAGTCGGCCTGTCCACTGGGTGGTGAACAAGGCGCGTAAATTCCCCTGCAGAAAATGCCAAAATCCTTCCATCGTTTTTAACGCCACGTTCCCCGTAAATCCATCCGTGACAATGACATCCACTCTCCCGCTGTTGAGGTCCCGTCCTTCGACATAGCCGATGTAGTTAAGCGGTAGTTTTTTCAGCATCTCATGCGCTAGACGGGTGGTCTCTGTCCCTTTGGAATCCTCCTCACCGTTACTGAGGACACCAACGCGGGGAGAGGTTACACCCCGCACGACACGCGTGTAGATCTCGCCCATAATAGCGAACTGCACCAAGTGTAGCGGTTTACATTCGACGTTGGCTCCGGCATCGAGCAGGCACGCACGTCCCCCAAGGGTCGGAATCGCAGTCACGATGGCAGGACGGTCAACCCCCTTTAAGGTCCCTAGGATAGTGACGGCTAAGGCCATTACCGCCCCGGTATTGCCAGCGCTCACGACCGCTCCGGCTTCTCCAGCTTTGACTTCTTGAAAAGCAACGTGCAAGGAAGAGTCCCGCTTGTAGCGCAGAGCCGCAACTGGGGACTCTCCCATGTCGATCGCCTCGGCAGCGTGTTTGATCGCTATTAACGAGGACTCGTGCCCTCCAGCATCGTTCAGCTCTCGGGCTATGGCATCGCGGTCGCCAACGAGCAACACGGCAATGCCGTGCTCTTGCACGGCACGCAACGCGCCTCGTACCACCGCTCGGGGAGCATGGTCCCCACCCATAGCATCGACCGCAATATACATGTGGCTTTGTTACAAGACCCGCTTCGGAAAAACGAGCCATAGGTCAGAGTCGACAGCCCTCTGTGAAGAAGCAACGCGGGTCTGTCATTCTTCCTCTTTCACCGCTATGACTTGCCGCCCTCGGTAGTAACCGCAGGCAGCGCAGACACGGTGCGGCAAGACTGGTTCCCCACACTGGCTACACGTGGACCACTGCGGCGCGACCAGCGCGTCATGGGAGCGGCGCTTGTTGCGTTTTGAACGAGACGTCTTTCTTTTGGGTAGACCCATAGTTTTCCCTCACAACATTAGCAGTTCTTTGCAAGCAGAGAAGTGAACAACTTTATTTTGACGTGGTAGGTGGCGAAACGTGTAGGGTCACGAGAACCGAGAGGCGAGAATCTGACCGTAGCGGTCGGCACTCACAGGGTTGGAGATTCAAGTTTGTCCCGCATTGCGCACAGAGGCCTTTACAGTCTTCCCGACAGAGGGGGCGGCTTGGCAAAGTCAGGAGGATTTGCTCCTGCACGAGTGCGGATACATCGATCTCATCGCCCGTATAAAAACTGAACTCTAACTCTTCGGGGCTTAGCTCTTTCTCACGTTCAGTAACAGCAGGCGGGGTTAACGCAGCCGAAAACTGACGCGTAAAAGGAAACAGGTACATCTCTAGACAGCGCGCACACTGGCCGGTCACCTCCCCCTCGATCGTCCCCCTGAAAAACAGGGTAACGCCAGAGCGCCAGTGAGTCACCTCGGCCTGGGGCGGGCGGGTCACACGAAAGTCCGCCCCGCCGCCTTTCTCGAGTATGCGATTCAGGCCCTCGACTGCTTCAGTGAAACATATTCGGGTCGGTGACGACTTAATATCTTCTACCAGCAGTCTCACAGAACCACCCTGCTTTTCGTGCTATTGCACGATATTATAGAAAGACACAGAATGCAATGCGTAAAAACCCTTGACGACCGAGGCAAGTTTCGCTACCAGGAAAATAATGGCAAAAGAAGGCATTGAAGTTACAGGCACAGTGTTAGAAACACTGCCCAACGCCATGTTTCGCGTGCAGTTAGAAAATAAGGCGGTCGTGCTGGCCCATGCCTCTGGGAAGATGCGCAAGTTTTACATCAAAATCCTTCCCGGCGATGTCGTCACAGTAGAACTCTCGCCTTACGACTTAACACGCGGGCGCATCACCTTTCGCCACCGCTAGGCAGATTCTTCCCTTATCCCTCTGCAAAGAGAGATAGCCGAGAAGATCCTTCCATGCAGGTTGTCGCCGTCACCCTTGCGATCTTGTGGATCCTGAGTCTCTGGCTGCTCTTGCTGCAGCGTCGGCGCCTGTTCGGTCTCGTCATTTTCCCCCCGTTCGTGCTGATGGTCAGCCACGTGCTGTTCCTGCTCTTAAGCCTGAGCAGTATCCTTGTCCTACGCCTCCTCTTTGCTCGCTAGCCGGCAATAGGGGTAATTAGACGTGAGCTAGCGCGTTGTCGTGCAGCGGAACTTTTTCCTCCCCTGCTTGTTTTTCATGTACAGAGGACTTTATGCCCACCCGACTATATACGAAAGCCGGCCCCCGGTCACGCCGACGCACTGGCCTCCCACTGCTTCTCTACGATTTGGCTGCTGCCAGTCAGGCACTCTCCCCTGCGGTAGTCCTACCAGAACAATTCGCCACCCCGGTGAAACCGTGGCGGGCAAGCGGAGAAGCGGAGTTGATGCGTGCCGTGCTTGAGGATGCTCTCCATTGCTTTCAGCAGAGCCGGACTGCCACAGCAAAGCGACGTACACAGCGACTTGCGCGCGAGGCAGAAAGTTGGTTCTTTAGCGACGATACCCGCTGGCCATTCTCCTTCGTCAATATCTGCGCAGTACTCGGTCTCGACCCCGAGTACATTCGCTTAGGGCTCAAGCGCTGGTGTCAGCACGGCCCCTTGGTTTCCCGCAAAGTGCGCCGACGTACGGTCGCCTGCGCGAAACCTCTGAAGATTGCTGCCTAAGCCGCACAGCTGGCAGGAGAGAGCAGCACTGCCTCTCAACATCGCCGTGGGAGGGGAGAAGGTGAACGACCCAGACTCACAACACTTATCCGCACGCCGCAGTCTGGGCAGGACGGATCAGCGCCCGCAGTGGACGATGAGGCGTCACCAAAGACGCGTCTTTTATGCTCGCGCAGGGAGGGCAGCACGGAAGCTCCCCTGAATCGCCACCTCTCCTTTCTGGTTCAAGGCGACAACTTCCCCTTCGATGATGTGCTCCCCATTCTCCACCATCTTCTTTGTGACCTTCCCTTTACAGGTCACAGAGTCCCCAGGCCACACGCGGGTGGCAAAACGCACCCGGTATTTGCGCAAGTGCGCCACTCCCACATAATCGGTAATGAGCCGGCTTAAGATTCCTGCATTGAGCATCCCCATAGCAAACACGGTGGGATTGCCAGAAGCTTCTGCAAAGGTCTGGTCGTGGTGAATAGGGTTAAAATCGCCAGAGGCACCGGCATACTTCACAAAATCGGTGCGAGTGAGGTTCTCCACCGTGAATGATGGTAGCTCATCCCCTTCTTTGACGTCTTCGAAGTACAGCTTTTGGCGCGCCATCACGACCTCCTTTTAACGGGCAACCACCTGGCCGGTTTCGATCGTCGTACTGCGGGAGACAGCAACTTTTTCCCCTTTCTGATTGGTGAACTCTGTCTCCATCACCACGAATGTCATCGTGCCCCCACGGCTACCAGTTTTCTCGTATACATCGGTCACTCTCGTCACCGCAGTCAGGACGTCCCCAGCATAGATCGGTCCGAGGTATTCAAACTCTTGCTCACCGTGTAACACACGGCGCAGGTCCATTTTCACCTGTGGTCGCCCTTCTCCATCGTCCCAGTGTGCCAGAGTCATCAAAAAAGTTGGCGGGGGCATGACCCCACCAAGTTCGGCCTTGGCCACATTTTCGTCGTAGTAGACGGGGTTCGGGTCTTTGATCGCCTTAGCAAACTCGCGAATTTTCCCCGCCTCGATACGCATGGTGATCGGCTTCCCAACTTTCCCAATGTCATTCTTGTCTGCCATAGTTCCCCCCAAACCTCCTCCTGGCTACGGTGCGGTCGTTGCCGTAGGAGGGGTCACATCTAAGGTATAACGCGCCACGAGTTCCCGGTTCCATGTCGCATCACCGAAAGTCACCTCCGACCCCTTGGCGCGTTTGAAATAGAGGTGCATATCGTGTTCCCAGGTGAAGCCAATGCCGCCGTGGACCTGAATCCCCTCTGCACTAACCTGACGATACGCATCGCTACAATAGGCCTTGGCCATGGCTGCGGCCAACGGGGCATCGGGCGTATCATTTGCCACCGCCCACGCCGCGTAGTAGGTAGCGGATTTGGCGCTTTCGACTTGCACGAGCATGTTGGCGCATTTGTGCTGAATCGCCTGGAAGGAGCCAATCGGCCGACCAAACTGTTCGCGCACTTTGGCGTACTCGACACTCATGTCCAACACCCTCTGGGCGCCACCACACATCTCCGCACACAAGGCTACTTTACCGCGGTCAATCACACGCGAGAGCGTCCTCCACCCTTTATCTGGCGTTCCGAGTACAGCCTCCGCATCAACTTGGACCTGTTCAAGGGTCACCTCGCACAGCTTACGCGTTTGGTCCATAGTTTTGAGGAGCCGAATCTTTACCCCGGCTTGCTGGCGCTCTACGAGGAAGAGGGAGATCCCTGCAGACGTCCGAGCTGCGCAAATGATCACGTCGGCGACATGGGCATCGGGCACAAAAAGTTTGACCCCACTCAGCCGATAGCCGCTGCCGCTCTTCTCCGCCTCCATAGTGATGCCTGCTTCATCCCAACGGGCATTCTCCTCTAACAACGCCAGCGTCGCTTTCACCTTCCCAGACACAATTCCAGGTAACCATCGTTGGCGTTGCTCAGGGTTGCCTGCTTCCAGGATGGCTAGCCCCCCTAAGATGACCGTGGAAAAAAACGGACCAGGCATAACGACCTTGCCCATCTCCTCTAACACAACGACCAAGTCGACCATGTTGAGCCCGGCACCGCCCACCTCTTCGGGATAAATCAGTCCCATCCAGCCGAGGGCAGCCATCTTGGTCCACATTTCTTCAGAGTAGCCACGCTCGTCCTCCATCATCTGGCGGACGTAGGTCATCGGACATTCTTTGCTCAAGAAATCCGCGGCCGACTTGCGTAGCAGTTCTTGCTCTTCACTAAAACCGAAATCCATGGGCACTCCTCAGAGGCGCTTCATCGTCCCCCACATCAGCCGCTGGCCCCTAGTCCAGGGTTGCGAGGGCCGAGCGCAACAGGCTAGCTATTGGCCAGAATGGTGACGCAGCCAATCGAGCCAGGACCACCCAGATTGTGCGCTAAGCCGACCTCGGCGTTTTTGACCTGACGTGCCCCAGCTTTGTTCCACAGGTGTTGCGCCACCTCGTAGATCATGCGAATACCCGTCGCCCCTATAGGATGGCCGAAGGATTTGAGGCCACCCGAGGGGTTCACAGGGATTTCACCGCCGATGGCGGCACGTCCTTCTTCGACATATCGCCACCCTTCCCCTTTCTTGCAGAGGCCAAGATCTTCGTAGTTGAGGATTTCGGTGATGGTGAAACAGTCATGGCATTCGACCAAGTCAATATCTTTCACCGTCATGCCGGCTTGTTCATAGGCAGACCGGGCAGCCTGTGCAGTTGCCGGAAAGCCGGTGTATGCAAAGCCGGGCTTGAGGTACGGCTCTCCTGAAGTGACGGCCAACCCGATGCCTTTAACGAGGAGCGGGTCAGGGCGGAAGGATTTGGCCAGATCAGCACGGCATACAATCACCGCCGCGGCGCCGTCAGTGGTGGGGCAGCAGTCAAACAGGCCAAGGGGGCTACAAATCAGTGGCGCGTTGAGCACTTGTTCTTCGGTCACTTCCATCTGAAAGTGAGCCTTTGGGCTCATCGTGCCGTTATGGTGATTTTTGACCGCGACCTTGGCGAGCGCGCGCTTGTCGATCCCGTAGGTTGCGAAGTAGCGGTTTGCCGCCATTGCGAAGAGGGAGGGCGCGGTGGTGCCGTAGCCAATCACCGGGTGGTTGCCAAAGGTGCCCAGCCCGCGCTGGCCCGAATCGCGCAGTTTTTCAAAGCCGAGCGCGAGCACTACGTCGTACATGCCGGCAGCCACAGCCATACAAGCATTGCGGAAGGCATCCATACCAGAGGCACAATAATTCTCGACCCGCGTAATGGGGATATTGAACAACTTCAGCGGGTCGGCAAGTGCGTTGCCGGCCATCGCCGAACTGAGGGTGCCAACCCAGGCCGCTTGGATTTGGCTGGGCTCGATGCGCGCATCGGCATAGGCCTCTGCTGCTGCCGCCACGATCATATCCTCGGCGCTCATGTCATAGTTCTCCCCGAATTTGCTACACCCCACACCGATGACCGCCACTTTATCCCGAATATTCATCTCGTACCTCCTTTCCAGAGTTCAAAGCTCTCCGTCACCCGTCTATCGCCGGTTTACTCCGAGCACTTCTCCCACACCGGCCAACCACTACACGCCCTATATTGTTATATCTCATCGGCCTCTACCTGTGCAGCGGCCGTGCCTTCCAAAAATAGTTCTTCAACCCAGCCCCCTCGTGATACTTGCGAAAGGTAAGTTCCACCGGCATACCGATCTCGACCCGTTCAGGCTCGCAGTCGGTCAATTGCACGTATACCCGGCCGCCACCGTCAAGATCCACCACTGCGTGCGTCGTCGGGGGATCAGGTGTGTCCGTCAAATAGTCATGGGTAAACGTAAAGAGTGTTCCTGTACGTGGCAATTTCACTTCCGCAAGCCCCCCTGGGTACCCACACTCAATGCAGATGCGATGAATGGGAAACTGCACTGTCCCGCACTGCGGGCATTTGCCGCCGTGCAGCGGCAAGATTTCCTTTTGATCGCGTAGCAACACCACAGGTGTAGATGTATCCGTTGTGGTGTATTCTTTCCGTATCAATTTGCGAAAGCGGGCATATTTCCCGTAGGAAGGGAGGGTCCGTTTCACCTCGATCTGCGAGTATATGCTCCGCACGACACGAAAGTCGGTAATGGCATCGGTAACCCGGAAGACTGCCGCATCCCCCCCATCTCCATAACCCGCTACCAGGATCAGGTCCCCAGACTTCGCCCGCTCTAGCACTGCAGCGAGCAGCAGCAGGGGTTGGGCCGTCCCAGCATCCCCAATGGTACTCCAAAAGGTCTCTTGCACCTGGGATTTGACATCAAGCCCGAGGCCACGTAGCGCGGCTTGCAGAGTACGTTGACTGGGAGCCGCGATCGCCGCCTGAGAGATCTGCTGCGGAGTGAGAGCACACTTCTTCAGGACGCCCTGCACTGCTGCAGCGATGAAAGGAGTGTAGCCGAATTTGGTTTCGAACGCCCCAGGGAAAGACCGCAGATAGTCCTGCTCTTCGGTCCGCCATGTCCCAAGGAATTCCTGACTGATCGTATAGGTCCCAACGACCTCGGCAATTACATCAGCGGTGCCGACGACAACCGCCGCACCCGCATCACCATAATTTTGCTCTTGCTGGGAATCGGGCTCACCCATGCGTGCGTCGCCTGCGCAGACTAAGATCTGCCTGTCATCTCGGGCAAGATCGAGAGCCGTGAGCAAGGCTGAGGTGCCAGCACGGAGGCTGTCGGTAAAGTCCATGGTGCGGACCTCAGGGCTCGCATCAAGGACGGTCGCAACAGTTGCCGCAGCTTGTTTTTCGCGATAAGGCGAGGTCGTCGAGGCGAAAAAGACGCCCGCGAGAGTGCGCGGGTCACGATTGCCGAGCGCGTCAATACTCGCGTTGACTGCCATCGTCAGGCTATCCTCATCAAAGCTAGCGACCGCGCGTTCACCCCCCAGAGAGGGCAGTCCCCATTCTTTGGCAATCAGCTCCCGTGGGAGACGGTACGTGGGAATATACGTTCCGTACGAGACGATACCGGCCATTTTCAAGCTCCTATCCACACAAAGCGTGAAGCGTCAGGCGTAGAAAGAACGAACGAGACTCCATGGTGTACGTCTTTTGGGTCATACGATCAAACGGCTCTCCGGACTGCCGCTACGCAGCATACAGCCATCAACTTGCAGATTCACGCCGGTAATATAGCCCGACGCCCTCGAGGCGAGGAACACACAAGGCCACGCAATCTCCAGTCCAGTGCCAAAGCGCTTGAGAGCTGTGGCATTGATGGCCCGCTCTTGGAGCTCCGGAGTGGGCCAGAGGACTTCCTTCACCCCTGCGGTCTCGATCGGCCCCGGTGAGATACAGTTCACGCGAATGCCATAGGGTGCCCACTCGATCGCCAGCGAACGAGTGAGGTTAATGACCCCGGCTTTGGCCGCGCCATAATGGCACATAGTCGCCGATCCATACACACCAGCATCGGACGAAATATTGATGATGTTCCCACCGGTTTTCTTGGCCATCATCACTCTGGCCACCGCCCGGGAAAAGACAAAGGTGCCGTTGAGGTTGATCGCCACAATCGTCGCAAAGCCGTTCGGAGAGATCTCGTGCGCGTGCGCCACAAAGCTCGCACCAGCATTGTTGATCAAGACATCCACCCGTCCCCAGATCTCTACGGTTTTATTTACCACCGCCTCGACCTGGTCACTATGGCGGACATCACATACCATAGCTTCGACCGTCCCTCCTGCTTTCTTGATCTCCTCCGCGACAGGGCCGAGATGATCCATGGTACGGCTCGTGATCATCACTTGCGCGCCACGTCGACAAAACTCCTTGGCGATCTCCGCTCCAATTCCCGTCCCTCCACCGGTAACGATCGTCACTTTTCCTGAGATGTCGAACGCCTGATCTGTCATGACGCTATTCTCCCTCACCCGTCATTGCGCGGCCCAGCCTCGTAGCACTGTCTACCCTACACTCGGCCACCAAGTTTGCCCCCCATCAGTTGTGCGCAAAATCGTCCCGTATCCGCCAACGATCCAGCCATGCTGATCATCAAAAAAATCAATAGCACGCAGCCAGGTAACGACCGGGATGCCGAGGGACACTGGTCGCCATTGCCCGTTTTGCAGTTGTAAGACCCGGCCGGCCGCGCCAACAATCCACCCCGTACCATTGCTGCGCAACAGCGGAGTGTAGAGGGGGTCAGTGGCAAAAGCGGACACTTCCTCTGCAATAAACCGCCACTGCTCTCCACCGTCAGCCGTGTAACTGATCTTCCCTTCCAACCCAACTACTACCCCCTCCTGGGCGTTGGCGAAAGAGACACCAAAGAAAGTCGGCAGGTTGAGAGCGTCGTCAATGCCAGCTTGGCCGAGCAGAGAATGTTGCTGCTCCTTCCACGTCACTCCACCATCAACCGTATGGTAGATTTTGCCAAAATCCCCAACCATCCAGCCTCTGTGGGCATCGAGAAAATGGATGTCATAGAAATTGGGGTCAACCATGGCGAGAGTGGCTTCCTCCCTGACCCCTGCAAGCGATGGCTCAAGATAGCCAGACTCCCACGACTCCCCACCGTTGGTTGTGCGGAGATAGGTGGCACGATCGGCAGCACCCCAGCCGTGATTGCGATCGACAAAAGAGAGGGCAAAAATCGGTCCTTTCGTCCCGCTCTCCTGCTTTACCCAGGACGCCCCACCGTCGGTGGTGCGTAGAATAAGTCCGTCTTGCCCACACACCCACCCGTATTGCTCATCGACAAACTCAACATCATACAGCGCCAGATCGGTCCCGCTCTCTTTGCCATGCCACGTTTTTCCCCCGTCTACCGTCATCAATATTTTTCCCCCATAGCCGACAACTACCGCTTTGGCAGGAGACAAGGCCTGCACACCATAAAATTTGTCCCTCGCGGTAATCAGGCGAGCATTGAGCGGAACGTCCACAACCTCCTTTTGGCAAGCGGACAGCACGCAAACCGCAACGAGACAGAGCCAAAAGGAGGAGCGATGCATCATGGCCGTAGCGCTTCTCAGGGTGCCATTTGTCTACTATTTTAGTCCGTATTTTGCAATGATCCTCCCAGGCCATCGCCGCAAGCCACGGTCCTCCCGCGTGACCATCCCTCTGCAATAGAGTGCCCTCCTCTAGGAGCCGAGTGCCAACATGTTATAATCCCTGCAATTTTCCTCGGTTAAAGGAGAACGCTATGGCCTATCAACACATCCGTGTTCCCGAAGGAGAGAAAATCTCCATTCGCGACGGCAAGTTACAAGTCCCCGAGCATCCGATCATTCCCTTCATCGAAGGCGACGGGACCGGTCCAGATATCTGGCGGGCGGCTGTCCGGGTGCTGAATGCTGCCGTAGAAAAGGCATACAAGGGGAAACGACAGATTGCCTGGATGGAAGTCTATGCTGGCGAGAAAAGTTTCAAGCTGTTTAACACCTGGCTACCAGACGAAACTGTCGAAGCGTTCCGTGAGTTCTTGGTCGGGATCAAAGGTCCTCTGACCACGCCCGTCGGGGGCGGTATCCGTTCGCTCAACGTTGCTCTGCGCCAACTGCTCGACCTCTATGTGTGTCTGCGTCCGGTGCGTTGGTTCAAAGGGGTCCCGTCACCAGTCAAGCGTCCCGAGCGGGTGGATATGGTCATCTTCCGGGAGAATACGGAGGACATCTATGCCGGGATCGAATTCGAGGCGGGGACACCAGAAGTAAAAAAGGTCTTGGCCTTCTTAAAGGAGAGCTTTCCGGACCTCTATAAGAAAGTGCGCTTCCCTGAAACTGCCGGCATCGGGTTTAAACCCGTCTCGCGGGAAGGAACGGAACGGCTTGTGCGCGCCGCGATCAATTACGCCATCGCCAACAAACGCAAGAGTGTCACTTTCGTCCATAAAGGCAATATCATGAAGTTTACCGAAGGCGCGTTCCGCAACTGGGGCTATGGACTTGCCGAACGTGAATTCCCCAATCATACCTACACGTGGGAGCAGTGGGAACGCACGAAAGCGGCCAAAGGCGAAGAGGCCGCCAACGCCGAGCAGCAGGCCGAACTCGCCAAAGGCAAGATCTTGATCAAAGACGCTATCGCCGACATTACCCTGCAGCAAGTCCTGACTCGCGCCGATGAGTTTGACGTCATCGCCACGATGAACCTGAACGGAGACTATCTCTCCGACGCCTTAGCTGCCCAAGTCGGTGGCATTGGGATTGCCCCGGGTGGCAACATCAACTACGTCACCGGCCACGCAGTGTTTGAAGCCACGCACGGGACCGCGCCTAAATACGCCAACCAGGACAAAGTCAACCCCGGCTCGGTGATCCTCTCTGGTGAAATGATGTTACGCTACATGGGCTGGACCGAGGCAGCGGATCTGATCATTCAGGCCATAGACCGTACGATCGGAGAGAAAATCGTCACGTACGACTTCGCACGCTTGATGGAAGGAGCAAAAGAGGTCAAATGCTCAGAGTTTGCAAACGCCCTGATCGAGCGTATGGCCTAAGCTGTGCTCGAGACACATGCAGGGAAGGCGCCATGTAGCTGTCACATGAAGGCGCCCGCAGCACAGTGACCAGGAGCGCCTTCCCAGGGTCTCTGGCGATTGGGCGTAGAAGCGACCGGGCTAGACCAGCCACGAGTGGGGACGTTGAGAATGGCGTTCAGCCTCGATCTGCAGTCCGACCGCCTGCTGGCCGCTCTGCAGATCCCGCCCAAGTCCCTTTGGCCCGCTGTCACCACCGCAGACAGCCGCCCAGCTGCTCGCACGGTCGCCGTCAGCACGGCTTCTCTCCTCGCTGGGCATAACGCAGAGCGCGGTCTCTTTTCGGGCAACGCTCCGCCAAAACTTTGACACCCCGAGAATTCCCCACCCCACCTGAACTTTTTTCCTTCAGGGAATCATTTTCCCTCGCTCAGCAAGCCCCTGGGCGCGAAATTCGGCTCCCGTCTCGTCCATGGTCTTATGGTCCAGATTTTGCTCGTACCAGAAGAAGGGCGCCGCGGTAGTCCGAGAAAATATTCCGCGCTGCATGCCAACGGCAAATCGTCTAGACCAGTCCATGGCTAGGGTTGTCAAAATTCTGACGTCGTGGAGGTCGCATGGAGTGGCACTCACAAACCGTGTTGATCACTGGGAGTACCGGTTCCTTCGGTAGGAAGTTTATCGAGCTCATGCTGCGCCAGCACCCGCCTAAAAAACTGATCGTCTTTAGTCGCGACGAACTGAAGCAGCACGAGATGCGCCAGCTGTATCCCGACACGGATGACTCCCCCATGCGCTATTTCATCGGTGATGTACGAGACAAGGAACGGCTGCGGCGGGCCTTCCAAGGAGTGGACGTGGTCATCCATGCCGCCGCACTCAAGCAGGTGCCGACGGCCGAGTACAACCCGCTGGAGGTGATCAAAACCAACATCCTAGGAGCGGCTAACGTCATCGATGTGGCCATCGACTGTGGGGTGCGGCGGGTCATTGCGCTCAGCAGTGATAAGGCTGTCCACCCCATTAACCTGTACGGTGCAACCAAACTGTGCGCCGATAAGCTTTTTATTGCTGCTGGTGTCTACGCTGGAGCCCGCGACACACGTTTCAGTGTGGTGCGCTACGGCAATGTGGTCGGGAGCCGGGGCAGTGTCATTCCCCTCTTCTTAGAGCAACGTTCCACTGGGACCCTGGCTATTACCGACCCCCGTATGACGCGCTTCTGGATCACTCTGGAGCAGGCGGTGCGCTTTGTCATCCGCTGCCTCGAGTTGATGCAGGGAGGCGAAATCTTTGTCCCCAAGCTGCCGAGTATGCGTCTTGTGGATCTCGCGCGGGCCATCGCCCCCGAGTGTCGCCACCAGGTTGTCGGCATCCGCCCGGGAGAGAAGCTCCACGAAATCTTGCTGACGGAGGACGAAGCCCGACGGAGCCTGGAGTTTGATGACTTCTTCGTGGTACAGCCGGGACCCCTGCTGCGCTGGTGGACCAACAGGCACCTCAACGGCGGTCGTCCTGTACCGGAAGGCTTCCGCTACAGCAGCGAAACCAATGATCAATGGCTGAGCGTGCAGGAACTACGGCAAATGGTGAAGTTAGATGCGTCCGCACACCCTCCCCTACGCGCGGCAATGGGTTGATGACATAGATATCGCCGCCGTGATCGAAGCGCTACGCTCGGATTGGCTCACCACGGGACCGAAGGTCGCCGAGTTCGAGCACGCCGTGGCTGATCTCGTCGGCGCCAAAGCGGCGGTCGCCGTCTCGAGCGGCACCGCGGCGCTGCACACAGCTATGTACGCCGCAGGCATCGGGCCAGGAGACGAGGTGGTAGTGCCGGCTATGACCTTCGTGGCCACCCCCAACGCGGTGGTGTTTCAGGGAGGCACGCCAGTCTTTGCTGACGTCCACCCGCACACCTTACTGGTCGACCCGCAGGACGTGGCAGCGAAAATCACTCCCCGTACCAAAGCTATCGTTGCGGTGGACTATGCGGGGCACCCCTGTGAGTATGACACGTTGCGTACTCTGGCCGACCGGCACGGCTTAGTCCTGATCGCCGACGCCTGTCATGCGCTCGGTGCGGCCTACAAGGGGAAAAAGGTAGGCACTCTGGCTGACCTCACGGTTTTTAGCTTTCATCCTGTCAAACACATTACCACCGGTGAAGGGGGCATGGTGGTCACAGATCACTCGGAGTTTGCTGCCAAGATGCGCCGTTTTCGTAACCACGGCATTGCCACAGACCATCACCAGCGGACCCAACAGGGTACATGGTACTACGAGATGGTGGAGCTCGGATACAACTACCGCATCACCGACTTCCAATGCGCCCTCGGTCTCAGCCAACTCCGCAAACTCCCTGCCTGGATCGCGCGGCGCCGCACGATCGCTCACCGCTATAATCGCGCCTTCTCCGGCCGCCTGCTCTTCAAGCCCCTCGCCGTCTCGCCAGAGGTTTGCCACGCCTATCATCTGTACGTAGTGCAGCTCAACCTCGACGAGGTCCCGATTAGCCGGGAGCACATTTTTCGTGCACTACGGGAACACGGCATTGGCGTCAATGTCCATTATATGCCGCCGCACTTACATCCTTACTATCGACGCTGGCTTGGCTCTCGTGTTGGCACCTGCCCTGTGGCAGAAAATGCCTACGCACGCCTGCTCAGCTTACCCCTCTTCCACGGAATGAGCGATCAAGATGTCGACGACGTAATCGCCGCCGTCCACCACCTAGAGAGGCGCTATGCCGGTTAGTCAGGAAGAAATTTTCGCCGCCTGCGAGGGCGACCGGTGGTTTCGACGCAACAAGAGTACTCTAGAACGATTCGTCCCCGCATCCGACCTTCCCCTACAGATCATGGAGCTTTACTCGCTCCGTCCCCGCTGCGTCCTAGAGATCGGTGCCGCCAACGGTTACCGACTGGCAGCCATCTCTGCCCGTTACAGCGCCAAGACGGTAGCGGTCGAACTATCCACCGAGGCGATACGCGACGGCCAGTCCAAATTCCCTCAGGTCACATTCGTCCAAGGCTCTCTACACGCTCTTCCCCTGCAGGAGCCCTTCGACCTCATCATCGTCAACTTCGTCTTCCATTGGGTCGACCGCACCCGCTTACTGCGTTCGGTAGCCGAGGTAGACCGAGTGTTGGCGGCCGGCGGCTTCCTGCTCATTGGAGACTTTGCCCCGGCAAACCGCCTCAAAGTACGGTACCACCACCTCGCTGAGCCTGAGCTCTACACGTACAAACAGGACTACGCAGCGACCTTCCTGGCCTCCGGCCTGTATCAAGCGGTTTGCCTGTTGACCACGGAGCATGCTGCCGGGGCCCTTAGAGGGGAAGTCGGCGAGGACACTCGCATCGGGGTATGGCTACTCCGCAAGAGGCTCATGGAACTTTACCTGGCAGTCGACCACGCGGCTGACGACGCAGGCGGAAGACATTTGGGCTAGAGGGAGAACGAACGATGGCTTGTCTACGCTTCGCGGTTCTCGGCTGTGGCTCCATCGGGAAGCGGCATATTCGCAACCTCCAGGCATTGGCAGCTGGGCAAATCGTTGCATTCGACCCGCGCCCGGATTGTCGCCGGGAAGTGACAACCCAATTCGGTATTCCCGTTGTCGATACTCTGGGGAAGGTCTGGGACCGCTATCCCGACGTCGCGTTGATCACTGCGCCCACGAGTCTCCACGTCTCCCTCGCCTTGCAAGCTGCTCAACACGGCTGCCACTTGTTCATCGAGAAGCCTTTGTCGGATCGGCTGGACGACGTCGACGCATTGCTGCGGCTCGTGAGCGCACGCGGTCTAGTGACACTGGTCGGCTGCAACCTGCGTTTTCACCCAGGCCTGAAAACTGTCAAGCAATTGCTCGCGGACAACGCCGCTGGGCGTGTGATCTCGGCCCGGGCAGAGTTCGGCTACTATTTACCCAACTGGCACCCCTGGGAAGATTACCGTCAGACGTACAGCGCCCGCCGTGACCTGGGCGGCGGCGTGATCCTCGACGCCATCCATGAGATCGACTACCTCCAGTGGATGCTAGGCGAGGTTGAGGCCGTAGTGTGCTTCAGCGGTAAGCTGAGCTCGTTGGACATCGACACCGAAGATACCGCAGCTCTGGTGTTGCGGTTTGCCAGCGGCGCCTTGGGTGAAGTCCACCTCGACTACGTCCAACGGAGCTACACGCGTCAGTGCCATATCGTCGGCGAGGATGGCACAATCCGGTGGGACTACGTAGGCGGCGAGGTGCGCTGGTACTCCGCGGCGACACACCAGTGGCGAGTGTTCGCCAATCCGTTCGGGTGGGAGACGGAACAGATGTACCGGGATGAAATGCGACATTTCCTCCAGTGTTTAGCCGGCAAGGAAGGAGCAGCGGTAGACGTGTTCACCGCCGCACGCGTGTTAAAGGTAGCGCTGGCGGCCAAAACCTCGGCCGAGACAGGGCAGGTGATACACCTCACATCCTGAATGCGGTCAACAAGGAGCAGGAATATGACGCTGAGCGAGACCTCCCTCGTGACAGCCCAGGCACATGAGCCCCACCACGGATGGGCAGAGCAGCAAAAAGTCGTCGCTATTATCCAGGCGCGGATGGGTTCCACACGGTTTCCGGGTAAGGTGCTGGCAGAGATCCAGGGCCGCCCGATGCTATGGCACGTGGTCAACCGCGTGCGTGCCGCCTCATTGGTCACCCACGTTGTCGTCGCCACGTCAGTAGAACCTGCCGACGATGCTATCGCCTCATTTTGCGCCACCCATGACATTGCCTGCTTCCGTGGTAGCGAAACCGACGTCCTCGATCGCTTCTATCAGGCAGCTCGGCGCTGTGGCGCGGACGTCATAGTGCGCATTACGGCCGATTGTCCGTTCATCGACCCCCAGGTGATCGATAGAGTGATCAGCACGTACAAAGAGGGCGGGTTCGACTATGTGACCAACACGCTGCGCTATACCTACCCTGACGGCTTAGACACGGAGGTTTTTTCCTTTGCCGCGTTGGCAGCAACCTGGCGGGAGGCCCGCCTGCCGGTCGAACGGGAACACGTCACCCCCTACATGCGCACCTCAAGCCGGTTCCGGGTGTACAATGTAGAGAACCCACTAGACCTCTCCTCTTACAACCTACGCTGGACAGTAGATACGCAGGCTGACCTGGAGTTCGTCCGTGCGATCTACGCCCGCTTGGGAGGGACCCACCAACCCTTCGGGTTGGTACAAGTCCTGGAGCTCCTTGAACAAGCCCCCGGTCTGTCGGACATCAACACAGGACTTATTCGCAACGAAGGCTACTATCGATCTCTGACCCATGAGCCGCCGCTACCTCCGCAACGCCACAACTTGCAGCGCTCTCAGCGGCTAAAGGCGAAAGCCGAGCGGCTGATTCCCTCCTGTACGCAGACCTTTAGTAAAGGCCCCACTCAGTTCATCCAAGGCGTGGCCCCCCTTTTCTTGGTACGCGGCCAGGGAAGCCGCGTGTGGGATGTGGATGACAATGAATACATTGACTACCCCATGGCCCTGGGGCCTATCATTTTGGGTCATAACTACCCGGCTGTGACTGAGGCTGTCATACACCAGCTACGCCAGGGGACAACCTTCTCCTTGCCCCACCCCCTCGAGGTGGAAGTGGCCGAGCTGCTGGTCGAGACTATCCCTTGCGCTGAGATGGTGCGCTTCGGCAAGAACGGCTCGGACGTTACCTCGGGGGCAGTGAGGGTCGCAAGGGCCTACACAGGCCGCGACCTGATCGCCTGTTGTGGCTATCATGGGTGGGCAGATTGGTATATTGGCACGACCACTCGCAACAAAGGTGTACCGCAAACAGTGCAAAAGCTGACTCTTCCCTTTGTGTACAACGATATCGACAGCCTCCGCTCGATCTTCTGGGAGCACCCGGGTCAAGTAGCAGCGGTGATCATGGAACCTATAGGTGTGGTAGAGCCGCATCACGGCTTTTTACAGCAAGTGCGGGAGCTCACCCAGCGTGAAGGAGCGCTGTTGATCTTCGATGAGGTGGTCACCGGCTTTCGCCTGACCCTGAGTGGGGCCCAGGGGTATTTCGGCGTCACACCTGACCTCGCCTGCTTTGGTAAAGCCATGGCGAACGGTTACCCCCTTGCCGCCGTAGTGGGGCGGCGAGACATCATGAACCTCTTCGACGAGGTGTTCTTCTCCTTCACCTTTGGTGGCGAAACGCTCTCTCTGGCAGCGGCCAAAGCTACCATTATCGAGATGAGAGAGAAGAATGTGACTGCCCATCTTTGGGAGCAAGGGCAGCGACTCAAAGATGGTTATAACGTCCTGGCCAAGGAATACGGTATCAGCCAGTGGACAGCCTGCATTGGCCTACCACCCCGAACGGTCGTAGTATTCCACGACGAAAGCGGCGCCGAATCGCTCGTGCAAAAAAGTTTATTTCAGCAAGAATGCTTAAAGCGCGGCATTCTCTTCGCCGGCGCTCATAACCTTTGCTTCAGCCACAGCGCGGCTGACGTGGATTACACGCTGCGCGTCTACCGCACCGCTATGGAAATACTGGCCGACGCCATCCGCAAAGGCGATGTGGCCGAGCGACTCGAAGGCACCCCTGTGCAGCCGGTGTTTCGCAGACCATGAGCGCGATGCACGGTGACTATTTAGTTGTTCGTGCCGATGCCAGCACCCGCATGGGCACTGGCCATGTGATGCGCTGCCTGGCTCTGGCGCAGGCCTGGCAGGATGGCGGAGGACAAGCGGTGTTCATCGTTGCACCAGAAGCGACCACGCTGGCGGCACGGCTGCAGTCCGAAGATATACAGATTGTTCACCTGGCCGTCCAGCCCGGCAGTGATACAGACGCAACCCACACTGCGGACACAGCACGGCACCTGCAGGCATCCTGGGTGGTGGTGGATGGATACCACTTCGGTGCCGACTACTATCGCAGACTGAAAGATGCTGGATTGCAGGTGCTGGTCATTGACGATAACGGCCATGCGCGACAGTACTGCGCGGACATTGTCCTCAACCAAAATCCCCATGCCCACGAAGCGCTATATGTAAATAGGTCGCGCGATACTCGGCTACTGCTCGGACCCCGCTATGCCCTATTGCGGCGGGAGTTTGGACCGTGGCGCGGCTGGCAGCGAGCGATCCCGCAGGTGGCACGCAAGATCCTCGTTACTCTGGGCGGCAGCGACCCTGACAATGTGACTGGTAAGGTCATCCAGGCCCTACAACAGGTCGCGATCGACGGGCTGGAAGCGACTGTGGTGCTCGGGAGCAGCAACCCGCATCAGAAACAATTCCCATCCGCCCTCCAGGAGGCGCACCACCATATCCGCTGGGCCAGCCAGGTCACCAATATGCCTGAACTGATGGCCTGGGCTGACATGGCTGTGTCCTCCGCCGGCTGCACCGCCTGGGAATTAGCCTACATGGGGCTCCCAGCTTGTGTTGTCACGCTAGCCGCGAACCAGCACCCGATCGCAGACTGGCTGGAGACAGCGGGGCTGGCGCACGCGCTGGGCTGGCACCATCACCTGTCCGCTGCCGACGTGGCGCACGCGGTCACCGTGCTCGGGGCCTCGGCCCAGAGACGGGGAGAAATCGCCAGGCGTGGCCGGGAGCTGATAGACGGTGAAGGGAGCGACCGTACCTACATGCACATGACAGGTGCCCAGCTGAGACTGCGGCAGGCACGTGAGGATGATTGTCAGCGGCTGTGGGAGTGGGCAAACGATCCGTCAGTGCGCGCCGTCTCCTTCTCGCCAGAGCCCATCCCCTGGGAACAGCACGTGGAATGGTTAAAGGGCAGGTTGCACGACCCCCACTGCCTCCTCTTCATTGCTGTCAACAGTGATGATGTGCCTATTGGGCAGGTGCGGTACGATCTTGAAAAGGACGAGGCCACGGTCTCAATCACCCTAGATCGGAGATTTCGCGGTCAGGGGTATGGCAGTGCGCTGATCAAGCTCTCCGCCCAAAAGGTTTTCCAGACTACGGCTACCACCGTGCTCCATGCCTATGTCAAACGAGGCAACGACGCCTCTGTGTGTGCTTTCGAGAAAGCTGGCTACAAGAACCTCGGACCCGTCCTAATAGCAGCGCAGTCGGCCGTGCATCTCGTCCTGGAGCGCCACTGCGCTAGTAGAAGGTGAGATCGATGCGCCCATCTACCCAGGCTGTCATAGACATTGGAGGCCGGTATATCGGTCCGGGACACCCCGTATATATCGTCGCGGAAATTTCGGCCAACCACCACCAGCACTTCAACCAGGCCGTAGCCCTCCTCAAAGCGGCTAAGGAGGCTGGCGCCGATGCCGTCAAGCTCCAGACCTATACCCCGGATACACTCACCTTGCGGTGTGACAGGAACTGTTTCCGCATCGGTGGGGATACGCTCTGGGATGGCCGCACCCTCTATGACCTTTACAGCGAAGCCTACATGCCTTGGTCGTGGCAGCCCAAACTCAAAGCGGTCGCTGAGGATCTCGGTCTAGATTTTTTCTCCACGGCTTTTGACCCCTCGGCCGTGGATTTTCTGGAAGCATTGGGGGTCCCTGTACACAAGGTCGCCTCATTTGAAATCGTAGACATTCCCTTGATCGAAAAGATGGCACGCACTGGCAAGCCACTGATTATCTCCACCGGCATGGCCCTGCTGGAGGAGATCCAAGAGGCTGTGCAGGCGGCACACAAAGCCGGCGCAACACAGATCGCTTTGTTGAAATGTACCAGCGCTTACCCGGCACCACCGGAAGAGATGCACCTACGCACTCTCCCACATTTGTGGGAAACTTTCCACCTCCCTGTAGGAGTGTCGGACCACACCCTAGGGGTAGCCGTACCGGCAGCAGCCGTGGCCCTAGGAGCTTGCCTGGTCGAGAAGCATTTGACGCTCTCGCGCGCGACTCCCGGACCGGATAGCGCCTTCTCACTAGAGCCCTGGGAGTTCAAAGCCATGGCAGAAGCGATTCGCACCGTAGAAAAGGCGCTTGGAGAAGTCCACTACGGAGCGGGTGAACAGGAGGGCAAGAGTCGCGCCTTTCGGCGCTCGCTATTCGTCGTGCAAGACGTCCAGGCAGGCGAGCCCCTAACGGCAGACAACATTCGCTCGATCCGCCCAGCCGATGGCCTGCATCCCCGCCACTTGCACGAAGTTCTCGGTTGCCGCGCCCGTCAGTATATCCCCCGCGGCACCCCCCTGACATGGAATCTAATAGACAAGACAAGGGAGGCCTGAGCATGGGGAAAAAGCACCACAGGCAACAGGCGAAAGAAGCAGGTGTCGTGCGGCCGCATAGTCAGGCAGCAAGAGAGCGCGACCCAGAGGCGGAGGGACGGCAAGACCCTCATCCGCGGCGGGTGCTCTTTGCCGTAGGGGATGCGGACTTCGGCTACACCGAAGGCAAAATCTGGCGTCTGGCTCATCGACTCAAAGAACATACCGGCTGGCAGGTGAGAGGGATCACGAACGAGCAAGAAGTCGGGCAGGCCGGGGAACGCCTCGGGCTAGAGGTGCAGCATGTCGCCATAGATTCCCCTGGCGTGTCGATGGCGGAGCGATTACAAGCAACCGACACCATGATCCGCGATACCGCGGATGTGCTCATCCCAGGCACTACTCTGCCTCTGTGGAAAGTCCTCGCCATGGATGACTTCCTCTCCTCTTTGCAGCTCTTTGGCGCGCAACCCAGCGTGCGCCTCGAGGCAGACCTCATTATCGTCCCCCTCATGGGCGTGGACAACAACACAAGAGGCACCGCTGGGCTGTATACCTGGCTGGTGTCTCAAGCGCGCCGACAACACATACCGACAGTGGCACTAGAAGTGAGCCCCCTAGGCAACAAAAATACCCTCTGCCACTTGCCGGCCACCCACTATGTCGTCAAGAGCGAGTGGTCGAGAAACTTTCTCGTGCGGGAAGAGCTAGCCCTTTCCCACCAGGTGTCAGTGCTGAGGTGGGAAGAGGCGTACTTGCTGTGGTCGGGTCAGGATGAGTTTACCGAAGCGTATCTAGAAAAAGAGGCGCGCGCACGGGAGATCTTGCAGATTGGCCCGGACCGGTTTGTCGTTCTCATCCCCCACCATGTCGCCTTTTTGTGGGAAGTGAGACAAATCCTCGCCGTCCTCGCTCAGGTGCCCGAGCGTCTCAGTGTGATCGTACGGGTGGATCCCCACACTGCTCGCCGGCAGTATCCCGAGCGAGAGCTGGTGTTGCAAACCTACGACAGGGAACTCCGCGCCCTCCCCCATGTGGTTATTGATGAGAGGGTGGGAGTCGGGTTGCTTCTGCAATTGGCGGATTTGATCATCGCCCCTCTTGCGAGCACCGTGACCGAGCGGGCAGGCCTATGCCGCAAACCCACCATCATTTGTCAAGCCATGGGAGAAGAGGGATGGCAAGGCGAGTGCCTCTATTGGGAGCCTGAGCCTACCAACATCCCCGGCCTCATCCAGGCCTGGAGAGACAGAGGGCTGTTCCGCCGTATCCGGCTGGCCGAGCTGCTCAGTAGCCTGCTGGCCAACAACCGTTCAGCTGCCCGCCATCAGCCACCAGCCGCGGACCTCGCAGCCCAGGGCCTACCACCCAGAACCGCCGGTGAGCACTGTACCCTATAGAACGAATGCCGTGAGCGCGCCACAAGCCAGAGGAGGGATCGTGGATATTTTGTGTGGCAAAAAAGCCCTCTGCTTCATTGCTCTGCCCCACCACAACCGCTTCCTCCTTCCCATTATGCAGGCACTGAGCAGTCGGGGGATGGAAGTCGTCTATATCACTGCCGCAGCCGAGGCCGCCTTCGAGATTACGCTCAATCAGGCAGGTCTGCCCTATCGTCATGCCCTCGATTACGTCACCCCGGACGTAGGGAAGCGGGTGGCGGCGGCCTTTCGCACGTTGCGGCCAATCTGGCAGGAAAAGGTGCTCGCCAGCCCGGCGCTGCAGGCAGTCCCTCTACCTATCCAGGACAAGGTCATTCGCGCGGCGGTCGAAAACGTGTACTGCTTCGAGCGTATGCTGGAGGTGGAAAAGCCGCATCTACTCTTCGCCCTCCACGAGCTCAACCCCTGGGGGAAAATCCTCGGTTACCTCTCGCACGTGCATCGCGTGCCCTACATCACTCTGCAGGAAGGGCTGTATTACGCCAGCACGTACTACTACCGCTTCCACACTGATTACTCCACCGCCTGCGTGGTGTGGGGAGAGGCGACCCGTCAGGTACTTTTGGCGGCTGGGTGCAGCGCAGACAAAATTTTTGCCCTAGGGAATGTGGGCCTCTGGGAAGCCCGGCAGAAAGCTACCGGGCAGGAAGCGGTAGCAGCGACGCGCACTACCTTGGGTATCGGGCCTGATAAGAAAGTCATTCTCTTTTTGATGTCCCACGCCAACTACCGATCCTTTGAGCCTTCCCGTTTTCTGCGTTGGCTGCAGGCGCGGGGAGACGTCGTGGCAATTTTCAAGTGGCACCCCGTCACCAGTACTGAGATCATCGAGCGAGCGCTCGTGCATTTGCACGGGCTTCCATCCATCATCAGCCTCCACAGCTTCGATACCTATGCCCTATTGGGCATCAGCGATGTCTGCGTCACAGTGGGCAATTCCACCACCGGCATCGAAGCCTTAGTGTTCGGCAAGCCTCTGATTGAGGTTCGCCTGCCCGACCATCACTACTCTTTTGCCGCACAAGGGGTGGCCGAACAGGCCCAAGGCTTCGAGGACATAGGGGAGAAAGTGGAAGCAATTTTCACCCATGGTCTGCCACCGGAACGACAAGAGAGAGTCGCGCAGTATCTAGCACACCATTTTGCTTTTCAAGACGACAAAACGGTCGAACGTATTGTTGCGATGGCAGCCGAGATGCTCACAACCCGGGCTGCACCGGCGCCGTCCCCTCTGCCCTGTAATCTGCCGCCTGTGACATCACACTCGCGCCCCTCCTTTCCCCTCTGCTCCCTCATTCTCCCAGTTGACGATACCCCGCTAGAGCACGTGGTCGCGACCCTTCAGGGTATTGCGTCCCACGCACCTCCTGAGCTTTTCGACATCTTGATCGTTAACGTTGCCGCCAACCCGCGGACGCACAGGCTGCTTTCTTCCCTGGACGGGGACGTGCGGGTCCTCGACGGAGAGCCGGGGTGGAGCTTTTCCGCTTGTTGTAACCGGGCGGCAATTGAAGCACGCGGGCAGTATCTGGTTTTCCTCAAACCGGGCTTTCTCCCTCGTCCGGGCTGGCTAGAAGGGCTGCTCACCGCGGCGGACGAAGACAGCGTCGGGGTCGTGGGGGGTCGGGTGCTCAACGCAAACGGCCTGCTTTGGCAGGTCGGAGTGGCCTTTGACGTCAACCACACCCCGTTTGCTCTCTACCGCCTGCTGCCACCGGAGTTCGTCGGGGCCCAAAAGCAACGCGAGTTTCGGGCAGTGCAGCTTCCCTTCCTCGTCTCCCGCAGGCAATTCTGCCGTCTAGGCGGGTTTGACATCTCCCTGGTCAACCGCTTCGAGGACATTGACCTGTGTCTGCGGATCAGAGAGGCAGGGCTGCGCGTGCTCTACACTCCCCGGAGTACGATTCTGCGAGCCACTGCCAGTTGGGAGCCTCCGCCACACCAAGATCACACCAACCGCGTCCGCTTCTACGCGCGGTGGACAGGCTCACTGTGGCAGGATGACGACCGCTACTTAGCGGAAGACGGCTTGGATCACGACACTCTCTCCGCCCTCTACAGAGAACTGGCCGCGCGGGTGGCGGTCGGCGCACAAGCAGCTCTGGCGCAGGGGCGTAGGTAAAACCCGCCAGACGGCTTAGAGCCGTCCGCTTCTTATCTACGCACCTCGTAGGTGCCGGCCCGTCTTCTTGCCCCTGCCTGCGCCGGCCGATCGGCGCTCCACGAAAAATCCTTAGACCGCACCGCCCCCAGGCAACTGCCCATCCCCCTGGCATTTCTTGCAGCGTCCACAAGCGACCTCGCTCCACAGCAGTTTAAAGTCTCTTCCTCTTCTACCGATCCAAACAAGATGAGGAAATAAGCCGTGTGTAGAGAAAGGAGGGATGCAGCGGAAGAAGGACAGTCGGTCAAATGCGAAGCGGGTCTTTTTAGTCACTCAACCTCGGGGAAAGGAAACCCCGGCAACATGCAATCAAGGAGGATTACCTTATGGCTCTTATCATCAACACCAACTTCTTTGCGCTGAATGCCCAGCGCAACCTCAGCCAGACCCAGAGCGGTTTGGAACGCGTCCTGCAGCGGCTCTCGACAGGTCTACGGATTAACAGCGCCGCGGATGACGCTGCCGGCTTGGCTATCAGCGACCGGCTCACGGCCCAGATCCGGGGCTTGAATCAGGCGGTGCGTAACGCCAACGACGGTGTCTCTATGCTACAGACCGCGGACGGCTCGCTGCAGGAGATCTCTAACCTGCTACAGCGGGCACGCGAATTGGCGGTGCAATCAGCGAACGACTCCACTAACTCTAGTGACCGGCAATCGCTCAACTCCGAAGTCAGCCAGATCGTAGCCGAACTGGACCGCTTGGCGAACACAGTGCAGTTCAACAACAAGAAGCTGCTCGACGGGACATTCAGTAACCAACAGCTCCAGATCGGCGCCAACGCCAACCAGACGGTGTCGTTCTCGATCGCCAGCGTGCAAACCAATGCCTTAGGAGCAAAAGTCTTGGCAGGCAACGCCATGAGCAGCACCGGTTTCGCCGACTTTACGGCGACCTCCACGATTACTATTAATGGTATCGCCATCACCCTCGGTGCCCAAACCACAATCGATGGTGTGATCAATGCCATCAACGCCAAGACGGGCGACACCAAAGCGACAGCGGTGAAGAATAGCCAGACGGTAGTAACGGATACGGGCTTTGTTGCCCTCACCACAGCCGGTGCCACCCAAACGCTGACTATCAATGGCGTGGCGATCTCCCTCACGACTGGTAACGCCAATGCCGCGTCCAGTTTCGTGAATACGGTGAATAAATTCAGCAACCAGACCGGCGTGGTCGCGGCCACTAACTCCGTCGGTATCACTTTCACGCGGGCGAGCGGCGGGGATATCTCCATTTCCGAAACTAGCGCTAGTGTGGGTGTAGGTGACGCTGTAGCTAGCACAGCCTCACGGATCTTCAATGCCGGGTTCACCATCACCGTGGACTTAGGTGAATCTCTCACCGTGGCTTCGTCAAGTACAGCCACAGCAATAGGTTTTACCACCGGCGTGGTCACTACCACTCCTACCTCCAAACAGATCAGCACTCTGAACATCGACACCGCCTCCGGTGCTAACGATACTATCCAGACGATCGATTTCGCCCTGAACCAATTGAACAAAATTCGGGGGGATCTCGGTGCCTTGCAGAACCGCCTCACCTCGGCCATCTCTAGCTTGCAGGTAGCGTCAGAGAACCTCTCGGCTGCCCGTTCCCGCATCCGAGATGCAGATATGGCTCAGGAAACAGCGGAACTGACCCGGACGCAGATCCTGACCCAAGCCGGCGTTGCGGTGTTAACGCAAGCGAACCAACTCCCGTCCGTAGCGCTCGCGCTCCTAGGCAGATAACCCACAGGTGAACGTGTCGTTCGCCTCCACCCCCACCCTCCCCTGCCCAGGGGAGGGCGCGGCGCAGGAAGGTGGGTATGACGATCGAGTCTACTTTTCCTGATATCAGCGCTGCTCTCGCACGAGCAGGAGCGGTGGAGCGGCAGGGGTTGGCGAGGGCGAGGGAGCAAGGGAGCGGAGGGACAATAGCTTCTCCTCTGCGCTCTGATCGTTTCTTCCCTCCAGGCGCAGGGAAGGCAACGATACGACAAGAAGAGATCGTAGAACCGGTTGTGAACGGCCTGCAGGTGGGGTTGGAGTTTATCCAGGATAAAACCACCGGGCGCAGCGTCATTCGGGTCTATGACCGCGAGAGCGGGGAACTCATCCGGCAGATCCCGCCGGAAGAGATTCTGGCTTTCTGGCGTCAGATCGCGCACAGGAAAGGCGTGTTGGTGTCGAAACGCCTGTAGCGCGACCCCTCGGCTATCGGCTTGCGGTTCGCCCAGAGTGGCTCCGGATTGCACAGATAATGCACACCTCACCATGTACAACCAACCCTGGTCTGAATTCGGCTACTTGCCCGTGACTGTCCCTCACCTAAAGACTTTCCTGAGGTTTCCGATATCACAATTAGAGAGGATGTTATGGCTACCATCCAGCTCGGCGGCCTAGCGAGCGGGATCAATACTAACGCCCTGATCGACGGTCTGCTCCAGGTCGAGCGCCGCTCGATTAAGCTCCTCGAGCAGCAGAAAATCCGCTTTCAGGCCCAACAAGGCGTGCTCGCCACCTTAAGCAGTAAACTAGCTAGCCTCAAGAGCTCTGCCCAGGCGCTCTCCCTCTCTGCTGACTTTCACAAAAGAGCGGCCAGCAGCAGTGACACCACCATCCTCACTGCTGTCGCCGACTCCACTGCCTCGGTTGGCACCTATACCATCGCCGTTGACGAACTGGCCAAGGCCAGGAGTGTACAGTCCGCCCCGTTTGCCAGCCCTACTGCGACGGTGACCACGGGCACACTGACCATCACTCTCGGCAGCACCAGCACCCACATCACCATCGACACCACCAATAACACCCTAGAAGGGTTGAAAGACGCGATTAACAATTCCGGGGCGGCGGTCACTGCCTCCATCGTCCAAGTATCTACCTCGGACTACCGCTTGGTCATCCAGAGCAAAAATACCGGTATAGCCAATGCTTTTACCCTCTCCGGCTCGCTGACCGAGCCAGGGGGTTCGCTCGACGGTACTACGGAAGTGCAGGCTGCGAGAGATGCCGTATTTTTTGTCAACAGCCTGCAAATCACCCGTAGCAGCAACGTCGTCTCTGACGTCATCCCCGGCGTGACCCTCACTTTGCTTAAGGGGAGCAATAGCCCCAACGGCACCTTGGACACCTCTGATCCATCATCCACAGTCACCGTCTCCAGCGACACTGCGGCAATCAAGAGCTCTATCCAGAAATTTGTCGATGCGTACAACGAGGTCGCCAAGCTCGTGAACGACCAACTCAAGCTCAACCCCACAACGCAAAAGCAAGGAGCCCTGGCCGGGGACCCAGTCCTGCGTGGCGTGTTGAGCCGGCTCCGCACAGTCATCTCCAACCCCGGGGGGCACGAGACCACATTTGCCTATCTGTCCGATATTGGTATCCGGTTCGAGAAAGACGGCACCCTCACCATCGATGACGGCAAGCTCACCAGTGCCTTGACGAACAACCCCACCGAAGTCAGCAGCCTCTTTCTCAGCAGCAAGAACGGTCTGGGGAAGCGTGTCCCCGATCTCGTCGACGACTTTATCAGCACGGTGGACGGAGCGCTGACCTTTCGTCAAAACGGCATTGATACCAGCATTACGGCCATCGATAAGAAGATTGCCAGGGAAGAAGAGCGCATCGCGGCGCTGGAAAAGAGACTCATCGATCAGTTTACTACTCTGGAGAGGCTGATCAGTCAACTCAATGCGCAGAGCCAGTTCCTCTCGCGCCAGCTCACCACGCTGACCTCCAGCAGGAGATCCCAGTAACCACAGCAGTGTCAAAGGAGTACACCCCATGAGTCACGCTCGTTACCTTCACACCTACCGGGTCAATCAGCTCCACACCGCTGACCCTGGTACTATCTTGCTCATGCTCTACCAGGGGGCAATCGATTTCCTCAACCAGGCGAAGACCCACCTGGCAAATGGCAACATGACAGAAAAAAGCAGGTATATTAATCGCACTCACGCCATCCTTGCGGAACTCCTCGCCAGCCTGAATGTTACCGTCGGGGGCGAGCTCGCTCACAACCTCCAGGGTCTTTATCTTTTCATGCTCGACCAGCTCACTACCGCCAACCTGCGTAATGACTCACAGCCTCTAGAAGTAGTTGTCTCTCTTCTCTCTACTCTCAAGGATGGGTGGGAGGGAGCGATCGCAGCAGTCAGAAGACGTGCGGCATAGGAGCGAGTATGCCCAGAGAGCACGAGATCGTCTCTTCTACCACCTTGTGCGAGCTGCTGGCCGAGTTGCTGCACGAGAGCCAAACTTTTCTCGCACACGGAGATCGTAGTGTCGAAGAGTGGGTAGTCTACGGGAAGAAACGTGACGCCCTTTTTTCCCACCTCCTGGAGGTGGACTGGAGAATAGCAGAAAAAGAGATTACGGCGGTACGTTGTCTGATGGCCAGCATACTGCAGCAAGAAGAGCAGCTGAAGGGGGAACTGCAAGCCAAGCTAGCAGCTCTGCACGCAGACCTCACAAGCGTGGTCAGGCTACGCCAGGCGCTGGCCGGCCGTCACCCTGCCCAGCCTCCTCGCCTGCTCTCGCACCGCACGTAAAGGAGGGCGGTGCACGTCCCGGGGCCATATGCAGCCACCGATGACACTGACCGCAAGCGGCAGAACACCATGGAAAAGATTTTAATTGTCGATGACGATATACTGTCACGCCAGTTGATCGTTCGGAGCCTCGAAAAGGTCGGGTATGTAACCTCGACCATAGACAGTGCGTCGGCAGCCCTCACTCTCCTGCATAGCGATGAGCCCATTGCTCTGCTCATCACCGACATTATGATGCCGGACATGGATGGTCTGACCCTGCTCAGCCATATCCGTCAAGCCCCGTCGTTGATGCACCTCCCTGTATTGATTTGCACGACTCTCAATTCACGCGAAACGATTATCAGAGCAGGACACTTGCATGTCGCAGGCTACTTGCTCAAGCCGATCGATGTAACCAGGTTACGCAAGAAAGTGCGGGAGATCTTGCAAGCTCTGCCCCAACCCTTGGCGCCGCTGTCCCAAACACTGCAGCGTCTCGATCTAGATGAAACAACCTATCTCACATTGGTAGACGAATTAGCCAACAAGCTGACCATAGGGATCGATGAGATCACAGAGCTCACTGGGCAGAAAGATCAGACACGCTTGCTTGCTGCCACCTCCGCCCTGTATGGCGCCGCCAAGAGTTTAGGTGCCGAGCGTGCAGGCAACGTGCTGGAGCGGATATTGCATGCGAGCGAAAAGCTCGACTTTACCGCCGCGCAAGCCTTAACTGCAGCGCTGCGTCGGGAAATCGCACAACTACAGTACACAACCGCCCATATACGGGCGCAGCAAGCTTCCCTCGTCGCCCCTCCACCTGCTGACGGGCACACTGCATAAGTGCCCCGGACGGCAACCACCTTCCCTCTTTTTCTGATTCCACCTCAGGGGAACCCAATCAGGATCGCCAAGCCTCTGGCGGCCAGCACCCACACACTGTGATGGTTCTTGCTGATTAACGGGCAGAACAGCATTGGCACTCTACAAAAAGCTGGGAGGTTTGTTTGAGTACTGGCTAACAAACCTCCCCCTATAAGTTCTGCCCAAAAAACACTCGGGGACCTGGGTAGACACCACACACCGGCCATCCATTTATCTCAGCAGGAATCTTTTTCTTGGCCTCTTCTGGGTCCCTTTCTCCAGTGAAGAGGATAAAGCCACAGTGGTCGTGGCAGTGGGTGAGCGCCACCTCCGCTTCTAGGTCACTAGGTACGGCGTGACGAAAAAGCTTTAGAAGTCTTTCTTGTTGCGCATTCGATAAGGATGCGCAGGAGGGGACAGGGGGAGAAGGCAATTTTATCCACCCGCAAGCTCCTAGTAAGCTAAGTCCAAGCAGGAGTATGAAAATATACTTTAAAAGTATCATCTTTTCCTCCCCGTTTATTTCGTCTCTTATAGTAAGAACAGGACAAGGATTCGTCTCGTACTTTGTCAGGATTTGATCTTATGGTACGCTCCTTCCGAGACTCCTGGGAGAAGTGCAGAAGAACAGCAGCCCCCGGGCCATGCTCCGATCACAGAAAAAAAGAGGGTGCCCAAAAAGATAGCCCACAAGGGGGCAGATCGATGGAATGGTCACCATTGCACCGTCTCACAGTCATGGGAGGAGCAGTGACGTTGTTCTTCTTCTTACAGCAGTGGGAGGAAGGAGGGTGGTGGAGGAAAGGGAAGTTTCGCAACTTTGTAGGACACGGTGGCGGAACTTTGCCATATGGGACGGTGCTGCCGGCAGGGGGGATCATTGATGAGCGTCTTCCTCGTTTTGGCGAGCAAGCCCCTCCTGGAAAGGATAGAGTTTGTTTCAGCTACCTCCGGCAGCAGAGAGAGCAGGAGGTGTGCTCCCAGGAATTCTCATTGCCATGAAGGGCAAAACAGGGCATGAGGAAGGCTATGCTATCCTGCGGTCGTTAGCCGTAGGCTGGGATGAGGGATCGCCGAATCCCAGCACTTAGCCGAAAGGTTGCAGAGAGGGAGCGAAACGCAAGGCTAAGACAAGAAGGAGAGAGAGCAGACGTTGAAGAGAGACGCCCCAGAGGGGGTCCACCTAACCACCGCCTCCAGCCTGATCGCGGCCCGCTTGCGGTTCCTGCTGAAGGCGAAAGGTCTCGTTTGAATTTGCCGTCTAAGACGAAACGCCGTCTGAAGGAAGTCGCGGACCAAGGCGGTGCATGTCCAGTAGAATGGGGGGAAGAGAGGAGCGGACCGAGGTCGCGGCAATAGGTGTGCAAATGAGCTCAGGCGGCGCGACACATCCGGCGGGATTCCTTCACGACAATACCATCCACGAATTTGTGTCCTCGGTGAACGGCCTGGAATAACGGCGGCGAGTCGAGACGGCGGAACTGCTTCTCCGCGCTCATCCAGGATCTTCCACCTCGAGGCCTCGGCGTGCAGCCCCTTCTTGACCGCTACGCGGCATCCGTCCGCAGCCGCACCGCAGACACCTAGAGCGGCGAGAAAGGGAAATTTTTCCTCTTTGCGCCCGTGTAGTTTTTTCCTCTCCCCGGCTTTTCCTGGAGATTTGTACGCTGCCGCCCTGGCACCTTTCGTGCAAAAGGACTCTTGCACGGACAGCAAGGAGGTGACCATGGCACGACTGCTACTAGCAGTGATCTTTTTGGTTGGGGGGATAGTCGCAGGAGGAAAGGTGTGGTTAGAGTTCCTCGATCTCTCTTCGCTGCTCATCACTGGAGGAGGAACTTTCGTCGTGACTCTTTTGACCTTCTCCTGGGCACGTCTGGAAGAGCTGGGAAGAGCTCTCCTCGATCTTTTCGCCACAGGACGGCAGACTGCGAAAGAGCAGATTGCCGAGCTGAGACGGTTGACCCACCTCTATCATCTAGAAGGACTCAAGGGACTGGAAAAACAAGAGGAGAGTATCGGTGACCTGTTTCTCAGGCAGGGGATCAAGATGCTGGTCGACCTCCAACGGGAGGAACACATCCGCGAGAGTCTGGAGAACGAGTTTTTCACTGTCTGTAGCCGCTATGAATCAGCCCGGCAGATTCTCCTTACAGTTGGCAAACTCCTGCCTGCCTTTGGCTTTATTGGCACTCTCATTGGCTTGGTTCTGCTTCTGCGTCAGATCCCCAACCTGGACCTCCACACCCTGCCTTCAGCCCTCTCTGTAGCCGTCCTCACCACTTTGTACGGTACGCTCCTTGCCAACCTTGTTGTTCTTCCCCTGGCCGCCAAACTCCAATCCTTCGCGCATGAGAGAGAGGCGATAATGCGCCTCGTCTTGGAAGGGATCGTATTACTTGCTCGCGGAGAGTCCCCGGCACTCATTGAGCGTAAGTTAAGTACTCTCCTTCCTTCTCCCTGGTATGAACCGAGCGCAGACAGGGCGCGGGATAATGATTACCGGTCGACCTTTGTCCCCCAAAAGCCCACCTGGCGGGCAGCCACGAGGTAGCGCGCTATGCTGAGAACTCACTCTCTCCTGCATCCCCCCGCACGAAAAACCAACCAAGAATGGGTAGGGGAGTCGGCTGGGGAAGACGTTGGGTGGCTGATTTCTCTTAGTGATCTCACCCTGCTCCTCTTCTGCTTTTTTGTCATTTGGCACGTGGTGGACAAGCGGAGCCCCGCGTTGCTCCGCTACGAAGACGTGACGCAAGGG
>Ga0308420_1000066_pt1 | contig 37135 bp, 23 predicted proteins | sample HotsprSampleMS55_FD_203802 | JGI IMG/M metagenome (GOLD analysis project Ga0308420, IMG submission 203802) | Hot spring phototrophic mat microbial communities from Mushroom Spring, Yellowstone National Park, Wyoming, United States - 20090730_MS55 ... | reverse complement strand
CGCTCTGGTAAAGGAGGTGCGCGAGATCGCACTGAGTGACGGTGAAAACGAGCTCCAGTTCATGGATGTGGCTGCACAAGTCATGCCGACAACGGTCCACATCAAGTCGTTGACAGGCGGACAGAACCTCCAGGTGCTCGAACAGAACTATGCGTACGATCTCCTCAGCCCGGAGAAACTGCTGGAAAAATATGTCGGGAAGGAAGTCAAACTCCTCGATAAGAATTACTACACTGGCAAAGAGGAGATCGTTACCGCCACCCTGCTTTCGACTACCGGCTCACCAGTGTATAAAGTGGGGGATGAAATTTACCTCGGACTTCCTGGTCGCGTCATTCTCCCGCAGATTCCTGAAAACCTGATCACCAAGCCGACGCTCGTCTGGCTCCTCCGTAGTCAAGGACAGGAGAAACACCGTATCGAGGTATCGTATCTTACCAAGCAAATCACGTGGCAGGCGGACTATGTGGCCGTGCTCAGCGCGGATGACCGCGAAGCAGATCTCTCCGGCTGGGTAACGATCGAGAATAAGTCTGGCGCAAACTACAGGAACGCCACCCTGAAGCTGGTCGCCGGGGATATCCACCGCGTCGCGGAGCCCGAGCTCATGTACCAGCGAGCCATAACCACTGCCGCAGCGGCGTCGGCTGCGCAATTCCGCGAGGAGGGCTTCTTTGAACATCATTTGTACACGCTTGATCGTCCGGCGACTGTGAAGGACAATCAGACAAAACAAATGACCCTGCTCTCGGCTACCGACATCCCCGTGCGCAAACACCTCGTCCTGCGTGGGGAACAGGGGTATTTTTTCACAGCCTATGGCCCTGACAGCGACGTGCCGATACAAAAAGTGAGTGTGTTGCTCGAGATGACAAACACCAAGGGCAATAACCTCGGACTGCCACTGCCAAAGGGCACTGTGCGTGTGTATAAAGCGGACAAAGCAGGCAGTCTGCAGTTCATCGGCGAAGACCAGATCGACCACACGTCCACAAACGAGACAGTGCAGGTCAAGATGGGTGAGGCGTTCGACGTCGTGGGCAAGCGGAAACAAACGGACTACAAACGCGTCGCGCGGACTGTGACAGAGGTGGCGTGGGAGATCACCCTCCACAACTATAAAGAAGAAGGCGTCACGGTCCGCGTGGATGAGTTGGTACCGGGGGAGTGGGAGGTCTTGACGGCGTCACACCAATACGAGAAAGTCGACGCCCACACGTTGCGTTTCGACGTTCCCGTGCCCAAGGCCGGGGAGGTAACAATTACCTACCGGGTGCGGATCCGGATATAGGAGGGAGCGACGGAGGCCTCCGGCTCCATGGCAACAACCGGTGGAGACGACATGTGCACTCCTCGAGAGGGAAAGAGCAAGAATATGGTCCACGGTAGTCTCCTTGTCAGTCTTCTGGTCTTCCTCTTGAGTAGCATCCCAGCTTGGGCGCTAACGACCGAGGAGATCCTCGCCTTAAAAAAGGCCGAGGTCAGCGACGAGACGCTTCAGCGACTCCTTGAGCAGGAGCACGAAGACAAACTCCTCGCCGAACATCTGGGCACCTGGACGACCCCGGACGGCCGGGTCATCCGCTCTACTGGAAAACGTCAGTGGTCGCTCAATCCTCCTGAGCTACATCAGCCACAGTACCTGATCGGCGTCTATCCCTTTATACAGCTCCCCCCTCCCTAGGGTCACGGCAAGAGCGCAATACCCAGCCCGTACCTTTCTCCTCTCGAACAGAGAGAAAGAGACGAGGTCAGGAGCTGTTCATCGTGACGGCTGGTGGTAGAGTTGCCTGACGCCCAGCATTTTTACATTCCATACAGCCGGCGCACGTTCTCGTATGTAATCTTGCGCTTGGCTTCAGCCGGAATACCTGCGAAGTTCTGCTCGATCACCTGACGCGAACGTGGCCAGGTTGAGGCGCGGTGAGGAAAGTCCGACGCCCACATCAGGTTATTTTCACCGGCCAACTCATAGGTCATCACCCCCGGCCGATCGTCCTGGAAGGTGGCATATACCTGCCGTTTGAAATATGCACTGGGGTGCATTGTGATCGGTGTGGGATCGACGTAGCGCAGAGTATCGTAGCAGACATCCAGGCGGTAGAGAAAATGGGCAATCCAGCCAATATCGTTTTCCGCTGACACGAGCTTCAGGCGTGGGAAACGCTCAAGCACGCCGTTATAAATCAAGTCGATTAGCGAATATTGGATCTCATGGATAATAGACATGGTCGAGGCGACGCGCCCTTTGCCAAGTTGGACCCCTCTCTTGCCCGTCAGAATGTGCAGACTCAGGGGGAGGTTGAGATCTTGGGCAGCAGCCCACACCGGATCGAAGTGGGGGGCGCTGTAGGGCAGGTCGCCTGGTGGGGCGGCATTGATCATCGCACCACGCAGGCCTTTCTGCGCGATGCGTTGCAGCTCACGAACCGCTTCGTGCACATCCTGTAGTGCGATGAGCCCGAGACCGATCAAACGCTGCGGGGCATGGCTACAGAACTCCGCCACCCAGTCATTGTAAGCGCGAAAACATGCCCACTGCAGTTCCAAGTCTTTGAGGTGAAAGAGGAACATGCCGAGCGTGGTGTAGAGTACCTCGCCTTCCACCCCGTCAATATCCTGATCCTTGAGGCGTTCCACCGGATCCCAGCCACTCGGTCGTGCTTGCTCATAGCCGACGTTTTGATTGATGCCGAGATCCTTCGGGTCTTTGCCGGCGGCGAACGCGCCTCCGACCGGAAACGGCGTTAACCCCTCGGCGACAAAGAAGCTGCCAGTTTTTTCGCTGACCACCCGAGGAGCTCGGTCGCGCAGCCTACGCTCAAGGCGCTGCACCCAGAGGTCGGGTGGTTCCATAGTGTGGGAGTCCGCGGAGAAAATCTGTGTGTTTGTCATAGACCTCTCCCCCTTAGTCAGTGTTCTTGACGGTCTCCTGCTGGTAACCAGCAAAACTATACTCTGCCCCAGCCAGCGTGAAAAGAGGTACCGGAGCCGTACATGGTCCCATACCCCCCGCGTTACACTCCCTGTGAAGGATGCGACACGCAGGGAGAATTTCCTTGCGCAGGGGGCCGGAAGAGGGTAGAGAAAAAGTGGCGCCGCGGCGGCATAGCTGCGGCGGCATGGGTGTTGTGGACGGCGGCGCTGACCCCCGCCGCTCCTCGGACAGATGGGGTCGGCAGCTCAGTCAAGGAAGGTGCAGCATGGCTATTATCGCCAAAGATCGGGTTGTTCACCGGGTACAGGCCCTCTACCAGCGCCTCGCTGAGGCACAGGTGGACGCCTACCTTGTGCCCTCTGCTGATTCGCACCTGAACGAATACGTGCCAGCGTATCAACAACGCCGAGCCGCCATTACCGGGTTTACTGGATCGGCAGGTGACGTTCTGCTTTGCCCCGAGGGCAGTCACCTATTTGTCGATTCGCGCTATTACTTACAGGCCGAGCGTGAAGTTGACGCCTCGCTGTTTCGCATCCATAAAGTCGGGTTGGCTGGAGAGCATACCCTATCGGAGTGGCTGACAGAGATGGAAAAGCAGAAGGGCAGGCTACGGGTGGGATTCGACCCCTTCGTAGTCTCCATGGATGCACATGCGGTTTATCAGCGAGCCTTGCGAGCGCCCGACTCGGCGTTGGTACCCCTCGCACACAATCTGGTTGACGCGGTATGGGAAGATCGTCCTCCGGCACCGGCCCGGCCGATCTATGCTCTATCGGACGAGGTTACCGGGCGGACGGTAGCCGAGAAACTGACCGCCGTGCGGGAGCAGATGGACAAGGTCGGCGCTCAGGTGCTGATCCTCACCAAGCTCGACGAGATCGCCTGGCTCACCAATCTGCGTGGCAGCGACGTGGACTATAACCCAGTGTTTGAAGCCTATTTGGTGCTCGACCTGAAGCAGGCGGTATGTCTCACCCGTCTCGCACCACCGCTGGAGGTTCGCCAGTCGTTGGCGTCCCTGATTACTTTCGAATCATACGACACCTACCCGGACGTGGTGCAACGCTTGGTGCCGACGACGGACGTGACAGTGTGGCTTGATCCTGCGGGGACAACGATGGGAACGCGGCTGTTGCTCCCGGAAAATCAACGCATCCACGCGGAGCGGAATCCAGTGGTACTGATGAAAGCGTTGAAAAATCCTGTGGAAATCGCGAGCAGCCAGAAGGCCCACCGGCACGCTGGCGCAGCAAAAATTCGCAGCCTCGCGCGGCTGGAACGCTTGCTGGCTGCAGGAGAGCCAGTCAGCGAGAAAGCCTTTGCCGAGATGCTGTACGAAGAGTACGCACGGGAAGAGGGCTTTTGTGACCTGAGCTTTACCACCATCTCTGCAGCTGGGGCCAATGGCGCTATCGTGCATTATAGTGACGCGAACGCGGAAGCGGTGTTGCGTAACGGCGAATTGTTCTTGATCGATTCGGGAACGCAGATCTACGGCGGGACAACAGATGACACCCGCACGATTATTATCGGCACTCCGTCAGAGAAGCGCCAACGTGAGCTGTACACGGCAGTCCTACGCTGTCATATCCAGCTCGCCCTGCAGAAGTTCCCCGAAGGCACGAGCGGCGTGGCGCTGGACGCCATCGCCCGTGCGAGCATGTGGAATGCCGGGCTGGACTACGGCCACGGCACCGGTCATGGGGTTGGCGCGTTTCTCAACGTCCACGAAGGGCCGCAGCGCGTTGCGACACGCGGCAGCGACGAACCGCTGCAGCCGGGGATGATTATTTCCAACGAGCCAGGGTATTACGAGGCCGGGTGGGGTGGTATTCGTCTGGAGAACCTCTATGTGGTCGTGGTGGATGACACCATGCCTCCCCACCCCAGTGGCAAGCGCTGGCTGCGCTTAGAGCCGCTAACCCTGATCCCCTTCGACAAGCGCCTTGTCGAGTGGGAGCAGCTCACCGATGCAGAACGGCGCTGGCTCGCATGGTACCATCGACAGGTGTGGGAAACGATCGGCCCGATGCTGAGCGAAGAAGACCGGACCTGGCTGCGCGACGCCTGCACGCCATTTGTGAGAGAGGAATAAAACAGCCCAGCAGAGCCGCAGAATCAAACCAGGAACCTCTGCTCGGGTTGCAGGAGAGGAGCTGATTCCCCAGCGGCGCGTGGTAAGCGAGGAGGTCTCCGCCGCTATGACCCGCTTGCGGCACGTGCTGCGTATGCTCCCTCTGCCACAGTCCGTACTACGCTGGACCCTCTCCCACACCGTCGGATGATGCCCGGTGCTTTTTGACGAGATGCGAGCAGAATGGTATGCGGAAGGCACAGTGCTGCAGCAGAGGTACGCAGGGGTAGCGTCGTGCTCTGCTAAAGGGGGATCATATGAAAGCTCTTGCCTTTTTAGGGATCGGCAAAGTTGGCGTCATTGACAAACCGATTCCTGAGCCTGGACCGAATGACGCGGTCATTAAGACTACCGCTTCACTGATCTGTACTTCCGATGTGCATACCGTGCGGGGTGTGATTCCTATTCCCGAGGGACGGGTGCTCGGGCACGAGAGTGTAGGTGTGGTGTACAAGCGGGGGGCGAACGTAACGTCGTGTCAAGAGGGTGACCGTGTCGCGGTGTGCGCCATTACCCCATGTGGTCGGTGTGCCTATTGTCAACGCGGTTACTCTTCACAGTGTGGTGGCATGCTCGGTGGCTATAAATTCACCGCCCAGCGAGATGGGAACTTAGCCGAGTATTTTTTTGTCAACGATGCGGATTATAACCTTACCCCGATTCCCCCAGCGTTAAGCGACGAGCAGGCGCTCTACACCACAGACATGCTGTCGACTGGGCTGGCCGGCGCAGAAAATGCGGAGATCCCCGTCGGCGGTACGGTCGCGGTCTTTGCCCAAGGACCCGTCGGCCTGTGTGCCACCATGGCCGCGCGGCTCCTTGGGGCAGGTCTCGTGATCGCGGTAGAGTCGAAACCGGACCGCAAAGAATTAGCCAAACGGTGTGGCGCCGATATCGTGGTGGACCCCACCCAGGGAGATGTAGTTGAAGAGATCAAACACCTCACTAACGGTGTCGGGGTTGATGCGGCGATCGAAGCGCTGGGGCACCCGGTGACCTTTGAAAATTGCGTGAAGGTCACCAAAGCTGGCGGGGTAATCTCGAACATCGGCTACCACGGGGAAGCCGGCAACATGTTACAGATCCCTCTCGCGGAATTCGGCCTGGGGATGGGTGATAAGAAGATCCGCACAGCCTTGTGTCCGGGAGGCAGGGAGCGCTTGACGCGCCTGCTACGGCTCATCGAGAATGGACGGGTCGATCCTACGCCACTTACTACGCACCGCTTTCCGTTCGCTGAGGTCGAGAGAGCATTTCACCTGATGGAGACCAAACAAGACAACATCATCAAGCCGCTGATTCTCTACTAAGAACGCCTGACCTCCCCTTCTTCCTCGATGAGAGGGCCAGCAAGAGGCAACACCAACAGGGTTACAAGCTTCGAGGTTCTGGGATGCGATCGGCGTGTGCCTGTGAGGTGAAAAAGAGTGGACGAAAAACGTAAATTCCTCGAGCTCCTGTTACGGAAAGGGGCGTTGAAAATCGCCACAGACCAGTACTCTTTCTTTCAACTGAAGAGCGGCCGGATGAGTCCGACTTTCGTTTCGCTCGGTGCCCTCACCGATGGCGAGAGCTTGGCAGCGCTGAAGCGGAACTATAGTCGTGCCGCGGTGGAGGGGGTAAGGGACGGGAAGCTACACGACTTCCAGTACGTCTTCGGCCCAGCGTACAAGGGGATTCATCTCTGCGCGCTGACGTGCGAAGGGCTGTACGAAGGCTACGGCAAGCATGCGTACTACCTGTACGACCGCAAAGAAGAGAAAACGTACGGCGAAGCTACGCAGGGCGCCGATGCCAACCGGGTCATCGTTGGTGCGGAAAAGTTCATGCAGGGGGGGACGATTCTATTCGTCGACGACGTGATCACTACGGGACAAGCCAAGTACGAAGCGCTACAGAAAGTGCGCCTTCTCGGTGACTACCACATCGCTGGGATGGTCATCGCGGTGGACCGTCAGGAGCGTATGGGAGACGCGCAGACCATCGGCGCGCAGAGTGCCATCCAAGCCCTGGAAGAAGAGTACGGCATGAAAACCGTTGCCATCCTCACCATGCAGGAGATCTTCGCGCTGGTGAAGGATACGCTTGACGTTGCAGTCCGGCATGCGTGGATCCATTATTATGAACAGTACGGAGTGGTCAGGATGCCGTAGCGCTGCTGTGAAAATCAGAGGAGCATCTTTTCCACCAACGCCACCGTCAGATAGGCAATCAACGCCGCAAGAAGAGAGGCAAGATACGCAACCTCGAACGCGGCGACGTAGGTGCCATAAAGCCAGACCGCCATCCCCACGACGAGCGCTGCACAGGCGCTGCGCGCCCCGCCAAACTGAGTAAACAGACCAAAAACGACGATGATAAATATACCGGCGCCACCGAACGCTGAGGCATCCTCCACCAGTTTGTACACCCCTTCCGTGTGCAAGGCGAGGAAGTAGGCGAGGACTCCAAAAACCGTGACGCCAACGCGCGCGACCCGCACCTTTCCCGCTTCGCTCATCTCTGGGTACGCCGAGACAAGCAGGTTCTGTGAGACCAGCGACGCCGCCGCCAACAGGGCGCTATCAACCGTGGAGAGGATAGCGGACACCAACGCTCCGGCGAACAGCGTATATGAGAACGTCGAAAGATAGCGTTGAGCCATCAAAAGGAGAATCTGCTCCGGGTGCTCAAGGTTAGGAAGGAGAGTAACTCCGACAAAGCCAAGGAATACCGGGATTATGCCGACCAGCAGATAGATGCTGCCTGCCAACAGGCACGCTTGGCGTGCAACCTGAGGTGAGCGCGCAGCGATCACGCGGGCAGCTAGTTCTTGTGAGATTACCGATCCGCAAACGGGAATCGCCCATGTTTCAAGCACCAGGCTTATCGAGGCGTCGCTGCCACCAAAAATGCGTAATCGTTCTGGGGCGATCGATGCGAAGGCAGCTGCAACCTCACCTGCATTCTGGGCGACAGCGAGTAGGAGAACGGTTAGCCCGATAATCAGCACGATCCCTTGGATGAGGTCGGTTATGACATCGGCGAGCAGTCCACCGCAAACCGTGTAGACGATCACAGCCGCTGCCGCGATTGTCACAGCCATAGTGACACTCAGGTCGGAGGATACAGATAGCACCTGGCCGAAGGCGCGGATCTGGGCTGCCGCCCACATCACCGAGGCAGGGACCATCATCAGCACGGCCAGCCGTTCCACGCCCGTGGCATAGCGGGTCCGGAAAAGGTCGGCTAACGTGGTCAGCTGCCGGCGCCATAGCGGCACGGCGAAAACCCACCCCATCAGCAGCAGGCAAGTGGCATAGCCGAACGGGTCCGCAGAGCCGCCAGATAAGCCTTCCCTATAGACCGCCCCGGCAGAGCCGATACAGGTTTCAGCGCCAAACCATGTCGCAAAGAGAGTGAACGTGGTCAGAGTGTGACCGAGGCTGCGACCGGCAAGGAGATAGTCCGCCTGGGTGGTAACACGTCTAGAGACAAGAACGCCGATCAACAGTTGCGCGAGCACATAAACCAAGACACCAACCAAGACCGCGTTCATCGTTTCGGCGCAATGAAGACGTGAAAGGCCATAACGCTAAACCATAACTTGTCCACACGCGCGCGAGTAATAGTCCCACTTCGTTTATCAAGTCGAGGTGCTCAGGACAAGAAAACGTGCTCCCTGGGCTTGGGGACGATGCTGTCTCTCATAATATAAAGGTAAGGCGCTGGGATAGCGCAAAAATCATAGAGAAATTGGGTAAAAGCGAAAGCGAGTGACCGAACAGCAAGTCGTGCTGATGTTGCACGCGATGCTGACGGTAACGTCTCTGTGGGTGCTGCGAGACGTTTCTGTCGCGTCCCACTAATCGAGGCCATGGAGCAGCTCTAAGGCGCACGCAGGGCAAGGGGTGGGTGGAGAGAGGATCGCTCGTGGCCTTTACCTGACCGACCAGCAGGCAAAACCTCCGACTGCGACCGAGCGTGTCGCTGCTGCACGGTCGAGCGGGACCACATAAATATGGGGACTGGTTATTGGGCGGTACGGAGAACTAGTTCCAGGGAGGAACCCGGCGAACACCAGCGCGCTGCTGTCAGGAGCAATCGGCGGATGAGAGACAGCGTACTGATCGAAGAACGAGAACATCAAGGTCTGCTCACGACTAGGCAGGAAACGCACGAGTTCAGTACTTTCACCGCTCGTGCGGGAGAGGCGATGCCAGCGGAGGTGATTCCCATGCTCATCGACGTCAACGTACAGGAACTCGTCTCTCGTCGGAGCCCAGAAGAATGCGATGTTGGCATGTTCCAGCAGGGGGGAGATCCGCCCGCTCGCCAGATCAACACTCTTCACGACTGCAGAGACGGAAGATTCTGGGTGTGCCGTGCAACCGACCGCCAAGGAACGACCATCTGGTGACCAGACGGCGGCGATGTTGCCGGTCGTCGTCATGACCGGCCCTTTGTCCCCTGTATGTATATCGATCAGAAAAAGATTGTTACGATTTTCTTCGTCCGCTTCGACATACACGACGAGGTCGTCGGTAGGTGACCACGCCGGTACACGAAAATCGCCAGGATGTGAAGAGATCTCGCGGACGATTTGGCCCGACTGGGCGTCGAGCACGAGCACCCGGGCCGCTTCCGTGACCCGCCAACTCCCACCGACATGAGCAGCCAGCAGGTCTCCCCCTGGAGACCAGGACCAGAACAGCGGTGCCCCAGTCAGCAGTGTGGTAGCAGCGCCTGGACGAGAAAGATAGGCGATCTCTAAAGAGAGGCAACGGTCCCCGCGTTGTATCAGCATGGCAAAGGCATCCCCACGGGGAGACCAGTTCCCGTAGATGGGAATGCCGTTCCGTAGGGTGACCAGCTCCCACGATTCCACGCCATCACCGGTGACAACGTACAAACTCGTCTCAAGGGTCGAGTTCCCCATCCCACGCAACCCAAAATACGCAATCCGGCTGCCGTCCGGAGCCCAGGTCGGCCACGTGTGGACGCTCTGCCCGCTAGCACTCGGCATCGCCTTTCTTTTTTCCGTGCTCTCCCAATTCCAGGTGAGTTGACGGACGAGTCCTGCAGTCGGTTCCAGAGTGAACAGGTTCCCCGCTTCGCTGCAGTATACCAGGCGAGGGAAGGCTTGGGTCACAGGATTATCCATTCTCCTTACCGAGTCTGCCTAGATTTATCGTTTGGCTCCCTCAAGCACTTCGAGCGGGAGTTTACGGCCGCGCTCGCGCCGTAGCAGTACATACAACGCGCCCGGGCCACCGTCATGGGGACGGGCCGTGGCAAACGCCAGCACCACCCGTGCCAGCTTGCCCCGTGTGAGCCAGAGTTTCAACCGGTCCTTCAAGACCGGCACTTGCCGTGGCGAGTTCCGGCCGCGGCCGTGGATGATCAAGACACATCGGAGTCCGTTACGGACGGCTAATAGCAAAAAGCGCTCGACTGCGAGTTGGGCGGCCTCGGTGGTCATCCCGTGCAGATCGATATACGCCTGCCGGGAGAACAGGCCGTCACGGAGTTTTTGCACGAGAGACGTATCCAGGCCGATGATACGGCCCTCCATATATTCGTCCGTATCCGTAATGTCGAACCCTCCCCGGCCCGCGACGAGATCGTAGAGCTCAGCAAGGGCTTCGTTGTCACTCTCCAACTGTGAACGTCGGATCAGAGGAGGTGGAGGACTGCCGACACGGGAATGACCGTTTTTTTTCAATGGCGTGACGTCCCGCATTGCTTGCAAGAACAGTGCTGCTTCGTCCTCTTCCGGGGAAGCAGCACGGGCAGAGGGAGGGAGGGCAACAGGCTTGGCGGGAGCGAGCGGTTTCTCTAGCAGTTTCAGTTTCTTGTGCAAATCCCGAAACGGCGAGTGAAAACCAGCCATGCTTGGCATGGTACACGGGAAGGGAACAGAGGACAAGGACGCCTGCCAGTAAGGGGGGCTTCTTGTACAAGATCAGATCATGCCAAGGGGATGGCTCTCGGCAGCCGGCCTGATAGCACCTGCCGTGGATTGTAGGCACACAGGCCAGCGGTCAGTGCCAGCAGCATGGTTAGACCCCTAACCGCTTGAGATAGTGAGGAAGCCGGCTGCGCGTCGTGCGACCAGAGAGGCCAGCGTGTTCGCAGCGTTCGAGATAGTCGGCCACGGTCTGCCGCAAGAAAGCAGCTACCGCGCGACTCCCGCGCTGCAGCTGTGTGGTCGCGGTCCCACCGCCAGAGAGGAGAATGAGCGGCTCGATACACTCAGGGCTACCGACGACCCCGAGGAGGCAGTGTTCCGTGGTATCTAGATATTCGTGGAGGAAAGCAGCTTGCTGAGGCTGGTGCGTCAAGTGATACTGCAGGTTGCCACTGCCATAGGCTACCATCCGCGCCGCGTCCTGCATAGCGAGACGGAAGAGGCGCAGATCTACGGGAGAAGAAGCAACGGCCGCCACGTGGCGGTACAATCCCAGGAGGAAAGTGCCGAGCATGAGATTGCCGGCAACAGAGCTGGCCGGATACGTTTCGGCGGATAGCAGCTCTTTAAGCGCTTGTTCGGCACCTACACTTGCACGTTTTAACCCCTGGCCACCTGCCAACGCACGCTTGCGGAAGGCTTCTATGTGCCGAGCGTGGTCCAAAATTTGCGCACAGAGATAGCTCTTGAGTTCGAGGAATTCTTGGTTGATGGCATAAATCCAATGGGAGGCGATACCAAGCGCGGCTGTTGCACATTCCTGCAAAAAAGTGCAGAGCTGCGCCATTGCCGCTTCGAGCAGTGGTGGGAGCGGGGCCTGGGCAAGTGTCTCCCAAGGGAGATCGACAGCCGGTGCCCAGCGGCGGGTTTTCGCTTCTTCGTACAACGCCGCAACATTCTCCGCCCAGACGTCGCTCTTGCGGTTCACCGTGTAGCCAAGATCCGGCAATTTTCCCCACAACTCGGCACCCCGCGGCGCCATGCTGTAGTTATGGCGGATCAGGTCAGGTAATTGGTCGTAGCTGTAAGAACCGACGTTGCAGTCCTCATAGGTCAGGCCACGGGCCGGCTGGCGTGGGGTCACGCGGACTCGTTCGGTATTGGCATCGTACCAATGCAGCGTCAGTTCACCGCGCATCACTTGCTGTGTCAAATTGAACAGCTCGATGTCTGCAAAATAGTCTTTTTCAAGATAGAAGGCCATTGGCAAGTCACCTGACTGAGGCCAGCCGGACAGGCTCTCGCCCTACTGCAGCACGCCCGCCTCTTGCAAGGAAGCACGGGTGAGCTCGAGCGCGTTGTGTAACTTGCTCCGCCCGCGCCGATCTTGAAGCCCACACTTATCGAGCCGCTCGAAGTATTCCTCGATCTGCTGCATCTGGAAGAGAGCGGTAATACGTGTTCCCTGCTCAATGTTTTCTTTCTTTGTGCCTTTCCCAGCCAGAATAATAAAGGGTTCGGTCACCTCCACCGCATAGCCGCCGCCAAAGACCATGTTCTCGACCTCATCGAGATAGTGGTGGATCAGCTCGCGCTTTTCTGGAAAATGGCGCATGACCCACTTACAGTGCTGCACGCCGTAGCCGACGTGCCGGGCTTCGTCCTGCATGACCAGACGGAATATTTTTTTATCCAGTTCAGTAGGGGAGATGTACTCGCTGAAACGGAAGAGGGTGAGCACAAAGCCCTCGCCAACCAGATGAAGCGCCAAAGACATCTCGGCGAATGAGTCAGAGTCACGGATGAGCTTGAGACTCAACTCATTTTGCGGGCTGGCCTTCATGAGTCCGTAGCCCGTCGTCAGCGCCCGCTTACGAAAGACTTCGGAGTGCCGGGCCTCGTCCATCACCTGCGTCGCCATGAAGTTTTTCACTTCGATGAACTCGTTGTTTAACCGCCCCAGCCACTGGGCTGGCACATCAGTGGCGATCATCTCCACCTCAGTGAGGAAGGTCAGGAGTTGCGCGTAAGCGCGGCTGATATCATCCGGCAGCTCATACTTGGCCAGCTCGTGCCAGGGCACATCGAGCGTAGCATTCCACTGCCGGGTCATGGCTTCTTCATAATAGCCTTCTGTGTTGTAGGCCCATACCTCACTTTTATGACTTACCGCCGGCTGCAAATCTGGTAACCCCTCAGGCAGTTCCGCACCACGCGGGGCGAAACTCCGGTTCTGACGAACCAATTCTGGCAGGGCAGTGAAGCCATACGCCCCCTTGTCCAAATCGCGAAAAGTTAACCCGCGTCGGGGATTCTCAGGGGTAACCGCGAGTTGGTCGGTTTTGGCGTGCAGCCAACCTAGGTCCAACTCGCCTTTGAGGTTGCGTTGCCAGCGATCGAGGAAGTTTTGGTCCGTGAAGAAGTCAACCGTGCTGAGATATGCCATACTGATCTCCTTGTGACATTACCGGCTTACGTCGCAGCAGTCACCCCAGGTGCTGTGGGTACCAAGACCTCCACCTCTAGGGCACTCGCCAGGTTAAAGAACTCCTGGATACTCTCCTGGAAGCGGAAAAACTTATCCCGGTTATCCGGGTCGTCGTACACCAGGGTAAGCCGCTCGCCGAAGTGGGTGAGCGTATTGAGGGAGTGGCTCACATCAGCACCACCGTGCTGATGGATGTTGTCGAGCATTTCCGCCCAGGTGGCTAGGTCGCCTTTCAGCACGAAGTCAATCACCGTCAGGTCGAAGGTAGACACTTCACATACCTCGCGACACTCGAACACTTCGAATGCGAGGAGGTAGCGCCATACGTGGTCGGGCGTGACAATGTGAACACCGAAGGTCGTATCAACAAAACCGAGGCGACGGAAGCGAGCTTCCTCCTGCCGCATTAACGTCTGTAACCCTTGAAAAAATGTCAGGGAAGGAAAGGGAATCTTCACGCTTCTTACCATTTCCTCGCTGCAGGGTAAACTGAATCTCGGTTCAGGTTGACACGGCAGCAGGGGGTTGTCAAGTCTACAGCACATGGGGCGGGAGGGTGCAAGGTAATAGAGAGGGCCGCATCATCAGCCCCCTCCAGCTCTAAGGGTGACGGGGGAGGTGGGAGGTTAGGCATGCTTTGCTCGCTGATCGAGCGCAGGTGGGGTGAGGCCTCGAGCAGAGGTCCGCTCGAGTTCAGCGCGGACGTGCGGCATGACCTGGGTGGCAAACAGGTACATGTTTTTCTGGGCGAGTTCGTGCGGGAGCGAGCCGATATGGAACAGGCACAGCAAAATGCCGATACCAAGTTCTTTCACAATAGACAGGAGTTGTTCACGGACCGTAGCGGGGCTGCCGGCGAGAATGAAACGACCCTCTATCAGGTCTTCCCACGTGTTCTGGGTGCCCATGTAATTCTTGCGCGTGAAAGAGCCGACGACGTTGTGGTACGATCGTGGTGTGACATACCCCGGCGGGAAGCCCAGCTGCGGTGGCAGCAGTAAAAGTTTCTTCATGAAATACCACACGTGTGGTTGATACTCTTTCCGTGCGGTCTCATCACTATCTGCCACATACACGGGGATGAGATAACCAATCTGTTCCGGATCGGCGTCATACCCTTCCTTGCGACAGCACTCGCGGAATTGCTCGAAATTGCGCCGGTAGATGTCGAAGTGAAAGTAGGGCAACGCGAAGTAACAAAACCGTTTGCGCGCGACGTATTCCATGGTTTCGATACTGCCAATACCAGGGATCCAGACGGGAGGGTGGGGTTGCTGCAAAGGTTTAGGCCAGAGGTTGACGTAACGGAAGTTGTAGTGCTTGCCTTCCCACGCAAAGGGACCGTTCTCAGTCCACGCCTTCAGGATCAGCTCGTGGGCCTCGCGAAAGCGCTCGCGGGCATACGTGGGATTCACGCCGTAGGAAAAATATTCTGGCCCGTGGCCGATCACCTGCCCGGAAATCATCCGTCCGCCACTGATGACATCAAGCATGGCGATCTCCTCGGCCACGCGTAGGGGATGGTCGTACAGAGGAAGAGCGTTCCCAACGACCGCAATCTTCACTCGCTTCGTGGTACGGGCCAGGCACGCAGCAATGAGATTGGGAGATGGCATGGTGCCGTACGCGTTCTGGTGGTGCTCATTAATGCAAACCCCATCAAACCCGAGCTCCTCAGCACCCTCTAACTGATCCAGGTAATGGTTATAGAGGGTGGTACCGCGGGCCGGGTCGTAGTAGGTGTTCGGACAGGTGACCCAGGCACTCTTGTGGTGTTGTTCGAAATCCTCCGGCAAATACGGCCAGGGCATAAGATGGAACAGAAAAAACTTCATCCGCAGACCTCCGTCTGAATGAACCGTCGTTTAACCATATACTGGCCCACCCTCAGAAGTAAAGAGGAAGGGGTTCGCATTGCCGGCAGTGCAGGGGCCGTTTATAATTGGCGCTCCTGATTATGAGGGCAGTGGGTTGGTGGAGTGTAGGAATTGGGCTGCTCCTAATGAGCAGCGGGTGTAGCAATCTCTGGCGATCGGCTGCCCGTCCCCAACCTGTTGGTTTTCCTCCTACGGCACCGGTTAGTCCCCCCCGTATCCCTTCAGCAGAGCGCGTACAAATAGGAGTAGCGTCATGGTACGGACCCGGGTTTCATGGGAAGCGCACTGCGAACGGAGAGGTGTACAACCAGTACGAATTGACCGCCGCACATCCGACACTCCCCTTAGGATCGCGGGTGATGGTGACCAATCTTGCTACCCGTCAAGCGGTTGAAGTGCGGATCAATGACCGGGGGCCATTTGTGGACGGACGGATCATCGATCTCTCATATGCAGCAGCTCGGAGTATTGGCGTCTATCAGCCTGGCACGGCGCGCGTGCGCATTGAAGTGCTTGCTGCCGTGCCGACTGCCCCGGTCGCCTATGCCGTGCAACTTGGCTCTTATACCGACGCCGAGAAAGCCGCTGCCCTGAAGGCTCGGTTCGTGCAGCGCTATCACGACGTGTACGTCAGTCCGATGTCAACCGGCCTGTTGCGGTATTACCAAGTGCGGCTGGGACCGTTCGCACAGCGCGAGACCGCGCTCGCGCGGGCACGGGAAGTTGCACGCAGTGGGATAACCGTTATTGTAGTGGAAGAAGATGATCGCTGGGCTGAGCGCTGAGCAAGAGCAAACCCCTCGACGCCCTCCGTAGAGCACGCTAGGATGTGTTATCCATCGCTTGCGGGAGGAGGGAGAGGGACTATGAAGGAAGAAGGAAACGCGGGCCGAGACCTGCACGAGTCCGTGGCGGCTCCTGCATTGACCCGTGTGGTAGCCCTGCGCGGCCCGGATGGCGGGCGTCGTCTCCCCAGTGACCTCGTGAAGGAAGAGATCTTGCCTTTGCCCCCGTCTACGTGGGTGATCTTTCAGGGAGACGAATTGGGGGAGCCCGTGGCATATGCCGCGGATTTAATGCGCCGCCTGGCGCGCTTCCAACGGAACTGGGTTGGGCAAGCGAGTCTCAGCTTTGCGCACACCCCTCAGTTAGTCACGTTAGCACGGCAAAGCCGTTGCCGCGCCCTGTTGTTCGATGGGGAACTGATCTCTGGGCAATATTTGACGACAGAGAACTCCGCGCCCCCAGAGATGCTCCCGCGCCTTGCCTCCGCACTGCGCCACCTGGCAAGCCAAGGAGTACTAACCATGATCCGGTTTGTGTTCGGCTACGACACCGACGACGAAGGGGTATTTGAACGGACGGTCCGCTTTTGCCTCGATGCTCGGGTGGGATTACCCTCTTTTACGTTGTTAACGCCTCCCCCTGGGAGTCCTCTCTGGACAGCGCTCGCACGAGAAGGGCGCCTCCTCCACAGGGATCCTGCATTGTACGACGGGTCACATGCTGTTTTTCACCCAACACTGATGACACCTGCCACCCTGGAAAACGGTCTATACTGGGCGCGCCGGCGTATCTATAGCCACGCGGCGATCTGGCGTAGGCTCTTCCCTTGGAAGAGATGGACCTTCCAGCGCCTGCTGGCCAACTATACACAACGGACACGCTACACGGCGGGGCCTCGCGGCACCTACACAGAGACCATGCGGCTCCTACGGCAACTCGCCCAACCTATCGCGGTGCAGGAACGGACATCCTTCATCTCGACCCTCAAAGACGCCGCGAGCCACACGCAGCGGCACCTGCAAGGGGCCCTGCTCCGCTTCAGGGTGGTGCGTAACGAACCGTTGAAGGCCCTGACGCTTCTCCTCGAAGGGGCTCTCGATGCTAGCGGCGCTACTGAGGTGCTTCGCCGCCTGCACCAAGCCGTCCGCGCCGGCCACCACAAAATTGTCCTCGACTTGAAGGGGCTCGAATCGATATCACCAACCGTGATCACTCGGTTCCTGGAAGACAATGCGCACGCGCTGATCGCGCTCCGTGACCGCGTGGTATTTCGCCACCTGCAGGCAGCCCTCGACGCAATCAAGGCCAACCTGGGCGGAGTACTCCCCAATGCACACCTCTTCGAGTTGGTGCAGGAGGAAGGGAACAGTTAGGCTGGTAGGATTCCAGCACCTCCAGGGACAGCCGCAGCAGAGCTGGACTCAATTTGCTGTCCGGGTGAACCCTGAAGGAAGGCCCTGGCGTCCTTGTTCGGTCTGCCACTGTCTCGCGCGTAAGCAATCCTGCCTGGCAGAAGGGTCAAGGGTTTCCTCCCCGCCCTGCCGTTTCACTCTGGAGCCAGTGTAAATACGCCTCTGATCCGGCGATGATCGGCAAAGCGATAATTTCCGGGACTTGGTACGAATGGAGCGTCCTGACCTTCGCCTCAAGCGCGGCGAAGTCTGCGGCCCGAGCTTTGATAAGCAAAAGCCACTCTTGATCATCACTGACAACCCCTTGCCAGCGGTAAATGGAGCGGATTGGGTTGACAATATTGACGCACGCGGCGAGCCGTTCACTAACGAGAGTCGTGGCGATCCGCTCCGCCTCGGCCGCCGTGCCGGTAGTGACGAATATTAAGACGTAGCCGGTCATACAGATCCCTTTTCAGACAGCAGCAGGCTGCTCGCGCAGCAAGCGTCGCCGTAGCTCGCTGGCGGTGACACGGTACTTGAACGCTTTACGGCCGTTGATGAACAGCACGGGGATCTCGTTGCCAAAGCGGGCCGCCAAGGCTGGATCGCCGGAGATGTCAACCTGGTCAAGGGCAAATGGGATTTCTTGCCCGACCATGTGTAGGGTGGTTTTCATCTCTTCGCACAGGCAGCAGTCGGGCCGCACATAGAGGATTAGGGAAAGCACTATTTCCCTCCAGCAAAGGCTTGTAGCCCATTGTTCAGACGGTCCGGGTGGAGATCTTCCAGTTTCACCTGAACAACCTGGTGGTTAGCTGTTTTGAGCACAGTCACGCGGACGAAGTCGCGCTCGCACGACTCGTTGATTTCCGGGATACGGCCGAACCACTTATTGATCAGACCGCCCACCGTCGTGTAGCCCTCCCCTTCAGGCAGAGCAAACCCCGCGATTTGTTCGTTGACGTCGGCGATGGGCATCGCCGCATCGACTACGTAGACCCCTTCTGCCAGGCGTTCCACGCCAGCTGCCTCTTCGTCGTGCTCATCCTGAATCTCACCGACGAGCTCTTCCAGGATATCTTCCATGGTGACGAGGCCGGCCGTGCTGCCGAACTCGTCAACGGCAATAGCCATATGTAGCTTTTGCCGCTGGAGTTCGCGTAACAATCGAGAAATCAGTTTCGTCTCCGGGACAAAGTAAGCCGGACGCAGAACATCGTGGAGGATGATGAGATCTTGGTGTTCCATTAACGCAATGAGGTCTTTGGCATGTACGATGCCGATGATGTTGTCAAGGGTTCCGTCGTAGACCGGCATGCGGGTGTAGCCCTCTTCGACCACTGTTTTGATCAATTCTTGTGGAGGAGCGGCAACGTCGAGCGCGACGATGCGCGTCCGTGGTACCATAATTTCTTTGACCATCGTCTCACGGAAATCGAACACATTTTCGATCAGTTCATGTTCGGTTTCCTCAATTACTCCCCCTTCACCTCCCTGGTCCAGCAGGAACCGCAGCTCCTGGCCTGAATGACAGGGGAGCGTGTCGCCGGCTGGCACGATGCCGAGAAGCCGGAGCATGCACTTAGCCAGCCTGTTTAGCCCAACGATGACTGGGTAGAGAGCAAGGTAAAATCCCCGCAAAGGGAACGCAACTGCCAGCGCCGTAGATTCAGCGTGTTGGACTGCCAAGGACTTAGGCGCGAGTTCGCCGAACACAACGTGGAGTACGGTGATTGTAGCGAACGTAACAGGCAAAGCGATCTGGTGGGCGAGCTGGAGGTCAGGGATGAAACCGACCCCCTCCATCACCGCGAGCACTACGGTGGCGACGATCGGTTGGCCGATCCATCCAAGGCCGAGCGAGGCGAGCGTCATGCCGAGCTGGGTGGCTGAGAGATAGGCGTCCAAGTGGGCAACGATGTGTTGGGCGAGTTTAGCAGTCTTGCTGCCCATTTGCACGCGTAGCTCAATCTGTGAAGCTCGTACCTGGACAATGGCGAATTCAGCCGCCACGAAAAAGGCGTTGGCTAGCACGAACAGGGCCGTGATGAACGCCCCAACCACCGGGTTGTCCATGTTCCTCCCTACCCCGACGGAGCGAACCATGGAGCAACCGGGAATCGAGCTGCTGGAGGATCGTCCATATATTGCAAAGGATAGTATGAGATCTCTGTGGATTGCAAGTCACCAATCAGGCGGGCGGGGAAGCGAAAAACTACGTTCCTCGGGGAAACGACACAGCAGACCCTAGAGCTCATCTACTCCTGCAACACCCGACGGAGCGTGGCAGCGTCGATGTTCCCGCCGCTCAGAATAATAACCACCTGTTGCCCTGCCAAGCGTGCCCGCAACTGCAGCGCAGCGGCTAAAGCAGCGGCACCTGCTCCTTCCGCCAGGTTATGGGTGTGGAAGAGCAACAGGCGGATTGCTTGCAGGATCCCCTCTTCGTCCACCGTCACGATATCATCCACCAGGCGGTTGATCAGGGCTTGGGTCAGCTCTGCAGGGACGCGCGTGGCGAGACCATCGGCGAGGGTCTCGGCACTATCTGTCGTAATCAGGCGTTTTTCTTTCCACGAGAGGTAAACGGCCGGAGCCCGCTCGGCTTGCACCCCGATGACTGTCGTGCGCGGGCTCACCTGCTCGCGGACTAACGAGACCCCGCAAATGCCTGAGCCCAAACCGATGGGGACGATCACCACGTCGGGGCGTGGTACGTCTTCGAACAACTCCACGGCATACGTTCCCACGCCGGCAATCAAGCGTGGCTCGTTGGCCGGGTGGAGATAATAATAGCCGTGGGTAGTGACCAGGGAAGCGGCGTATTCGCGCGCTTCATCAAAATCCTTGCCGTATTCAACCACCTCAGCCCCGAGCGCGCTCATCCCAGCATTTTTTTCCGGGTTATTCCCCTGCGGCACTACCAACACTGCTTTGGTGCCGAACAGACGAGCGGCGTAGGCGATAGACAGCCCGTGGTTCCCACGGGTAGCTGTGATTATCCCTCGCTGTTTCTCCGCGGGACCGAGCGAGGCCATAAAATTGATGCCGCCGCGCACTTTGAAAGCACTGGTAGGGAGGTGGTTTTCATGTTTGATGAACAGCTCGCACCCCAGCAGGTGCGAGAGGCCAGGGGAGTGGTAAACTGGGGTGCGGGGGAGATAACGACTAACCACAGACCGCGCGGCAAGAATGTCTTGATAGGTCGGGTATTGCACGGTATCACCACCCTGCACCCTTCGCCTGCCGAGTGCAAGACCAGAAGGTTACAGTGCTTCTGCTGCTTTGGGTTCTGTCGTTGCCGGCTTTTGCTCTCCAGCTAAGAATCGACAAATATCTGCCGTGGTGAGAGGAACCAACCGCTCGGCGAGCAATACAGCGGCTTGCACCGACATACGCTCGCTTTCCCCCACCAGTTCACGCGTCACAAGGTACGAGCGCTGCTCACTCTGTAGCCGTAAACCGTGGCCATTGTCCGCCCATCGGGCACGGTGCAGGAAAAGTGGTGGGGTAGGAAGGGTATGAGCAACGTCGTGCAATAGCGGGTCATCGCCGTCGATGACAAAATGGCACCGAGAACCCAAGGTGTGGCACATGGTACGCAGCTCCTCCTGCATAGTGCGGAGGAGCTCCACATCGGCACTTAAACTAGGCGTCAGCGCAGTCAGTATCACGATATCGGGCTGCACCGTGCGCAGTAACTGGCGCATGTCTCCGGGACGGCGGACGCCAAACTCGAGCACAAGCACGTCAAGGGTTTCGCGCGAACAGCCAGCAACCCAAGTCGCACGCCCGAGAGTGCGGAGGATACTCCACACAGAACGAGTGTCGATCTCCAGGTTTAGTATGGCCAGAGGTAAGCCGATCTCCGTGTTGTACGAACGCGGGTTCGTCCGTACCCGGTAGTGCATACTCAAGAGCTCACCCAAGAGACGTTTCATCACGGTTTTGCCGCGATTCCCTGCGATAGCGATCACGATAGGTTTTTTCCGGCGCAAAAACGCACGGGCAAGGGCCTGGAGGTACGGGATCGCTAGCCGGCGCAAGACACGACGGGAGCGTACCCGCGCTGCGAGCGTCGGCTCAGAGGGGAGAATAAGGGGAGTTGCCATCTGGGGTCCCGCCTTCGCTGGTCTGAAGGAGGGGCGGTGAAAGTATTCAGCTAAGCGCTCGAACGCAATATCGATATCCGCCATTTCACGGCCGAAGTTCATACGTAAATGCGCTTCGCCACTCGGACCGAACGCGATACCCGGCACGAGCGCGACCTTTGCATGTTCTAAGATATGGAAAGCGAGACGACGGGAATCGCGTGCCCAGGGGATCGTATCTTTCACGCGGGGGAAGACGAAATACGCACCCTCAGGTTTCTGGTAGTCGAAAATATCCGAGAGGACGTCCAGGTGTTCAAGCATGCGGTCACGCCGTTCTTTAAAGGCGCGGCGAAAGGCAGCGATGTGAGCGTCGCCATATTCCAACGCCGCGATAGCAGCATACTGCGAGACGACCGGCGCACATGTTACCAGCGCGTCGTGTATCTTGAGGATCTCGCGTACATTAGCCACATCGGAGTGCAGGTAGCCCACCCGCCATCCGGTCATGCCGTAGGCTTTGGAGAAGGTAAAAATGCGCACGACGCGGGAGCGCACAGCCGCAAGTTGCGCGGGGCTGTAATACGGCTCTTTGGTGTAGACGAAATCCTTGTACGCTTCGTCGATCACCAGGAAGAGCCCGTGTCGTTCTGCTAGTTCAACCAACGCACGCGTCTCGGCCTCAGAGAACACCGTGCCGGTCGGGTTATTCGGATTACAGTACAGGATCGCACGGGTACGGGAGGAAAGACAGCGCGTAAATGCGTCAAGATCGAAGGCGAAGTTATCCTCTTCGCGCAGGGGGGCGAAGCGTGGGAGGCAGCCAGCCATACGCACGACTTCTTGATAGGACGCATAGCTTGGGGTTGGGAGGATAACTTCGTCTCCCGGCTGCGTGAGTGTCAGCAAAGTTGCGGCAATTCCCTCGATGGACCCGCAAGTGACGAGGATCTCACTCTCGGGATCGTAATGCATACCTTCACGTAAGAGAGATTCAGCGATCAATTCCCGCAACTGCGGCAGTCCAGGGGTAAGAGAGTATTTGGCACACACGCCCTCGGCGATTTTCTGCTGCACAAAGGTCTTGATTGCATCCGGGGTATCGAAGCTAGGGATCCCTTGGGCGAGCGACACAACACCAGGAATGCGGCTCGCTGCCAATTCCATCTCTTTGATAGGCGAGAGCTTCAACTGCGCTGTGCGGGCAAACCGCCGCCCTTCTACCCCAACACCGTTCAACATAGTTGCATTAAATAAAAGAGTCAGCGGCTTTGCAATGGCTTTCTGAGTGGAGTATATCCCTACACATCACTCATGACAGGAGGGGAAAGCATGAGCGGCAAACTGTTCTCCGAGGAAGAGCTGCGCGAGATGGAAAAACGCACGGTCGATCGCCTCGTCGAAGCGATTGACGCCGGTGATACAGAGAAGGCGAAGCAGATCGCCAGACGCATGTATAATGAATTCCTCAGTATGCACGACCTCTATTGCAACTGGACAACGGCGATGCTGAGCGAGGTCGGACGGCGTTTTGGTGATGAGGTGCTCGAGCAGGTGATGACTGCAGGGGTGAAAGCCTGGTGGTTGCCCAACCTGGAAAAACTCCCCGACGGGCCAGAGGCGCTGCCGCAGCGGATCAAGATGTTTGTCGCGGGACTGCGGGGCCACCTCCAACCCCTTCATATCGAGGAAGATGACGAAAAGGTGGTAATCCAGATGCGCCCTTGTGGCAGTGGTGGCCGTTTAGTCCTCGAAGGGAAATATGAAGGACCCAACGGGTTCCTTACTATCGAGAAGCCACAGCGTATGACCTACAACCGCGCTCACTTCCCGGTCTATTGCGCCCACGAGCCGCCGATGGAGCTCGTTGATATCGAAAAAAACGGTGCCCCTTTTGTCGTTGTGGAACCAGCAGCAGTGTTGGGAAAGGAGCATTGTTCGTTCATTATTTATAAAGACCGCAGTAAAGTCCCGGCTACATATTACGAGCGGCTCGGCCTGAAGAAACCAGAAAGTCCAGCGCAGTAGCCTCCTCCCCCTCTCTGTAACGTACCTTCGCCCGCTGTCGTTGCGTAGTCGAGAGACACCATGCGAGGAGCACATCATGTTACACGCCGGGGTTGGTTTATCGACGCAACGAGACACACGCCAAGCAGCACTCGAAGCGACACAGGTAGCACTCGCCCAGGCCGGGAACTCGACAGCTGACTTTGCCCTCGTTTTTGCCACGACTGCGCACGGAGCCAATTACCCTTTGCTACTGCGGATGGTAAAGGAGGCTACTCAGGCCCGGGACGTGGTGGGATGCAGTGCCGGGGGGGTGCTGACGACCGAGAGAGAGGTCGAGCGTGCACCGGCGGTGGCAGTGTTGGTGGTCCGTGCAGATACGCTGAGCAGTCGTCGGTTTTTTGTCCCTCAGTTGCGCGGCCGTGCCTTTGAGGTGGGGCAAGAGGTGGGAGAAGCTGTACGCCCTCATCTTGGCGCGGCCAATCTCTTAGTAGTGCTCCCGGACACCTACAATTTTCACCCGCTCCCCTTCTTCGCCGGTCTTGCCCGGACGGTACCGCACGTACCCGCCGTGGGCGGCGGTGCCTCGGAAGACGGCACGATTGGAGAGACATTCCAGTTCTGTGGCGATACGGTCAGCAATGACGCAGTCAGCGGGGTGCTGCTCAGCGGGCACTTCTCCCATACGATTGCAGTGACCCAGGCGTGCCAACCGATTAGCCCGATCCACACCATCACCAAAGTCCAGAGAAATGTGATTCTCGAGATCGACGGGCGGCCCGCTTTTACTGTCTTTGCCGAGATAGTCCGTCAACCGTTGATCGATGATCTCCGCCGGGCTGCCACTTTTCTCTTTGTCGGCTTGCCGATAGACCCCGAGCGTCAGCACCTGACCCCCGGGGAGTACGTCGTCCGCAACATCATCGGTTTTGACCCGCACCAAGGGGGGATCGTGGTCGCCGCTGATATCCGTCCTGGTCAGCAGATGGTTTTTACCCTCCGAGATGGCAACGGCGCGCGAGCAGACCTCAAGCGAGCCTTGGAAACCCAGGTCCAGTACTGGCAGGGGAAAAGACCTGGGTTTGGTTTGTATTTTAACTGTGTCGGCCGGGGCAGCGGCCTGTATGGGTTTCCTGACCTCGACACTGCCTATATTAAGCAATACTTGGGCGAATTCCCCCTTATTGGCTTTTTTACCGGGTGTGAAATTGCGCCGGTGAGACAACAGTTGGCGTTGCACCAGTACTCAGGGGTGTTGATCTTAGTCGGGGAGACGGTCATACACTAAACCGGTAGCGGTGTGTCAAGCTGCATTGCTGGGCTGGCGACATTTTTTTCAGGATGTGCGTCGCCATCTCTTCACGACTTAAAGAGCGGGTCTTTGCAAACATTGTCCGCTCGGCTCGCGTAGGACAGAAACTTGACCCGTCCCTGTCCCGGCTGCTACAGTGAATCGACATTGCTATGAGGTGTGGTGGTCTCTCCCTTTTCTCCCATGGACCGGACACGCGATAATCTGTTCAACTGCTGCTTTCCCTCGGTGAGCGCGCGTTAAGGTTCGCTGCGGTCGTATTTTGCCAGTCTAGTGCAAGAAGTTTGCGGGCGCGGGGGTTGTCCACCCTGGAGGCATTTTTTTAAAGATGAGAGGGACAGAGAGGGTGAAGGGTAGCCGGGATAATCGAGTGAAGAGGAGTTTTAACCATGGCGAACCAAAACCGAGGTGAATGGCTGCGACAATTCTTACAGTGGCGGCGGCAACAAGCGGTGGGGGGAAGGTTCGGGCGATTCGCGGGGGGTATGGGGCCGCGGCAGTTTGGTAGAGGGAGGCGGCTTGGTCGGTTCCAGGGTGGCATGGATCTGGGGGATGGTCAAGGAGCAGAAGACATCCATTCAATGGACGCAGGGCAAAGGGCCCAGTACCGCCGACGGTTGGAATTGAGAATCGACTGGCTCGAAAAACGCCTTGCCCAGGCGGTGAATGCCCTCGAAGAGCTGGACGCGTTCGAGGCGGCGGAAGCGGGAGGAGAAGCGCCGGCTGCGGCTGATCCTTTCGCCGGCGCTGAAAATGCAACCGCCGGGTCCGAGCAAGCGGGATCGGAAGGAAGGAAGGAAGCGGAGTAGCAGAAGAGCGCAAGGCTATTGCTCATTTGCTTCAATGTGCGGAAAAGCGCTAATCCTGCAGATCTAGACACCCCTGCAGTTCGTAATAAGAATAGCAATGTCGCGCCCGTTCGAAATCGCTGTGTTCACGCCCGTCGCCTGGCCTGACCTGTCGATGGCCGTTGCTGCTTGTCGCGCTGGGGCGTTGGGAGTCATCAACTTCGAGTGTGAGCCCAACGTCGAGCGGGCGTTTGCCCAAGTGCGCCGACTGAGGCGATATGGCGATCTCTCCTTCGGCGTGCAAGTCCCTGGGTGCGCCGGCGAGCTCCTCGATCGGCTCGCCACCGAGCTGCCTGCGATAGTTCGCACCATCATTGTGACCGGCGGTGGTAATACTGCCGTTTTGGAGAGACAAGTCGCGGCACTCCGCCGACAGCGTGTCCGCATTCTGCTATCTGTCACCTGTGTAGAGGAGGCGGTCGTAGCGGAAATGCTCGGGGTAGACGCTGTGATCGCCAAGGGACACGAGGCCAGCGGCTGGGTCGGAGAGGAAACCGCTTTCGTCTTGCTGCAGCGGCTGCTCGAGCGCCGGACGCTGCCCGTGTGGGTGCACGGAGGGGTTGGTCTCCATACGGTCGCCGCGTGCTACGCGGCCGGCGCTGCCGGAGTCGTCCTCGATTCACAGCTAGTACTATTGCGGGAGTCCACCTTGCCAGAGCACGTGCGCGCTGCAGTGTCCCGGATGGACGGCAGCGAAACTGTCTGCATCGGCGGAGAGCTTGGTGCCGCGTGCCGGGTGTACGCTCGCCCGCGGCTGCCCGTGTTGGAGGAGCTGCGCCAGATTGAGAGCACACTCGAAGAGGAGGCACAGGCCGGACGTGATGTCAGGGCGGCCTGGCGGGATGCGGTCCGGGCGCGCGTCGGGTGGGAATCCCCGGACCGTCACGTCTGGTTCCTCGGTCAGGATGCGGCGTTCGCTGCTCTCTTGGCCCGGCGGTTTCGTACCGTTGCGGGGGTGATCCACGGTCTGCGCGAATCCGCCACGTCCCACTGCCGGCTGGCGCGTCAGCTACGCCCGCTAGACGCAGGCGGGCCGCTGGCCCAGTCTCATGGCACTCGCTATCCTATTGTGCAGGGGCCGATGACTCGGGTAAGCGACACTCCTGCGTTTGCCGACAGTGTCGCGCAAGGTGGAGGCTTGCCGTTTCTCGCCCTCGCACTTTTGCACGGTGAGGAGGTACGAGCTTTACTCGAGCAGACCGCCCGGCGGCTCGGGAACCGGCCGTGGGGGGTCGGCATTCTTGGCTTCGTCCCGCTCGAGCTGCGCCAGGAACAGCTCGCGGCTGTGCAAGCCGTCCGTCCGCCGTTCGCGCTGATCGCTGGCGGGCGGCCCGACCAAGCGCTCTCGCTCGAGCAGAGTGGCATCCCCACCTATCTGCATGTGCCTTCCCCCGGGCTCCTGACTATGTTCCTCGACAGCGGGGCGCGGCGTTTTGTCTTCGAGGGGAGGGAGTGTGGGGGCCATGTCGGGCCGCGTTCGAGCTTTGTCTTGTGGGACTTGATGATCGATACCCTCCTAGAAAAAATCCCGCCTGGCCCGGGAGCGGAGCAGTACCATGTGCTATTTGCCGGCGGCATTCACGACGCGCGGTCCGCTGCCATGGTGGCGGCGCTAGCAGCGCCGTTAGCCGAGCGCGGCGTGCGCCTCGGCGTTCTGCTCGGCACAGCATACCTGTTCACGCGAGAGGCGGTGGAGAGCGGTGCCATCGTCTCGACGTTCCAGGAAGAGGCGTTACGCTGTGAGCGCACCGTTCTCCTCGAAACCGGGCCGGGGCACGCGACACGCTGTATTGACACTGCGTTCGCGCAGACCTTCAAGCGGGAGAAACGCCGACTACAGAACGAACGACACCTGAGTCCTGAGGAGCTCCGGGATGCTCTCGAGGGACTGAACCTGGGACGGTTACGGATCGCTGCCAAAGGCATTGCGCATAATCCCCAGCACGACAGCGACCCGGCAGCGCCCCAATTCGTGCGGCTCGACGAGGAGATGCAGCGGGCGGAAGGGATGTACATGATCGGCCAAGTCGCCGCTCTCCGGCAGCGGACGTGCACGATTGCAGATCTCCACCATGACGTTGCCGTCGAGGGTAGCGAGCGCCTCTCCGAGGCTGTGCAAGAAGCCACCGAAGAGGTGCCACGGCGGGCAGCACGCCCGGTCGATGTCGCCATTATTGGCATGGCCTGCCTACTTCCGAAAGCGCCAGACCTCGAACGATACTGGGAGAACATTCTCTACAAAGTCGATGCGATCACCGAGATACCGCTGGAGCGCTGGGACTGGCGGCGATACTATGATCCGAATCCCAGCACCCCGGATAAAGTATACTCCAAATGGGGCGGGTTCATTGACGCCATCCCCTTCGATCCGACGCGTTACGGTATGCCGCCCAATACCCTTGCGTCGATTGAGCCGGTCCAGCTCTTGACCCTCGAGGTCACGCGGGCCGCGCTTGCCGATGCCGGGTATGCTGAACGGCCGTTCCCACGCGAGCGGACCGGCATCATCCTGGGAGTTGGTGGGGGCGCCGGGGACCTGGGGCAGCAGTATGCCGTCCGTTCGAATTTACCCCTGTATATCGACAATGTCCCCCCCGCACTTTGGCGACAGTTACCCCAGTGGACCGAGGACTCGTTCGCCGGTATTCTCCTCAACGTCGTCGCCGGGCGTGTGGCGAACCGCTTTGACCTGGGGGGTGTCAATTACACTGTCGATGCGGCATGTGCGTCATCCCTTGCCGCCGTGTACGCGGCAGTCCGGGAACTCGAAGCTGGCACGGCAGATATGATGCTGGTTGGCGGTGCCGACACGGTGCAGAACCCGTTTGCCTACCTGTGTTTCAGTAAGACCCACGCGCTGTCGCCGCGCGGACGGTGTCGCCCGTTCGATGCCGAGGCGGACGGGATCGCCATCAGCGAAGGGGTCGCCATGCTGGTGCTGAAGCGCTTGGAGGATGCGGAACGGGATGGCGACCGCATTTACGCGGTCATCAAAGCGGTGGCCGGGTCGAGTGACGGACGGGATCGAGGGCTAACCGCCCCACGGCCGGAGGGGCAGATCCGGGCGCTGGAACGGGCCTACCAGGCGGCCGGATTCGGCCCAGAAACCGTCAGCTTGATCGAGGCCCATGGGACGGGAACGGTGGCCGGCGACCAGGCGGAGGTCGAATCATTGACGCGGGTATTTATCGCCCATGGGGCCGCCCCTCAGCAGTGCGCCATCGGCTCCGTCAAATCAATGATCGGCCACACGAAATGCACAGCCGGAGTGGCCGGTCTGATTAAGGTCGCTCTCGCGCTCCACCACCGGGTTCTACCTCCGACCCTCCACGTGGAGCGCCCGAACAAGGCGCTTGCGCAGGAGAGCCCGTTCTACGTCAACACCGAAGTACGACCGTGGCTCCCCCCAAGCGGTGTACGCCGGGCCGGCGTCAGTGCATTCGGGTTTGGCGGGACCAATTTTCATGCCGTGCTGGAGGAGTATCTGTACGACGAACCCCGGGCGGCGCTCTCGCTGTGGCCTTCGGAGCTGTTTCTCTGGACTGCGCCTTCGCGTGGGGAACTCGTCTCGCTGCTCGGCCAGCTCGAAGCCACCCTTGCCGCTGGCACGACCCCAGCTCTAAGGGATCTGGCGTATTCGGTGTGGTTGGGGAGCAAGGCACGCCGGGGGAGAGCGGCTGGCGTGACTTTGGCGATCGTCGCAACAACGCTGGACGACCTTCGCGAGAAGCTGGGCACTGCGCGGGAGGGCCTCGCTCGCGCGCAAACCACAACGATTAGTGACCCTCGGGGGATCTTTTTCGCTGAGACCCCACTGGTACAGGCCGGGCATGTAGCATTTCTCTTCCCCGGACAGGGATCTCAACACACCGACATGCTCTGTGATCTCGCGACGCATTTCTCCGAGGTCCGAGAGGTGTTTGCCCGCGCGGATGAGGTCTTAGCCGGGTGTTTCCCGCAACCCTTGAGCGCCTACATCTTTCCTCCTCCTCGTTTCAGCCCTGAAGACGAACGGAGACGGCAGGAGGCCTTGACCCGGACGAACGTCGCCCAGCCCGCTCTCGGAGCGGCTGCCCTCGGCCTCCTCGCCCTGCTGCGAGCGCTCGGGATCGAGCCCTGGGTAACCGCTGGCCACAGTTACGGTGAATACGTCGCCCTCTGTGCCGCAGGTGTGTTTGGAGAGGATACACTTTTTGTGCTCTCCGAGGCGCGGGGCCGTGCCATCATTGATAGTGCCCGTGGGGACCTGGGAGCAATGGCTGCTGTGCACGCCGACCAGGAAAAGACCCGAACGATTGTCGCTGGGATAGACGAGGTGTGGCTGGCGAATCTAAACGCTCCTTCGCAAACAATGATCTCGGGTACACAACGGGGGATTGAGGAGGCGCTCAAGCGCCTCGAGACTGCTGGGGTGCGGGCCCGCCCTATCCCCGTGGCGTGTGCGTTTCACTCGCCGTTGGTTGCACCGGCCCGCGACCAGCTTGCTGCACGGCTCTCTACCACTCCGCTGCGGCCCCCGCAGATCCCCGTGTTTTCTAATACCTTGGCGGCTCCATATCCGCAGGACCCGCACCAGATAGCGGCACTGCTCGCGGATCATTTGGTCAAGCCAGTGCGATTCGCCGAACAGATCGACGCCATGTACCAGGCCGGGGCCCGGCTGTTTGTGGAGGTAGGGCCTGGGAACGTGCTCACCAATCTGGTGCAGCAGAACCTCGGGGCTCGTCCCCACCTCGCCGTCGCACCCGGAGCCGGAGGTCGATCATCACTGCGCTCGTTGCAAGTGGCGTTGGCACAGTTGGCCGCCCACGGCGTTCCCGTTAACCTCGACCGCCTCTTCGCCGGTCGGGAGGTACGGTCTCTTGATCTGCGGGCGCTAGTCAAGGAAACGCAGCCGTCTCCACTTCCAGCGACCACCTGGCTCGTCCACGGCGGACGGGCATGGCCCGCGCATGGAGAGCGCGCACACCCACCTGTTCCAGTCCCTCTCGCCGCAGCGGATGCGGTGAGCGAGTCCGCGGGAAATCGATCGGCCTTTATGGCCAAGACTGATGCAAGCGATACCGGGGCAAACGGCGGGCTGGCATCCCCTCTTGCACCTCCACAAGCGGTCCCTCATCAGATCCCGACTCCGTCGTCGATGGGAGACAGTGCTGTCGCTGTCATGTCCCAGTTCCAGCGCCTCATGGAGAAATTTCTCGAGACGCAACGGAACGTCATGCTCACTTACCTGCAGGCCGCCCATGGCGTGACAGCCGCTCTGGATGACAGAGTGCAACGGCCTCCACTCCACCCCCAAGCGCCGCAGGCGGCCGTGCAGCCAGCCTCCTCTGCGCATGGCGCAGGCGGACAGCGGGGCGGAGGGACACAGCCGACGCAGGAATTAGGAGGGGATGGCGTCTCGCCGCCTGCAGCGAGCTCCGTCCAGAGAGGTGATGATGAAAGAGGACAGGTCGGGGGGCATGCGTCCGGCGAGATGGACGGCGTGACCAGGAGTTCGGTGGGGCCGGAGCGGGAGCAGTTAACCCAGGCGCTGTTACAGATCGTCAGTGAGCGCACCGGCTATCCGCCGGAGATGCTTGATCTCGATCTCAATATTGAGGCGGACCTCGGCATCGATTCGATTAAGCGCGTCGAGATTCTCGGCGCCCTGCAACAGACCGCCCTGTCCTTCCCGCAGGGAGCCGAGCAGGAACTGATGGAGCAGCTGACGGGAATCAAGACACTACGAGGCATTGTCGATGCAGTCCTGGAGACTTTGGGTGCTGCCAACCAGGCTGCCCCGCGCGGAGCTGTTCCCCTTTCCACCCTGCTGCCGTCGGAGATCGATGTCGCTCCGTCCCTTGCCGCTGAGGTAAGCGTCCCGCGCTTTCGGCTCGCAGCTATCGAGGCTCCGCACACCAGCCATCCTTCACGACCACTCCCGTCTCGGCCTGTCCTTCTCACGGACGACCAACGGGGCGTTGCCCACGCGGTCTCCGAGGTACTCCGGGCAAAGGGAGTACGTTGCATTATCATCGGACACGGAGTCAAGGGCGAAAAACACGCTCCAGACCTCTACAGAGCGGATCTTACCGATCCTGCGGCGGTAGAGGAACTGTGTACGACGTTACGCCGTGAGCACGGTCCACTCGGGGGCGTGTTCCACTTCCTTCCTCTGAGAGAACGGCCAGTGCCTCAGGGGGCTGACTTCTCGCGCTGGAGAGAAGACTCTGCGCTGGACGTCAAAAGCCTTTTCTACCTTGTCAGGAAGCTTCATGCGGACTTGAGGGAAACGACAGAGAAGTACGCCGGGTGTGTCATCGCGACAACTGCCCTAGGGGGGCAATTTGCGAGCGACTGGGTCCCTGAGGTGTTTCCTCCTACCCACGGCGGGGTCGCGGGTCTCGTAAAAACTGTGGCGCTAGAGTGGCCTGCTCTCCACTGTAAGGTAATCGATATTGAGGCGGAGAGCGAAGCCACGTTGGTTGCCGACCACGTGTTCCGGGAACTCTGCGTTGTTGACGGCAACGTTGAAGTCGGTTACCGTAACGGACGCCGGTTTCTCTTGCAGCCGCGTCCCGCTCCGAGTGAGGGGACTGGCCTCCCCGCGCTTGATGCGAACTCGGTACTGCTCATTACTGGTGGTGCGCGCGGGATCACGGCGGAAATCGCCTGTGAGCTGGCAGCACGGTATCGGCCGACCCTCGTTCTCATCGGTCGGTCCGCATTGCCGCCGGAAGTGGAGTCTGTCGAGACCGCAGGGTTGGTAGGAGCGGAATTAAAGAGAGCCGTGATCCAGCAGTTGGGCCAAGGAGGGCAGCGGCCGAGTCCCGCCCGCGTGGAAGCTGCCTATGCCCGTCTCCTCCAAGACCGTGAGATCCGTCGGCATCTCGCTGTGATGCGAGAAAGTGGCGCGACGGTGAGGTACATCCAGCTCGATGTGCGGGACGAGGATGCCTTCGGCAAATGCATCGATGACTTGTACACAACCTACGGCCGTCTCGACGGCGTCATTCACGGTGCCGGTGTGATTGAAGACAAGTTGCTGGCTGAGAAGACGGTCGATTCGTTTGCGCGAGTGTTCGACACCAAAGTGGCGGGTGCTTTTCTTCTCGGCCGGAAATTGCGGCCTGAGTCGCTCAAGTTCCTCGTCTTCTTTTCCTCCGTCGCCGGCCGGTTTGGCAATCGGGGGCAGGGGGATTATGCGGCGGCCAATGAGGTGCTCAATAAGCTCGCGGTCTACCTGGATCGGCGGTGGCCGGCCCGCGTCGTGGCGATCAACTGGGGACCGTGGGGGAAGACTGGCATGGTGTCTGGTGAGGTGGAGCGACGGTTCATCGAGCGCGGGGTGCAAGTGATTCCCCCTGCCGCCGGGCGCCGCGTCTTCGACGAAGAAATCCGCACGGGGACAAAAGGGACGGCGGAGATTCTCCTTGGCGGCGGTCCGTGGGAGACTGCTCCTGCCGTCAATCCTACTCCTGCCGGTGTGGCACTTCCGCTCTTACGAGAGGAAGTTGCATCGGTTCAAGGCAAATCTGGCACGCTCGAAGTACGCTATCACCTGGATCCGTCCTCTGATCTCTACTTGCGAGATCACCGGCTTGATGGGAAGCCTGTCCTACCCGCCGCGATGGCGATGGAATTAATGGCGGAAGTTGTCCAACGCGGGTGGCCCGAGTGGTACGTAGTTGGCGTCCATTCTCTTCGCGTGCTGCGTGGCCTTGTGCTCGCTGAGAGGGAGAAAACAGTACACATTATTGCTCGCCCGCATGGACAATCTCTCATCAGTGATGAGCTGCAGGTGGACGTAGAAATTCAGGGGGCGGAAGCACTCTCGCCCGCGTACTATCGCGCGACGGTTCAATTAGCCACCCAGCCAGCTGTGGCCTCGTCGGAACGAGCGCCCATGCCCTCAGAGGTCCGGCCGTTCCCTCTCAGTACGGCTGACGCCTACGACCGCTGGCTTTTCCATGGCCCGCTGTTTCAAGGGATCGCAAAGATTGAAGGGATGTACGATAACGGGCTAGTGGCTTTGGTGAAACCCTCCTCGCCTCAATCTTGCCTTCTCCCTGCCGTTCGGGGGCAGTGGCTCGTCGACCCGATAGTCATCGATAGCGGCTTCCAGCTTGCGATTCTCTGGGCGCGGATACACCATGACATGACGCCGCTGCCCGCCAAGCTAGAAGCGTACCGCCGTTTGGCTGCTCCGACAGGGGCGTTACTGCGATGTCATTTGCAGGCGGAGTCCCATGCCGGCGGGTCGGTGCTCATAACGCGCCTCTTTTTCTCGGAGCTCGACGGACGCCTTGTCGCCGTCATCGAGGGGATGGAGTTCTCATGCAGTAAAGCGCTCAACCGCCTCGGCGGGAGTGCTGCATACCGTTCGCTGGAGGCTCGGTGATAGTGGAGTCGGTGTTCGAGCAGTTTCGGTCAGTTGATGACGTCGCCATCATTGGCATGGCCTGCCTCTTTCCCGGCGCGCCGAGTGTGCGGGCGTATTGGGAAAACATCGTTGGAAAGGTGTGTACTATTGGGGATCCCCCCCCTGGCTGGGCAGACGGAGAGATCTTTGACCCGCACTCGGCTGAACCGGACCGCATTTACTGCCGCAAGGGGGGATTTTTACGGGACCTGGCCTGTTTTGACCCACTGGCATACGGCGTGATGCCGCGCGCCGTTGACGGTGCGGAGCCCGAACACTTCCTGGCGCTCCGGGTCGCCCATGAGGCCTTCGCCGATGCGGGGTATCTTGACCGTCCATTCAACCGCAAAAAAGCTGGGGTCATTCTCGGACGCGGGACATTTTTGAACCGCGGCAACGTGACGGCTCTCCAACATGGGTTGGTTATCGACCAGACGCTGCGCTTGCTCAAACAGCTCCACCCCGAGTATCAGGAGAGAGAGTTACAGATCCTGAAAGAGCAGCTGAAAGCCAGTTTACCCGCCTTCAATGCGGAAACGGCTCCGGGGCTGGTCTCAAACGTAATGTGCGGGCGCATTGCCAATCGGCTCGATCTGCAAGGCCCGACCTACGCGGTTGACGCGGCCTGCGCCTCTTCCCTGATTGCTCTGGATCTTGGAGTTCGCGACCTGCAGAGCGGTCGTTGTGATCTCATGCTCGTCGGCGGCGTGAGCATCTCGACTCCACCGATCGTGTTCATGGTGTTTTGTCAACTCGGTGCGCTTTCGCGGAGCGGCCAGATTCGGCCGTTCGATGCCGAGGCGGACGGAACCCTCCTCGGCGAAGGGATCGGCATGGTGGTGCTGAAGCGCCTCCAGGACGCGAGACGCGACGGCGACCGCGTGTATGCCGTCATTAAAGGAGTAGGGGTAGCAAGTGATGGACGCGCGCTTGCTGTCCTTGCGCCTCGGCTCGAAGGGGAAGAGCTGGCGTTGCGGAGGGCGTATGAGGAGGCCGGGATCCCGCCACGCTCAGTAGGCCTGATTGAGGCCCACGGGACTGGGACGCTCGTTGGGGATATGACGGAAATTCACGCGCTGCGGCGCGTGTTCGGCGAGCGTCAAGGGCCGTACCCTCACTGTGCGTTAGGATCAGTAAAGTCGATGATCAGCCACACCATTGCGGCGGCGGGCGTCGCGGGGTTGATCAAAGCAGCCCTCGCGCTTTACCACAAGACCCTCCCGCCCACGCTGGGGTGTGAGGTTCCGAACCCGAAGTTTGAACTGGAGAAGACCCCGTTTTACGTCAACACCGAGACGAGGCCGTGGATTCACGGAGGACAAGAACCTCGCCGTGCGGGAGTCAACGCCTTCGGGTTTGGCGGCATCAACACGCACGTTGTGCTCGAGGAAGATCCCCTGCAGCAAGAGATTGGGGGGGCCGGGGGCTCCTGGGAGACAGAGCTCGTCATTCTCCAAGGGGCATCCCGTGCGGACATCCTCTCTCGGGGTAAACAGCTCGTGCGCTACCTGGAGAACAGCCCTGATGTGCCCCTCCGCGACGTTGCGTACACATTGAATACCGAACTCCGCGACGACACGCTACGGCTCGCCATCGTCGCGAGCTCGGTTATGGAACTCACACAAAAGCTGGCCTACGCCCTGCAGCGTCTCTCCGATCCCAAGCGACGGCGCATTAAGGACAGAAACGGTATTTATTTTTTCGACGTGCCCCTCGCCCGTGAGGGGCAGCTCGCCTACTTGTTCCCCGGCGAGGGGGCTCAGTACACGAACATGCTTGCTGACCTCTGTATGCATTTTCCAGAGGTGCGCAGGTGTTTTGACCAGGCCGACCGTGTCTTTCGTGATAATCAACGTCCGTACGTGCCTAGTCAGATCATCTTCCCCCCCCCCCTAACGGGCAAGCAAGACGAGGCAGCACTATGGCAAGTGGATGTTGCTGTGGCGTCGGTATTCTCTGCCAACCGCGCATTGGCGACGCTGCTCTCCCGGATCGGGGTCACGCCGCAGGCGATCGTCGGTCATAGCAGTGGAGAATATACGGCGCTTCTTGCTGCCGGGGCGATAGAGGTCGATAGCGAAGAAGAACTCTTGCAATATGGGCTCGCCCTCAACGGTCTGTACGCGTCTCTCGAAGAGCGCATCCCTGCGGCGGTGTTGGTAGCAGTCGGGGCGGTACGTCCCGGTGTGATGCAAGCAGTGCTGGAGCAATGTCCCGGACCTTTGTACGTAACGATGGACAATTGTCCTCAGCAGATTGTCCTGTGTGGGACTGAGGAAAGTACTGCCGCAGCGACCGCGATGCTCCGAAGCCGCGGGGCGATCTGTACAATTCTGCCGTTCAAGCGGGGCTACCATACGCCACTGTTCGCCCCGATTTCGGAAGAACTTGAGCGCTTTTTCCGCCAATTGCGGGTTGTCGCGCCGCGCGTGCCGCTCTACTCGTGCGCGACGGCAGGACTCTTCCCGGCAGCGCCTACTGAGGTGCGCCGGCTCGCCGTCTCGCAGTGGTCAAATCCGGTGCGATTCCGGGAAACCGTCGAAGCAATGTGGGCGGCCGGGGTGCGGATCTTCGTCGAAGTCGGACCGCGGGGAAATCTCGTTGGGTTTGTTGACGATGTGCTGCGCGGCAAACCCTTTGTGGCAGTGCCGATGAACACTGCTCACCGCTCTGGCATAACACAGCTTAATCATGCGGTCGGACTCCTGGCGGCACATGGTGTCTCTCTGCGTCTCGCTTACTTATACGAGCACCGACAACCGCGGCGGCTCGATTTTGCTTCTCCGGCGAAAAACCCAGTGGCGCAAAAACTGCCCCTACGGGTCGCTCTGGAGTTGCCGACTGCGCGGCTCGATCGTACTGGCTTGGTGACAGCGGCCAGATCGGTTCCCGAACCTGGGCTTTGGGTCACTCCATCACAGCAGGGGAACGAAAAAAATAGGAGGCAGGCGGAGATCCTTCCC
>Ga0308420_1000064_pt1 | contig 37506 bp, 37 predicted proteins | sample HotsprSampleMS55_FD_203802 | JGI IMG/M metagenome (GOLD analysis project Ga0308420, IMG submission 203802) | Hot spring phototrophic mat microbial communities from Mushroom Spring, Yellowstone National Park, Wyoming, United States - 20090730_MS55 ... | reverse complement strand
TCAGCTCTTTCAGGCTCTGGCCGGGGATGACCTCTCCGATGACATCAAAAACTCGGTCGCTGCCCAATGCAGCCTGTATTTGCTCTAATTTACGAAAGAGAGCTCCGAGAACTTTCCCTTCGCGGGTGTCGGCAGCGACAAGGTTGTAGATGTGCACTTCTTTTTGCTGGCCGTAGCGGTGGATGCGCCCCATGCGCTGTTCCAGGCGGTTGGGATTCCAGGGGATGTCGTAGTTGACCATGAGGGAGCAGAACTGCAGATTGATCCCCTCACCGCCCGCCTCGGTAGAGACCATGACCTGTGCCCGCTCCCGGAACTCGTGCTCGGCGCGGATACGGGCATCCAGATTCATCCCACCGTGCAAGGTCACTACGGAATAACCCCAGTCCTTGAGTTTTTCCGCCAGATACTCCAGAGTCTCCCGCGACTCGGTAAAAATCAGAAGTTTCTCCCGCGTTTGCTGGAGTTGTTCATCCTCCATCACCTTCCGCAGTTCAGTGAGCTTGGTCTCGAGCTCGTGCCGCTCCGCTTCGCGAGCTAAGCGTATGAGTTCGGCAAGGGTGTTGATTTCGGTTTGCAATTCTTCGCGGGTTTCAGCTGCGGTGAGGCGCTCAACGAGCTCCTCCTCGCGCTTGAGACGTTCGGCTTCGGGGGCGTCTTCCAGCTCCTCTTCGTCCACCGTGCCGCGTTCGGCGAGCCACTTGCCCAGCTTGCGCAGCTCTTCCAAACGCTCCTTACGGCGTTCGAGCGAGCGGCGCACAGCTCTAAGGCTAGAGGCCAATCGCCGCTGCAAAATCAAGAGGGCAAAGGCAACGTTTCGCTTCTCGGCTGCTAAAGCTTTGTTGTAGGACTTTTCCACATACTCGGTCACGGCGTTATAGAGCCGCTTTTCATCGTCGCTCAGCCGATAGGTCTTTGTGACAACCCGACGCGGCGGGAAGAGCGGTCGTCCCTCGAAGTCCCGGAGATCCTCTTTTAGTCGCCGTAGGAAAAGCGGATTGTCGGCATTCTGCACAGACTCCAGCAGGAGGTCGGTGTTAGCGAAAAGTCCGGGTTGCAAGAGGTCCAGAAAGAGGCGGAAGTTCTCCGGGTCGCCGCGGTGGGGGGTTGCCGTCAGAAAGAGCACGAAGTTACCCGTGCGCGAGAGGAGTTCGCCTAGGCGATAACGTTCAGTGCGGCTCGTCTTCTCGCCATAGCGGTAGGCGGCCATCTTGTGGGCCTCGTCTACGACTACCAGGTCCCAATGCACTTCAGCCAGGCTCGCCATCACATCGGCCTGTTTGGCAAAGTCCATGGAGGTAATTAGCTGGGGCTGCTCCTGCCAGACGTTGCGCCCCCAAGTGGCGTTGATGACGCTGCGGTCCACGCCGGTGAAGCTTTCCCCAAAGCGCTCTTTCATCTCGCGTAGCCACTGGTCTTTCAGGTGGCCTGGGACAACGATGAGCGTCCGTTGCACGAGACCCCGGTACTTCAATTCCTTGAGCAGCAAGCCGGTCATGATGGTCTTGCCGGCGCCGGGGTCGTCGGCGAGCAGGAAGCGGATGCGCGGGTTGCGCAGGATATAGTGGTAAACCGCTTCAATCTGGTGCGGCAGAGGATCTACTTGCGCAACGCTTACCGCAAAAAGCGGATCAAACTGATAGGCATAGCGGATGCGCTGCGCCTCCATGGCAAGGAAGAAAGCTTCGCCCCGCGCACTGAAGTCGCACCCCGTCTCGGTAGCCACGCTTACGAGCGCCAGATCCTCCGCACTCAGGATACGCGAATAAAACTGCTGGGTCTTGGTGCCAACGGCTTCGATCTTCGTGCGGTTTCCAAGCCGGTCAACCGTTACTATGCGCACCGGCTCGCGCCAGAAATCCCCCTCAAGAATAACCCCAGCTTTCAGAATATCATTGCCGCTCCGTTCTCCTTTCATCTCCCATCTCCAGATGGAGGTTGTTCTGGCAGGCAAAGGCCTTGTCCTTCAGGTCGCGGCGGTCAATGCGCGGCTGGAAGTTTGACTTGTATCCGATGCCGTAAGGCGGGTCCACATAGATCATCTGCACCTTGCCCGCCATGCCCTCTTTGACCAGGAGCGAGTTCATCACTAAAAGCGAGTCGCCCAGGATCAGGCGGTTGGCCCAGCCCACCTCGTGCCGGTAGAACTCGATCTGCTGGTCGGCGGGAAGCGGCGTCTCGCCGAAGAGCGCAAGCTGCAGCGGCTGCGGTCGGCGCACGGCGTCCAGGATCGCCCGCGTGGAGATGCGCTCGTGGATGTGGAGCGAGACGACATCCACCTCGAACGAGGTGTGCTCCGCCTTGCCCGCCCGCTGGAGCTGCGGGTCCAGGTGCGGGTCGTAGGTGTACTGTTTGGCCTGCCGCTCGCGGACCTCGTACGTGGGCGCGACGCCGGCAGGCGGGTTGTTCTTCCGCTGGGCCTCCGCGTGCCGGAAGTCACGCACGCCGTTCGGGTCCGTCTGATGCGTCTTCTTTCTCCGTGGCATTTAGCTCACTCTTCTCATTGCTCGCTCCATTGAAACCCTGGTTCCCTTGCAGCCGGTTCGCAACCACGAATGATCGTTCGCTCCCTGTAACTCGTCATCCCAGAGCGGGATCGCACGGCTCCTGCACCTCGGCGAATACTCCGCCATGAGATGCTGCAACAGCGCACTATCAGGGGCCTCGATGATGAGCTGCTCCTCCCGCCCGCCATCCCCATGGCAGGAATCGGATTCTCGGCAACGGAAGGAGATACCGATAGACGGCCTCGACCTGGTGAGGAAGCGGATCGACGATGCTGGAGTTGACCGCGAAGAGGGGATCGAACTGGTGAGCGATGCGGATGCGCTCGGCCTCGGCGCCGAGGAGAAAAAGCCGGGCATCACCATCGCACGTATAGTGTTGGCCGCGCACCTTGACGAGGGCGGCGAGTTCCTCGGCGGCCAGCGGACGCTTCACCATGCGGCGGGATTGCAGGCCGACTCCCTCGACCAGCGTCTTGTTGCCGAAGGGAGCGATGCGCTGGATCTCAACAAGCTCGGAAGACTCCAAGCCGGAGACCACGTCACCCGGGGCGAGGTTGTTGTCGTGCGTCGTCACATCGGTTTCGTCTCCTCCCCATGTCTTGCGTCATTGCAATGTTCGAGAAGTCTAACCTCGCCTCTACCTTATCCAACAGTCATGTATCCTGATGGTATCGTAGTGCGCAGCCGTACACTTCCTATCCGCCATATTTCGCGCCGATCTCTTTGAGGGTGAGTGGTTCGACTTCTTGTTTGAGGCCCGCCTCGATTACCTCGCCCACAACGACGCTATGGTCGCCATACTCATGAAAGCCGACCACTTTACACTCGACCCACGCCGGGGCGTCACCCACCACCGGACAGCCTGTGTTAGGTGCAGTTTCATAGGCAAAGCCCCCCATCTTGCCGCCTTCAGGTTCCACGTGCTTGAAGAACGCAAAGGCGATCGCCTTCTGGCCGGTTCCCAAGAAACTTAAAGTGAAAGCCTTGCTGTTTTTCACCATTGCATGAGCGCTCGAATCCCCCTTGACGCCGACCACCACCAAGGGCGGTTTAAAAGAGCACTGCGTTGTCCAATTCACAGTGGCCAGGGTCAGCTTGTCTCCATCTCTAGCTCCGAGCACCTGCAGGCCGTAAGGAATCATCAAGAGCGCGGTCTTCTTCGCTTGCTCATTCATCACGTGTCTCCTTTCAGGCGGGATTGCGCAGACGATAATCACCAACTCTCGCCTCTGTCAACGGACAGGGCCAACCTTGCGACGTCACAGGGAATTTGCTTAGATGCGCCTGCACCGCTACGATAATCGAGGAGGATGGCATGGGCAATTTCGTCAAAGTGGCCCAAACAGGTGAGATCCCGGCTGGCCAGGGGAAGTGCGTGGAAGTCGAGGGAAAACGGATCGCTATTTTTAATGTCGATGGTTCGTATTACGCCATCGATGACGTGTGCCCCCACCAAGGCGGTCCGCTCGGCGAAGGCGAACTCAACGGGACAGTAGTCACCTGCCCATGGCACGGCTGGGAGTTTGACGTAACCACCGGGGTCAACCGAGACGACTCTGAAGTACAGCAGCAACAGTTTGCCGTGAGAATAGAAGGCGACGACATCCTCATCGAAGTGTGAGTTATGGCGACACCGCTGCTTGAGAGGATGATGGCAGAGGGCTACGAGCAAGTGATCTTCTGCAGCGAGCGCGCGGCCGGCCTGAAGGCGATCATTGCGATTCACGATACGACCCTCGGACCGGCGCTCGGCGGGATACGTCTGCGCGCCTACGCCTCGGAGGCTGAGGCCCTCACCGACGCGCTCCGCTTGGCGCAGGCGATGACCTTTAAGGCGGCACTTGCCGGACTCAGCTATGGGGGAGGGAAAGCGGTTGTGATGGCCGACCACCCCATCGCCCAGCGTGAAGCCCTCTTTCGTGCGCTTGGTCGAGCCATCGAGTCGCTAGCTGGTCGCTATATCCCGACTGAGGATATGGGCACAAGCACGGCGGACATCGAGCACGTGCGCAAAGAGAGCCGCTTTGGGGTCGGGCGCGATGCCGTCTACGGTGGCGGAGGCGACCCCTCCCCGATGACCGCTTGGGGGGTGTTTTGCGGACTCCGTGCCTGCCTGGAAGAAGTGTACGGGACAGCCGAGGTTCGTGGGCGGACGGTTGCCATCCAAGGATTGGGGAAGGTCGGATACGCGCTCGCGCGCTACCTGTACGAGGCTGGCGCGCAACTCATCGTAGCCGATGTCGATCACCGTCGCACTCAGCAAGCGGCGGTGGAACTCCAAGCACGGGTTGTTCCCCCGGAAGAGATTATGACTCAGGCGTGCGATATTTTCGCGCCCTGCGCAGCCGGAGGAGTGGTGACCGCCACAACGATTGCGCACCTCCGTTGTCGCATCATTGGCGGAGGTGCGAACAATCAACTATGGACAGATGAGGATGGCGATGCACTGCAGCAGCGCGGCATCCTGTACGCCCCTGACTTTGCGATTAACGCAGGAGGTTTGATCAACGTCGCCGACGAACTCGGCCCGGGGGGCTACCGTCATGAGCGGGCAAAAGCTAAAACAGAAACGATCTACTACACCCTGAAAACCTTGTTCGCTGAATCGCAGCGCCGCGGCGTGCCCCCCCATCGCCTAGCCGTCACGCTGGCCCAGGAACGGATCCAAGCTGTGCAGAGCCTGCGGCGCCTCAATGCTGCGGTGTTATAAGACGGTGCACTATGAGAACCCCTCTCGCCGCCTGGCATACGACACACAGCGCCGTGCTGGTCGACGATCGTGGCATTGAGGTGCCTGAGCGTTTTTCTGATCCCGTGGCCGAATACCACGCCGTGCGCGAGCATGCCGGTTTGCTTGACCTGTCATGGCGGGCGCAGGTCCGCGTCACCGGAGAAGACCGAGGGTCGTTCCTGCAGGGGATGCTGTCGAACGATATCAAGGCTCTGCATCCTGGGGAGGGCTGCGCGGCAGCGTTGCTCACGGAACAAGGACGCCTTGTGGCCGACCTGCGGGTGTATGCCCTGGAAACATCGTTCCTGCTCGATGTCGATGTCCGCGTGCAGGATCGCATGCTGGAGACGCTGTCCCGTTTTCTGGTCGCCGACGATGTGTACCTCGAAGACCTGCGGGCGCAGTGGATGACTCTTGCGCTGCAAGGACCGCTCGCTGCGCAGATCTTGCACACCTGTGGCGTCATCCCCCCAGGTCCCTGGGAATTCCGGCATGACGAGGCGAAGATCGCCGACGTCGTTGTCCGCGTCATCAAAGTCAGTGACACCGGAGAAGACGGATACGAATTGTTGGTGCCGCAATCACATGCCGAATCGGTCTGGTGCACACTCCTCCAGGCCGGAGCCTCTGTGGGACTGTTGCCGGTAGGACTGACCGCTCTCAATATCCTGCGGGTCGAAGCTGGGATCCCCTGGTACGGGATCGATATGGACCAGGGACGGCTCGTGCTTGAAGTAGGGATGGAACACGCCATTAGTTTCACAAAAGGATGCTACCTGGGGCAAGAAGTTGTCGAACGGGCGACCGCTCGCGGACACATCAACCGCAAGCTTAGCGGCTTGCGGATCCAAGGCGACATGCTGCCTGCCAGCGGCGAGAAGCTCTACCACGGCACGCAAGAGGTTGGCTGGATCACCAGTGCTGTGGTCTCCCCGCGTTTCGGCCACCCCATCGCCCTTGGGTACGTGCGGCGTGAATATCTGACACCGGGGACGCAACTGCGGATTGACAGGCAAGGGAAACCCATGATAGCGGAAGTAGTTGCCCTACCGTTCTCTCGGTAATAGGTGCGCCAAGCGGATCTATCGGATATAGAGGAGGGATCTATGCCACAACTTGGCAAACGGTATTTTTGCGAAGAGTGCGGCACGGAGGTGCTGTGCAACAAACCCGGCAACGGCGAGCTGCATTGCTGCGAGAAGACCATGCAGCTGAAGGAGGCAAAACCACTGCCGTCTTCGGATTAGGCACCAGACCCTGTTGTGTGCCATTGGCTGTCAGTGGCAAGGTGATAGGGGCACGGTCTCCGTGTCCCTATTTTTTTCCATATCGATCGCCGGTCTCCTGTGCCTGCTCTCGCCTCTCCCCCCGCTGACCTACTCCTATACGGAGGTCGCATCCTGACGTGCGATCCGTTTCGTCCTACGGCTGATGCGCTAGCGGTCAGGGGTCAGTATATCCTTGCTGTCGGCAGCGAGGAGGATGTCCGCCCGTACGTATCCCCCCGCACGTGCTTGCTCGCTTGCAACGGCTCCACCGTTCTCCCCGGTTTCATCGATCCCCATCTGCACCTGTTCGCTTGGGCGAGTCGTTTCTGTGGAGTCGATGTGAGTACCGCGCGTTCTTTGCCTGAGCTCCAGAACCTGTTACGACGTCGTGCGGCCCAGCAGTCGGCAGACGAATGGGTACGGGGGTACGGCTACGATGAGTTTTTTCTCGCAGAAAAGCGACATCCAACCCGAGACGACTTGGATGCCGTCTCGGCGATCCGCCCGCTGCTTCTTCGCCATCGGACCGGTCATGCAGCCGTGCTGAACAGCGCGGCACTTCAGCGGGTGGGCATTAGTGCAGACTTCACTCCCCCGGCAGGAGGACACATCGAGCGAGATCCCCGTACAGGCGAACCGACGGGAGTCGTCTACGAATTAGAGGAGTTCTTGCGGAGCGTTCTCCCGCCCTTACCTGCGGATGAGTTCACCGGTGGCATCGCCCGCGCCCATACGGAATTACTCCGGCAGGGAATAACCTCCTTCCACGATGCTAGCGCCGGGAACTCTCTGGACGACGTGGTACTCTTCCGCCGTTTCGCCGCAGAGCGGGCACTGCGCGCCCGGGCAACGATCATGATTGGCAGCAGTGCTCTGCCCACTTTGCTCGCCAGCGGTCTTCTCCCTCTGAGTGGGAACGAGCAGGTACGCCTCGGCAGTGTGAAAATCATCGTGCATGAAAGCCGCGGCACACTCCACCCACCACCTGACGAGCTTGCCGCCATGGTTTGGCAGGCTCACCGCCACGGCTTCCAAGTCGCCATCCATGCGGTCGAAGAGGGAGCAATTTGTGCGGCACTGACCGCCATCGCAGGCGCCTTACAGCGTCTGCCGCGGACGGATCACCGCCATCGTATCGAACACTGTGCCTTGTGTCCGCCCCCTCTTATCGATCAGTTGGCGGAGACCCACGTCGCGGTTGTTACGCAACCGGGATTTCTACATTTTTACGGGGAGAAATATGCGGCGGAGGTCGATCCTGAGCTCCATAGCTGGCTATACCGCACCAAGAGCCTGTTAAGCCACGGCATTCCTGTCGCTGGGAGTTCCGACTGTCCTATCGCTCCGCTCGCGCCATTTGTCAGTCTCCAGGCAGCAATGACACGGCAAGGAGGAAATCGTTCGCCGCTGAACCCACAAGAACGCCTCTCTTTCCCTGCAGCGCTAGCCCTCTTTACCACCGCCGGTGCCTGGGTAGGTTTTGAAGAGCACCGCAAAGGAAGACTCAGACCAGGCATGCTCGCGGACGTGCTCGTTCTTGACCGGGACTTGTCGGCAGTCCCGCCTGAGGAGATCCATACCACGAAGGTCAAAATGACTATTCTCGGAGGAGAAATTGTGTGGGCCGCGTAGGGAGGGACACCGTTCAGGACGGGGATACCAGAGCGCGGAGAAAAGGGGTGCACCATGTCTTTTGCCACCGTACTGTATGAGAAAGACGGGCCACTGGCTCTGGTCGCCCTCAATCGGCCCCGCATGTTGAACGCGTATAACGTACAAATGCGCGACGACCTCTACCAGGTTTTGCAGGCCGTGCGCGATGATCCCGAGGTGCGGGTGATGATCTTACGCGGCGAGGGACCGGCGTTTTGCACCGGTGGCGACGTGTCCGAGTTCGGTTCAGCTCCGTCCCCTGTTGCAGCACGGGAAATCCGTTGGCAACGCGATGTGTGGGGAACCTTGCTGCGTCTTCCGCAGCCCACTATCGCGGCAGTCCACGGGTATGCTGTCGGGGGTGGGATGGAAATGGCCCTGCTGTGCGATCTCTGCATCGCCGCCGACGACGCCATCTTTTTCCTGCCAGAGACCGGCTTAGGCATGATTCCTGGGGTAGGTGGCACTCAAACCGCCCCCCGTGCCATCAGACTGGGTCGCGCTGTGGACATGGTCCTCACGGGAAAGCGGGTCAACGCCGAAGAGGCGTGGCAGATCGGGCTAGTGAACCGCGTCGTCCCACGTCAGACCCTCTTGACGGCAGCCAAAGCTCTGGCATACACACTTGCCCAGTGCGACCAGACAAGCATCGTATTGGCGAAACGGGCAATTCGTCAGGGAGCAGATCTGAGTCTTCACGATGCGCTGGAGCTGGAGAGACGCCTCTTTGCGCTCATTTAGTGACGAAGTCGCACTGAGGGAAGGGCTTTCCCTTTTCCGCCCGCACGAATATCGACAAAAAGGAGCAACGCATGAATACTGCTAACTTCCTGAGTATTCCTGGTACAATGTTTCCCGATCAGGAAATCCTCGTCTTCGAAGGCACGCGTCTGACATACAGCGAAGTACTAGAGCGCGTCCGCCGTTTGGCGAGTAGTTTACGCCAGCTCGGCGTGCAACCAGGAGACTGTGTCGCCGTGCTCCAAACGAATTCGCATCAATATATCGAAGCCTATTACGCCACTGCTACCCTGGGCGCAACCTTTGTCCCGCTCAACTACCGAGCCAAACTGCCAGAGCTGGAGTACATGGTGACGGCAGCCAGCGCGAAAGTGCTTTTTGTCGGCGCCCGCTACGTCGACTCTGTCAGACAGCTCCGGCCCCAATTGACGAGTGTACAGCACTATATCGCCATGGAAAGCCGGCAGCCAGATATGTTGTACTACGAAGATCTCGTCGCCAGCGGCTCTGCCGACATCGAGGATGCCGAGGTGGATGAAGGGGATGTTTCGATCTTGATGTACACCAGCGGCACGACGTCCCTTCCCAAAGGCGTGATGCTCACGTATGGCGACTTTACCAACTACGTGGTGGGCACGGTCGAAATGGCCGACGGCACGCCACGTGGCGTCTCCCTATTATGCGCCCCCCTCTACCACATTGCCGGCACCGCCAATATCATGACTGCATTTTGGACTGGACGCAAAATTGTCGTCCTGCGTCAGTTCGACCCGAAGGAATGGCTAGAAGCAGTGCAGAAAGAACAGGTCTCTCACGCGTTCGTCGTCCCCACGATGATGAAACAACTGATCGATCACCCCGACTTTCCGCGCTACGATCTCTCGAGTTTGCAAAACCTCTCCTACGGGGGTGCCCCAATGCCTTTTCCGGTGATTCGCAAGGCCATCGAGATGTTTCCCAAGACGACGGGGTTTGTGAACGCATTTGGCCAGACTGAAACGACCTCGACCCTGACCGTTCTGGGGCCAGATGATCACCGCCTCGACGGGCCTCCGGAAGAAGTCGAACGCAACCTCAAACGCCTCACCTCGGTAGGCAAGCCCTTGCCGGACGTGGAAGTACGCGTGCTCGACGAAGAAAACAAAGATTTACCCCCGAACGAGATTGGGGAAATTGTCATTCGCACCCCACGGGTAATGAAAGGCTACGCTGGCCAGGAAAGCGCAACCGCGGCATTACTCGATGCGGATGGGTGGTTGCACACACGCGACATGGGGTATGTTGACGAAGACGGCTATATTTATCTCGTCGGTCGCAAGGACGATATTATTATTCGCGGCGGCGAGAATATCGCACCGGCTGAAATAGAAGCAGTGCTCCATGCACATCCGGCGGTGGATGAAGCCGCCGTTATCGGGGTACCGGACGTCGATTGGGGGCAAAAAATTGCGGCTTTCGTGGCACTCCGCCCGGGGCAGAGTGCGACTGCTGAGGATCTGATAGAATTCTGCCGTCAGCGGTTGGCCAGCTTCAAGAAACCAGAGCTGATCCGTTTCGTCGACGCGTTACCAAAGAACCCGTTGGGCAAGATTCTCAAAAAGGAACTGCGGGCGCAGTTTACGGGATAAATGGCTGCTGAGGTCGTATACCAAAAACGAGGACGCGTTGCGTGGATCAGCCTCTGTCGCCCTGCCCAGGGGAATAGGCTGACGCCGGCCATGAATGCAGACCTCACTGCTCTCAGCCAGACTGTGGCTGACGACGACGAGGTGGAGATTCTGGTGCTGACGGGCTCAGGAGGAACGTTCTGCTGTGGCTTGGAGTACCCAGCAACCGCGAAAGGGGCCGCCGCGGCGCAGGTGATTCGTCTGCAATTTGGCCGCCTCACCTGCGTCGAAGCCATAGCAGCACTGACGAAACCGACGATCGCGGCGCTGAACGGGCCTGCGCTCGGAGTCGGGCTGGAATTGGCACTCGCCTGCGACCTGCGCTTTGCCACGGAAGACGCGCAGTGCGGATTGCCGCAAATCACTGACGGTCTGATTCCCTTCTGTGGGGGGACACAGCGGCTGCCACGTCTCGTCGGCCAGGCAAAAGCGATGGAGTTGATCCTTACGGGCGAATACATTAGCGCCCACGAGGCGCACCGCATCGGCCTCGTCAACGAAGTGATTGCAGCCGAACAATTTACTGCCCGTGTTGACGAGATCCTCGCTGGTCTGCTAGAGAAAGGCCCCATCGCATTGCGTCTCGGTAAAGAGGCAGTGCAGAAAGCAATGGATCTCACCCTCGACCAAGGTATCCGACTCGAAGAAGATCTCTATGCCTTGCTGCAAACGACCCAAGATCGGGCAGAAGGGGTGAGAGCCTTCCTGGAAAAGCGGCCACCACGCTTCACCGGACACTAATCCCATAGGAGGATATTCATGGCCAACCAACTCGGAAAAATGTATCTCTGTGGCACGTGTGGCTCGCAGGTGATCGTGACGAAAGGCGGCACCGGTACGCTCAAGTGCTGTGGCGCAGAGATGCAGAAGAAATAGTTTCGTCTCTCCGGGCTTACCGGCCTGCCTACGACCTTCCCACTATGCTCCTGAAGGCTCAAGGTAACGTTTCTTGAGCTTTCAGGTCCTTTTCCCCCTAGCGGTCCTCAAGCTAGTTGCAGCAGACACCCTGCATCGTTATTATAACGTGGACTCATAAAGTCCAAGAGAACAGCGAGGGATTGTCACATGGCAACAGGCGTTCAGCCCATTACTGCGGAGGAAATTCGTGACCGCATCCTCCAGGCCATTCCCGATGCGCAGGTTCAGGTGCGAGATTTTACCGGCGGAGGGGACCACTACGAGGCGGTGGTCGTCTCTGCCACGTTTGCAGGGAAGACCCCCGTCACCCGTCACCGCATGGTTTACGGCGCGCTGCAAGACGCGATGGCCCAACGCATCCACGCGCTCGCGCTCAAGACGCTCACTCCCGAGGAGTTTGAGGTGGAAGCACAAACCGCCGGCTTAGGAAAAACCCAAACCCTGTAGTAGCAGAAAAGGAGCATGTCACATGGCAGATGATATCCTGGCCCAAATTGACGAGCAGGTAAAGAAACACCCCATCCTGATTTACATGAAAGGGACGCCAGCGTTCCCGATGTGCGGGTTCTCGGCAGCAACCATTCAGGTGTTTGATTCTCTCGGTGTCCCCTATGAAACCGTCGATGTGCTGGAAAACCCAGCTATCCGTGAGGGGATTAAGCGCTACTCCAACTGGCCGACTATCCCGCAGGTCTACATCAAAGGCGAATTCATCGGCGGGTGCGATATCATCCGCGAGATGCACGCCAAAGGCGAGCTCGAGCCGCTCGTTCGTGAGGCGTTGACCCGGTCTTGCACCGGGGAGCAATGACGCTCTTGCTGACCCGACAAGATATACCCACTCTGCAACGCCGTCAGCTTTGTCCTGATGGCGTCAGCAGAACATCACGGCAGCGTTAACGTGGGATCGTCACTTCGCGGCGGTCGCGTGCGCCGGCGCGACCGCCACTCCCCACGGCAGGGTGCCCACCGGGATCATTTTTACCACCGTATCAGTAGCCGTATCGATGACCGCAACCGCATTCGAACGACCGACAGTGACGTACAACTTCCGCGCATCAGGGGTGAGGGCAACCCACCACACCCGATCGCCAGCGATGGGAATGGTTTTGGTGACGGTTTGCGTGTGCGCCGCAATGACACGTACGTCATTGGAGCGGCCGTGGGCGACATAGATTTTCTTTCCGTCGGGCATGATCGCGACCCCCACCGGTCGCTCTCCCACGGCGATCGTCTTCACAACCGTAAGCGAGGACGTGTCAATAACCATGACCGTGCCCGACCGTTCATTGCTGACATACGCATGTCTCCCATCGGGCGTAAAGGCCACCCCCCGAGGATTCTCTCCGACTCTAACAGACCGCACCACCGTATTCGTCGCGGTATCCACCACGGTAACATCATGCGATGTCTCGTTCGGAATATACGCGCGTTTGCCGTCTGGAGACAGGACTACCGTCTCAGGCTCGATACCGACAGTCACAATAGCCAGGACAATTTTCTCCATCGCATCAATGACGCGCATCTCTCCAGCGTTTTCGTTGACCACATAAAGCCGCGTCCCATCCCGGCTCAAATCGATGCCCTCCGGGTCAATCCCCGCCGGGATAGTCTCGACGACAGTGTTTGAGCTCGTATCGATCACGGATAGGTCGTTAGAATTGCCATTCGCCACGTACACCCGTTTTCCATCCGGCGAGACCACTACGCCACGCGGCCGCTGCCCTACGGCAATTGTTGCCAGCACGCTATCGTTCGCGGTATCAATGACCGTCACATCATGGGATCTCTCATTGGTGACGTAAGCATAGGGTTGGGCGAAGGTCAGCGGTGCGGGACACGCGAGAGCCACACCCACCCACAGGACAAGAACTCTGGCCCACCCTGGTGTAGCACCCTCTCGATAAGCCGGCACCATGCTTTTGTCAGGAGCCATAGGCCCCCTCAATGGGCAGCCGTGGCAGCAGGTTTACTGCACTGCGACGCTGCGCGCACATAGGCGATAACTTTCCAGAGAATGTCGTCCGGCAACTTTCCTTTGAAGCCCACCATTTCGGTCTGCGGCACCCCCGCGGCCACAACCTGAAACACCTCCTGGTCGCTGCTGCCATGTCTCCATTCACAATCGAACAGATTTGGACAGCGCCCTTCGCGTGCCGCCCCTTCGGTCGCGTGGCAGTACCCCGCACAAACCGCTTCAAAGATGAGCTTCCCCTCCGAGATTGCCTGGGTATCGCCCGCGAAGGGATTGGTGGTGGGACTCCCCCCGGGCCCTGAGCCTTGAGCTCCAACAACAGGCTGCAAAAAGATAAAAAGAGCTAGAGGAACGACAAAAGCGGCCCACAGCCAGTAACGCTGTCTCATGAGCGCAGTTCTCTATTGCTGTATTTTGTACATTTCCGCAAGACTGTAAGTGGAATCAAAGGGGGGGTGAAAGGGTAGGCCATATCGGTCCATCAACGTCCTCAATGTCCCGTCTGCGCTGAGCTGGGCTAGTACCGTATCAATCGCCTCGCGGAGAGCAGCATCGCTTTTGCGCGTTGCTACATGCTCATTCCAGCATACGACTGCCGGCGGCTTGTACCCAGGGACAAACACAAGTGGCATATCCGGATGGGTGCGCAGATACCACCCGGCCGTGGGGCCCCAGACCAGAGCCGCTTCAGCCTCGCCTTGTACGACACCAGCTAACGCCGCCTCGACGGAAAAAAAGGTACGCACGGGCACTTTCTGGGCGTGCAGGACAAAATTGGCGATCGTCTGCGCTTGCACTGCAACAGGCTTTTCCTTTAACGCCGCTAAACGAGACGGCACCCCACCGTCTCGTCCAAGCAGTTCGAACGCTGCGCCGTAGTACGGCCGGCCAAGGGCCAGTTTGGGGGCGTCTTTGACCGCCTCCGGCCCGGGAACGCTAAATATAGCGTCACACTCATTGCGCGAGAGCTGCCGCAGCGGGAGGTCACTCTCCCCGAGTTCGTCGATGTAGCGGCTATTCTCAATCCATACAGGGACGAGAGGCCGCTGTAATCCTGCCGCTACCGCTCGTGCCGTATCTAGGTCGAACCCACTCTCGCCCAGTCGAGAAGAATAGGGCAGGTTATCTTGCAAGACACAGACCCGCAGTGGAGCCTGCTCCTCTGCCAGGGACAACCTGCCCAGGGCAGCCACGAGGAACACTCCACCGACAAACACCCCCAGAGTATATCGTGATCTGTCTGGGCAGACACAACCCGCCAGCATATAGCCCCTCTTCCGCGACCTCAGTGGGGCAAAGCAAAGACAAGCAGCGCGCTTCCTCGGGTCGATAGCGGATTTTCTCCCACCAGACTGACGGCGAGGCCACCGCCGCCACTAGGGATAGCCACATACTGCCGGCCGTTAATTTTGTAGGTCACCGGTTGCCCGCGAACGGTTGAACCCGTTTGGAATTTCCACAGCAACTCACCGGTAGTGTCGTCGAATGCCAAGGCGTATCCGTTCTGATTGCCAGTGAAGACCAAGCCTCCGGCAGTGGCCAGGGTTCCTCCTACCAGGGGGTACTCGTCTACATATCGCCACTTGATGGCACCAGTGGTCGGGTCGATAGCCGAGAGGTGCCCGTACGACGACTGGTCATCTCCTTCCATCTTCCCTGGACCACCACCCCAGAAAGGAATCCCTTGGATAAAGATGGCGTTCGCCTTCTCCATCTTTCCACAGCTTTCGATGACCGGCACGTAGATCAATTTGGTCACCGGGCTATAAGCAGCAGTGTACGAGCCATTCTGGCCACCTACATTCCCCGGGCAAATAAATTCAGGATTGCCGCCGGGCATGGGGACATATTTGGGATCGACCACAGGACGGCCATTCTCATCGATGCTTTTTGCCCAGTTGAGCCGATCCACATATTGACTACTGTACAGATATTTCCCCGTGAGACGATCCAATACGTAGAAGAAGCCGTTACGATTAGGTTGTGCCACGGCTTTCACGGTTTGATTATTACGTTGGATATCGATCAAAAACAAACCGGTATTGCCGTCGTAATCCCACACATCATGGGGAGTGAATTGGAAATACCATTTGATCTCTCCGTTCTCGGGGTTGAGCGCGAGCACCGAGTTGCTATACAAATTATCACCCGCGCGGCCATCACCATTCCAATCTGGCGAAGGGTTCCCGGTCGCCCAAAACAGGACGTTCATCTCGGGGTCATACACCCCTGTCACCCACGCGGGGGCTCCCCCATTTTTCCACGAATCACCGGCCCAGGTCTCGACCCCTGGTTCCCCTGCCCCGGGAATCGTATAACGGCGCCACTTGCGTTCACCTGTCTTAATGTCATAGGCGTCGATGTAGCCCCGGATGCCGTACTCCCCACCGGCAATGCCAACGATGATCTTATCTTTGATGATCAGCGGCGCTAAGGTAGCACTATAGCCGTTGGTATATTTATCAATCTCGACGTTCCACACTACTGCTCCAGTTTTGCGCTCCAGGGCAACGAGCCGTGCATCGAGCGTCGCCATGAAGACCTTATCGTCCGCGATCGCCACCCCGCGGTTTCCCGGACCGCAACAGATACGCAGATCCTCAGGGAGGGGATGGACGTACTTCCACAGGGGCTCCCCAGTTTCGGCGTTCAGCGCAAAGAGATTATTGTAAGGAGCGGTAAGATAGAGGATGCCATCGGCCACGATGGGAGCAGCTTGCAGCTGTCCAGGGACCCCCGTCTGGAAAATCCAGGCGGCTTGGAGCCGCTTCACGTTCTGGCGATCAATGTCCGTCAAAGGACTAAAGCGCCACCCTTCGTAGTTGCCATAGTACGACAGCCACTCCGCGTAATTCGTCGTCCCCTTGAGCAGACGCTCATAGGTGACGGGTTGGAGGCTATCGCCTTTGGCCCCATCTTGAGAGCGGGAACCCTGAGTTTCTTGGGCGAGCGCGCTCATCGGTAGAATCAATGCGACAACAAGGAGCGACCATCTCAATCGCTGCCACCTAGCGTCTTGCATGGCGTTTTTCCTCCTCAGACATAGACGGCGAGATGTCACGTGAACGCGCAGGCAACGTACTTGCTTTTGCCGAGCCGGTCAAGGAAGGGGTAGCCGCGTCACTGGGCGATCAACTATTGCGGCAGCGCGAACACAACGAGAGCACTGCCACGTGTTGTCAACGGATGCTCCCCGACAAACGTCACTGCTAGGCCCCCGCCCCCGCTGGGGATCGCGACGTATTGACGGCCGTTGATCTTATACGTGGCAGGCTGTCCGCGCACGGCCGAGCCAGTCTGGAATTTCCACAACAGTTCGCCAGTCGTGTCGTCAAACGCCAGTGCATACCCGTCTTGGTTTCCGCTAAAGACCAAGCCGCCCCCCGTGGCCAGAGTCCCGCCAAACATAGGGTAGGCGTCGGTGTAGCGCCACTTGATCGCCCCAGTTGCGGGATCAATAGCGGAGAGATGGCCGTATGAAGACTGATCGTCGCCTTGGGTTCGGCCTGGCCCGCCGGCCCAATATGGAATCCCTTGAATAAAAGTCGCGGCGGCCTTCTTCATCTGCATGCAGCTCTCAATGACAGGAACATACATGAGCTTCGTCACCGGACTGTAGGCCGCCGTGTAGGAGCCGTTCTTGCCACCTGCCGCGCCCGGACAAATAAATGCCTGCGGTTCAGGCGTGGGAACGAACTGTGGATTCACCTGCGGACGCCCCCTTTCGTCTAACCCCCACGCCCAGTTCAGCCTGTCCACATACTGCGTGCCGTGCAGAAACTGTCCCGTTGCCCGGTCCAGCACGTAGAGAAAGCCGTTGCGATTTGCTTGAGCCAGCGCCTTCATCCGCTGCCCGCTGCGCTCCACCGTGACCAAAAACAGGTCTGTATTGCCATCGTAGTCCCACACGTCATGGGGAGTGAACTGAAAGTACCACTTGAGTGCCCCCGTGTCAGGATGCAACGCCAGCACGGAGTCGGTGTACAAATTATCCCCGGCCCTGACGTCCCCATTCCAGTCTGGTGAAGGATTCCCTGTCGCCCAGAACAGGGTATCCTGCTCCGGGTCATAGGACCCCGTCACCCACGTCGGACCGCCCCCGTTCTTCCACGAATCCCCCGCCCATGTGTCGTTCCCCGGCTCCCCCTCGCCCGGGATCGTATATCGCCGCCATTTGCGCGCGCCGGTTTTCACGTCGTACGCGTCAAGGTAGCCACGGATGCCATACTCTCCCCCGGAGATACCCACAATCACTTTATCCTTCACTATAAGCGGTGCGACGGTTGCGCTGTACCCTTTGACGTAGTCATCGATCTGCGTATTCCAGATGACCGCACCCGTCCTGCGGTCGAGCGCGACCAGACGGGCGTCCAGTGTCGCCATCAACACTTTATCGTCCGCGATCGCCACTCCGCGATTTGTCGGCCCGCAACAAATACGGGCGTCCGCAGGGAGGGGATGGGCATATTTCCACAACAGCTCACCAGTTTCTGCATCCACGGCAAATAGGTGATTGTAGGAAGCGGTCAGGTAGAGAATCCCGTCGGCCACGATCGGAGAGGCGGTCAGCTGTCCGGGGACTCCGGTTTGGAATACCCACGCCGCTTGCAACGTCTTGACATTTTTGCGATTGATGTCTGCCAGCGGACTAAAACGCCAGCTCGCATAGTTTCCGCCGTACATCAGCCAAGCTGAAGGGTCGTCCGTTCCCCGCAACAACCGCTCGTGTGTAACCGGCTCAAGGTGGTAGCGGCGGTTCCTCTCTGCGGCTAAGGCTCCCATCGGCAATGCCAACAGCAGCACGGTTAACCCTGCACGAACGCCCCTGTACCAGCGACGGTCCATCGTCACCCCCTCCTTTGCAACAATAAAGCTCAGCGTGGACGCACGCTACTGATTTTTCTGTCAAGGATCAAGAGAACAGCCCCTAGTACGGGTAGACAGAGCAGCCTTCTCACGGACAATCGGACAGCCCGTATGCTCCTCGCACCTCTTGACCTAGCCCTGAAGAACCTGCCATAGGGACTCTTGAAAGGAGGAGCGATGCTACAGGTCTTTTCCATGCCGTGCGGCTTTCTCACCTTCGACAGCAAGTTGTTCTTCCCGAACCTGGCGCAGGGCGAGTTGATCACTATACCAGTGCCGAGTTATTTGATCACGCACCCCAAGGGAAACGTGCTCTTTGACACCGGCATCCACTGCCAAGCCATCCACGACCCTGTGGGCCGGCTCGGCGAGATCGCCAAGGTCTTCGTCCCGCGCACGCAGCCGGGCGAGGAAATCGTCTCCCAACTCGCGCAGTTGCGTTTGACCCCCGACGACATCACGTATGTCATCAACTTCTATTTCCACTTCGATCATGCCGGCGGGAACGAGTTCTTCCCCCGCTCTACCTTTCTCGTGCAGAAGCCCGAGCTGGACGCCGCCAGGGATCCAGTCCTCCGCAAGAAGGCGTTTTTCGACCCGAAGGACTTCGATCATCAACTGAACTATCAGGCAGTGACCGGGGAATATGACATCTTCGGCGACGGCAGCCTAGTGCTGTTCCCGACATACGGTCATACTCCCGGACACCAATCCCTGCGTATCCGCGCGACCAAGGGGACGGAGCTGGTGCTCACCGGCGACGCCTGTTACACCAAGATCAATATGGATCAAGACTTGCTCCCTTCCATCTCTTTTGACGAGAGCGAGATGCGTCGCTCCCTTGGCAAATTGCGCGACCTGCGTGATAAACAGGGGGCGACCATCATCTACGGGCATGATCCTCAGCAGTGGCAAGAGATTCCACACGCCCCGGAGCCGCTGGTATGAACGGGGCCAGGGCCTCAGCAGGCAAAGACTGTCCCGCACGCAGGCGCATGCAATCACACAAGCACAATGACCAGCAACCAACCCAGCGGTTCGCACCGGTGCGTATTCATCAACATGAGGAGCGCTACCCGTGCACCCTGCCCCGCTATTTAGCGGGGCGTGCCCCGACAGCGCTCACGGTACGGGGCAATGTGGATCTTCTATCCCGTCTTACGTCCCTCGGTCTTGTCGCCCTCTTCTGCTCTGTGGAATGTCCACCGCCCCTTATCGGGCAGACCTACGACCTTGCCCGTGCGCTACGCGACGTAGGAGTACCCGTGATTAGCGGTTTCCACTCGCCTATGGAGAAAGAGTGTCTGTTGGTCCTGCTGCAGGGCTCCCAACCGCTTATCATGTGCCTCGCCCGTTCTATCGAGCAGATGCGGCTAGCGAAAGACTGGAAGCCAGCGCTGCAACAAGGCCGCTTGCTCCTGCTCTCGCCTTTTGTCGGCTCCCCCCGCCGCGTCACGCTCGCTCGGGCAGGTTTTCGCAATGAGTGCATCGCAGCGCTCGCAGATCTTCTCCTCATCGCGCATGCTGCACCCGGCGGTCAGCTCGAGCGACTCTGTCACATCACCCGCAGTTGGGGAAAGCCCCTGTTGGCTTTAGCACACGAGGCCAACGCCGGTCTCCTGGCCCTTGGCGCCAAACCCATCGGGCCAGATCAGGTGCGCACGGGCGCGGCGTTGCCGAACCTGCCCTCACAGATGTATCTGTCGGCAGAGCGAACTGCATGAGGCCAATCGTGGCTGAGAAAGAACGACGACAGCGGATTATCGATGAAGTTGCAGCCGCCAGCTGGGTCACAGACGGCATGACGATTGCCGTCGGCGCGCCAGCACCAATGGCGCTCCTCCGCCAACTCATCCGACGTGGGGTAAAACAGTTGACTGTGATCGACAGTGGACTGTCTCTGGATATGTTGATCGCCGCCGGCTGTGTACGGAAAGTCATCAGTTACTACGCCGGTGGCGGGTTTGGCGTACCAGTAGTCCCGTCCTTTCGTCGCGCAGCCGAGCGAGGGGAGATCGAAGTATGGGAATGTGAAGAGGGTATCCTGACCGCTGGGTTGCAAGCCGCCGCGCAATCACTTCCCTTCCTCCCCTGGCGCGGGGGAGTTGGCACATCGCTGCCTGAGGTCAATCCTGACCTCAAGCTGTTCTCCGACCCTATCCAAGGAGAAACGCTCATCGCCGTCCCACCGATCAAGCCCGACCTCGCACTCCTACACGCTGCTACAGCCGATGCATATGGCAATGTGCAGCACTATGGCGGGCCAGGGTGGATCGATTTATTCCTCCACCGCGCGGCAGACCGGACCATCGTGCAGGTTGAACGGGTGGTGGCCAACGAGGATATTCGTCGTGACCCCTGGGCAACCACTATTGCTGGAGCAGATGCCATTGTGCGGGCGCCATACGGCGCGCACCCTTTCTCCAGCCGCGGTTTTTATGTGCAAGACAACGTGCACGTGCGTGAGTACCTGGACGCTGCCACTGCCGCCGCTCAGCACGACCAGCCGCAGAGACTCGCGTACTACCTGAACTATTACTGTCGGGAGCCAGTCACTCACGGTGACTATCTCGAACGGATCGGGGTAAAACGGTTATTAGCGTTGTACGAATACTAACTGTTCCTGCACGCACCATGGCAGACACTTATTCCTCCCAGGAACTCTTGGCGATTGTGTTGGCCCGCGATTTGGCCGATGGCGAGGTACTCCGCGTCGGGGTTGCGATGCCGGTGGTCGAGGCGGCTGTGCGGCTTGCCCACCTGCTGCACGGGCCCAATATGGAATTGATTTTCTTCGGCGCACGCATGAACGTGGCTCATCTGCACACCGTGCCATTGCCCGCCTTCGCGTGGGACCGGCGCGTGGTGCGCTGGGCGGAATCGTACAGCGATACAGGTCATCGCTTCGACCGTCTGAAGGACTGGCACAATCATGTCTTTTTCATCGGTGGAATACAGGTTGACCCGTACGGGAATACTAACCTCATCGGGACTGGTCCAGATTATCACCGACTCCGTTTCCGCGGGCCGGGTTCGGTTGGGACCGCCACCCTCAGCACGCATGTCGGCCGCTACTATATTGTGCTCAACTCGCACTCCCGACGCACGTTCGTTGAACGTTGCGACTACATCAGTGCGTACGGCTGGGGGACTGGTGGGGCTGACGCCCGCCGGCGGCTTGGCCTGCCCGGCGGCGGCCCCCGCTACTGCCTCACCCCCCTCTGCGTGCTCGACTTCACCCCAGAGAGCAAGCGCATGCGTCTGCACTCTCTCCATCCAGGGGTGTCGGCGGCGGAAGTCCAAGCCCACACCGGGTTCCCGCTGATCATCCCTGACCATCTTCCCGTGACCGCCCCACCGACGGCTGAGGAGTTGGAGACTTTACGCACCCGCGTCGATCCCCAGGGCTTGCTGCGTCGCTAACACCAGAACGGACCGGATGGCCATGGCCAGGCATCGCATTGTGCACATGGAAAAGAAGAAAGATCGGGCACGACGGTATGCCGGCTACCACTGCACGCTCGACGACGGGCGGCGCGTCAACGCCTGGGTCTCTGCCGATGACCTCGATATCGAGTTTCACGGTATTGATCTGAAGGTCGCTTGTAAGCTCGCTGTCGAACGCGCGTCGGAGGCCGCCCTCGCCAGCGGTGAGGTTCTCGTTCCCCGCCAGCTCCTCATCGAAGTTGAGGCGCGCGAGCAGTCCGGCGGGCGCAGACGCTAGGGAGAAAGAGCGCATCATCACACTCGAGCGGGCACACATAGAAGCCGGCGTCCCCTTGCCACTCCTGGCCCTGCACTGCCAAGATCGAGTCTACAACACCCCTCGTGCACCTCCTGCTCACGACACTCGTGCCTGTTTCTCGGGCACAGGCTTGGGAACAGCGACAGCTCCTCTAGCGGTTGCAAAACGCGGTTTAAACAGCGACACCATAGCAGGAATGAAGACCAACGCCCCAACAATATGAAGGAAGAGAATCAGGGTTAGTAATAGCCCCATTTCCGCCTGGAATTTCATGGGGAAGAAAAGCCAGAAAACGACACTAGCAGTGAGCGTGGTCCCGGTAAACAGGATCGCCCGTCCCGTGGTCATCAGCGCTTCTTCAATGGCTTGGTCGACATCGCCGAAACGCTCATATTCCTCTGTAATGCGCGAGAGCACGTAGTAGCCATAATCGATGCCGATCCCAATGCCAATTGCCGCGACCGGGAGCGAGTTGATGTTCATGTCGATATTGGTCCAGTACATGATCGCTTCGGTCAGCGGCTGTGCGACGATCGAGGGGATCATCACAATCAGGGCTCCGGCCAGGGATCGATAAGTAAGGTAGCTCAAGACGAAGACCGTTGCCAGCACCAAGACGAGGTTCCAAGTATACGACCATTCGACCTCCTCGTTGATAGCCGCCAAAATGCCGAACAACCCGCCAGCCAGGCGAAAGTCCATCTTGTCCTCGGGATTGTTCGCAATATAGTGCTGGGCCTGTTGCAACGCTCCCATAATCGTGTCGTAACTGTAATCCCGGAAGAAGATCGTAATCGTCGCATTCTGCAGGTCTTTATCGACCAAGCGCTCCAGGGCCGGCGCACCGGCGGACATGAGAAAATAGGAAAACATATTGCCGATGTCCTTCGACTCGGTCGGCAGAATCGCCCACTTGGGAATACCTTCCTCAAACATTTGGTAAATCTGGCGGATGATATCGACGCCGCTGGTACTCCCCCCAGCCATGGAAGCATGCTTTTCCATATAGCGCTGGAATTTTTCCAGCGCTTGCAGGGCCCGCACATCGCGGAACACTCCCGGCTCGCGGCCCTCGGCAATGATCGTCAGTTGGGAGATGCCGGCAAACTCTTTCTCGATGATCAAGTCGTACGCCACGTTATACGGGTGATCTTCGTAGAAGAGCGCCTTGCCGATCGACACGTCCCCGATCTTGAGCCGATGGGAGTAATAGACCCCGACCACCAGCGCGAGGACAAAACTGGCGACTGTCACATACCGTACCCCACCTCGGCTGATTTTGACGAGCCCACGGTTAATGCCAATATAGATGCGATCAGAGAGGCGATAGCCAGCTTTGGCATCCCAACGGGGCGGACGGAGGAAGGATAAGATAATCGGATGTAACGTGACTACACTAACCGAGATGGTGAAAATCCAAAAACTGGAGAGGTAGGCCATTTTTTGAATCAACGGAATCCGGGCGATCGCCAAACTCAAGATCGCCAGGCCGTCGGACGCAATGGAGACGAGCGCTGGGGAAAAGAGCCCAATATACGAATGCATAATCGCCGCATCTTTGTCCCCCAAGCGGAAATACTCTTCGTGGTAGCGCTCCATGGACTGCACCGAGTGGGAGAGGGCACGGGCAGTAATGAGGAGGAAGACGACGATCATCAGCAGATCGATGGTGAACCCCACGAAACCGGCAAACCCCAACGCCCATACCGTGCTTAGCGTCCCAGAAAATAACGGGATCAAGACCCCCTGGATGGTGCGGAAGTAGAACCACAGCAGCACCATGATCGAGAGAATGGTCAGCCCTGTGATGTACAAGATCCAATTTTTGTAATGGAAGATCCAGCAGAACAGTACGGGGAAGCCGGTCATATGGATGGTGTGCCGCGCATCTGTCTCCTGCTCCTGAAGCTGAAACAAGCGTTCTTTCATACGGGCGAAATCGAGACCGGACTCCCAAAACCCGGCGGTGATCAGCGCCACTTTGTTATCACGCGAGACATAGAAATCGAGAATGCCATCGTTGGTATAGACCAGTTTCTTGACGCGGGCAGCATCGGCAGGTGTTTGTGGCGGGCCAGGGAAAAACAAGGGGAGGATGCGAATCCCCGCTCCTGAGACCTGGATGCTGCGCACAGCCGGGTGGGAGATGGAGCGCACCTGCCAAGGGTTGACTCCCGGGGTTTCGAGCACGGCAATGGTCAGCCGATCGATCTTGTTCAGGGTCTCGACGGTAAACACATCCCCCTCTGTCACTTCCACCGCCATGACCAGAATGTTGGCCGAACCAAACATGCGAGCATGTTTCTTGACAAGCTGCATATAGGGATGGCGTGGGGGATAAAAATCCAGAAAATTCATCTGCAACCTGGTGTGAGCCAGCTGATCGACGAAAAAGATCGTGACCAGCAGTGCCACGAGCAGCACCGGCCAGCGATAGCGGAGGAGAAAGCGCAGATACGCTTCCATCCACTGACGAGGCAACATACGAGAACGGTCCTCCTTCGTCCACGCCTGCACGCCCCCTCCGCGAGACAGCCGAGCGGGGAGCGCAAAAAGCGAGGGGCAGGCTATGCTTGTCTTTCGCTTCTGTCAAGCGATCACTGCGCTCGTCACACAGGACCGACACGGTCGCGACAGGGCAGTCTTGCGCTCCCAGTAGCCCATCGCCTATGCATCTTCTTCCCCTTGTCTATCCAGAGCCCCGCGTTGGGCCGCCATAAGACTGTCCGGTACCCCCCACAAGTATAGCGTATCCCCAGGCTGCACGCGAAAATCCGGCCCGGGATTGACAACATGCTCTTCCCCGCGTTGCACCCCGATAACCAATACACCCAGTTTGTCACGCAGACCAAGTTCTGCCACAGGGCGATGGGCAAAAGCGGATGTAGGGGCAACATAGACTTCCCCGACTTGGGGGTGTACAGCGGGTGCGCTCACCTTTTGCATCGCCAGGTTAGTTAAGAGTTGGATAGCAGCCTCCAATTGGTCCCGCTCCCCCAGTAGCACAAGCACATCTCCGGGAAGTAAAACGGTCTCGGCCTGTGGCACGATGATCTGCTCAGGGTCCCGGTAGACAGCAATGATACTGGCACCAGTAATCGTCCGTAGTTTGAGGTCCTGTATAGGCCGGTTCAAGGGAGTCGGGGACAACGGCACGACAAAATCCTCCGTCTGCACCGCCAACCCATAGCGGTTACTGAGGAGCTGAGTCACCTCAACCCGGCCGCTGCGTCCCAGGGCGGGAGCCGCCGTATTCGACGCTGCGTCACTTCCGCTCAAGGTACTCAGCACCCCTTCAATACGGGTGTGGAAACGAGTCAAGGATTCCCAGAAGAAGTATGTGGTCACGAGAAGCACAAGCCCCACGATCCCAAACGGCACGAGAGGCGGCAGTACTGGTGAACCGAGGGCGAGGATAAACACGCTAGTGATCCACCCCAGCAGAAAAAGCAGCGTATTGCGAACCAGTTGGGCCTGGCCGGATGTTTCCTCCACCCGGCGCCGCACGAGGGCGGTGGTGATGTAGTGCATGAGCCGTTCAAAGGTCCGGCTAATGAGGAAAAGAAAGGGGAGGACAACCGCGGCTGCACTACCCCATTGTAAGACCTCACGCTGTTTGGGTATCAGTTCTGGGAGCGCACCGACCAGGGGGCGGATCCCGCCCCAGGTCACAATAAATAAAGACACGGTCACAGCGATGTAGAGAATCAAGCGCAGAAAGAGTCCCTGCGCTTCGCCGCGCGCGCGAGACTGACGCGCAGCGAGCCGTTCGATCCACGCCGTGTAAAAAGTCGCAAAAGTGACCAGCGGGCGGGGACTACAACGCGTCAACACAGCGGTCACAAGCTGGGCAGAGCGGAGCAAGGACGGGGTCAAAAACGTAGTGATGGAAGAGACAGCGACGGCGATCGGGTAGAGCACTCCCCCTGTCACTCCGCTGGTGCGGCCCAGGTTGGCAATAATAAAGGAAAATTCCCCGATCTGCGCCATGCCTAACCCGACCGGAAGGGCCACCTGCCCAGGATACCCCGCCAGAAACGTCGCGATACTGCAACTGAGAATTTTGCCGACCACGGTCAGCCCGGTCAGAAACAGCACCACCCCCCACAGCTCAACGACAGCAGCAGGATCCAGCAACATGCCAGTTGCTACGAAGAAGACGGCGGTAAACATCTCGCGGATTGGACGAATCAACTCGACGATCCCGTGCGCCTCTTCGGCCTCGGCAATGATTGCTCCCATGAGAAAGGCGCCAAGGGCGACAGAAAATCCCAGATACGCCCCCATCACCGCAAGACCAAAGGCGAGTCCCAGCACCGTCACAGTGAGCATCTCGCTGCGTGCGAACCCGCTCACAAACGCCAACAAGCGCGGGATAAAGAAGAGACCGACTACGAGGGCGGTGACCATAAACAGGCAGACGCGCAGGAGTGCCCAGCCCACCTCAGTCACGGTAATCGTCCCTGCGGTTGCCAAGCCGGAGAGCACGACAAGAATGACGATGGCAGCGATGTCTTCAATGATAAGAATCCCAAGGATAATTTGGGCAAACAGTTCGCGTAGCTGGCCCGTCTCCAGCAATACCTGGACGATGATAGTCGTTGAGCTGATAGACAGGAGTGCGCCGAGAAACAAACTGTCCATTTGTCGCCAGCCCAACAGTTGTCCGGCCGTGTAGCCCAACCACATCATAAAGAGGATCTCTATCCCCGCCGCTAAAACAGCGACGGCTCCCACCCGCCGGAGTTTTCTGAGGTCGAACTCCAGACCGATGGAGAATAACAGCAGAACAACTCCCAATTCTGCTAACGTATGAATACTGTGTAGATCAGTCACAAACGAGAAAGGGGGAGTGTATGGACCGATAATCACCCCTGCGGCGAGGTAGCCAAACACCGTTGGTTGGCGCAGCAGATGAAAAAGAACAGTAGTGACGGCGCTGACCGCCATCACCACCGCCAAATCATGCAAGAACGTGACTTCGGTCATTGACTGATCCTCGTCCTATATCCCTCTTGCCTAAACTCATATCATTTCTTGCTAGCGAGGAGAGGTTCTCTCGTTTGAATATTGCGGCGAGAGAGCCGTCTATAGTGTTGTTAATACGGCAAAGCAGCGACTGCTGTGGAGTACTGTCAGATATGTCGACGACCGTCTTCTCGCTTGTGTTCCTTGCACTCTGCTGGTCGTCTGGGTTTGCAGCAGAATCTTCCGGCCGAGACTTATTTCCCCGACAAGTCTGGGCTGGAGTTACTGCCGAAGATCCATCCGGAGCCGAGCCTGCCCCAGTTCCTGCTGAAGCTGCGTACTCTCTGAAGAACATCATAAAACGGCGGATTGATCCTCCCTCCCCCCTGCCTCTCCCCTTGAGCTTTTCCTTACCGTTCAGCGATCACCGTGTTCGTTATCAGAGCTGCGGTTTCCGTACGGCTGGCTCTCAAACTGTTCCGCTCTATCAATTTCTCTGCGTCCACCGTTTTTGATCGACACTTCCCCCGCTCGTACCAACTCCTCTTCCGCCATGCCGTGCTGTGGGGCGTGGTGCTCATCAAGCAACGGCTTGGGCGCGTCTGACAGCACCTTGGGGAATAGGCCCCTAGCACGCAAATGTTAAGAAAGGCAGGATTTCCATGAGAAAGATCAACGCCACGAGCAGCCCCAAACAATTTCGCCGACCGACGCCTTTTCTGCCCTCTCCTAGCGACACAGCCTTACCAGATTGTGTGATTGTCCCGGAGCAGTTCTTTGCTCCGTCCGGTCACTCTGCCGCTCACAGGAGTGGCGTCAAGCGATTGTTGTTCGCGGTCCTGCAGGATGCGGTAGCGTGTTGGTTTCGTTATCGATACGCGCGGCATGCCCGCGGGCAGCGCTTGTTTCGGGAAACGCAGGCCTGGTTTTGGGCCACAGAACAGGATTCGCTGTTTGCCTTCGAGCACATCTGTGCACAGTTGCAGCTCGATCCGGATTATATCCGCCAGGGTCTGTTGCGGTGGCAGACTACTTTCGCAGACCGGCCACGCCCGTGTCTGCGGACCGCATCGGCGGTGCGGAATCACTATTTCTCACCCATCCGGGCGTAGGCGCAGGGCCAAGCCCGCGTCTTTAGCAAAGGAGGAAAAGGGCATGAGGACCTCTCGACAGCTTGTGACGCGACTGCTGCTGCTCGCGCTGGGGGCAACGCTCAGGGTCGGATGCGCGCCCAGACAACGGGTGCAGCGGCCGGACACATGGACCGCGGCGGCACAGCAGGCCGAGGCCGCGGCACAAATGGAGGCCCTGGTGGGCCGGCGCATGATGAAGTGACCCCTCCCCTCCGGGAGACGGAGAGAGAGAGGAAACCCCGTGCCGCACTGGTTATCCATGCACAACGTGTCCCGGACGCGACGGCGGAAGACAGGCGGTCGGCCTCGCACGCCGCCCGAACCCACGGCAGCCAGCGTCCGCTTGGCTACACCCCGCGCGGCAGACATCCGAGGCGCCGGTCGCAACGGCATCGGGTTATCGCCGACGTTGATGAACGCAACCCAACTCACTCCACAGTCAGGAGGAACGACGATGAACAGATTCGCAGTAATAGGATTGACCGCCTGCGCATTCTTGTTGGGTCCTTCCCTCCCCTTCGCCGGGGAAGCGCAACCGGAGGCAGGAGAAAAACAGGTGCACGCGGCGGAGACTCAGCAGAAAACAGAGGCCAAGACCGAGGTAAAAGAGGAAGCGGCGGCAACCGAGACGGACCAGCAGGCGGAAGCCGCCGCCCAGCCCGCCGCAGCAGCCAGCGAGGTGACCCAGAAAGAAGAGCACAAGGTAGAGAAGACAGAAGAGACGGTCTCCGAGGAGCAGGCCAAGGCGGAGTCGGACGAGAAGCAATAGAGGCAGGGCCGCCCCCCGAGCGACAGGCAGCAACGGGAGGACTGCCTCGTTGGCGGTGGAACAGAGGAGCCTTCACGGCGCAGTAGGGACGGTGTCTGCGGCAGCACCGAAGAGGCCTTTCGGCGTACCCACCCCACCGCCGGCAGGAGATCAACCATGGCACACATATGGGACGAGAGAAAAAAAGGTCTTGAGGAAGAATACTTTCACCGAAAAGAACAACAGGCGATGGAGAAGCTGCGTCAGCGGCTCGCCGCGCAGGCGCCAGCCGAACGTGATGCGTCTCCGCGTTGCCCGAAATGCGGAGAGGCGCTGGAAGAGGTGTCCGTTCAAGAGGTCCTGGTCGACCGCTGCCCAAACTGCAAAGGGATCTGGCTCGACCCGGGCGAGCTCGAACGCCTCACGGCGAAAGAAGGGAGCAAGAGCTGGCTCTCACAGTTCTGGCGGATCAAGGACCGCTCGGAGGAGGTATGATGCGGAACGTACAGCACGGCATTCCCTGGGTATTGGTACTGTCACTCACGCTCGGCCTCGTGACGCTTCCCCACCCCACTTGGGGATACGAAGCGATTGACGTCACAGACGGCGGCACCATTGCCGGCACTGTGCAATTCGCGGGCGACCCGCCGACACCGACGAAACTCGAAATCACGAAGGACCTGGAGGTGTGCGGGAAAACCGAAAAAGTTGAGGAATCCCTCCTCGTCGGCCCGAATAAGGGCATCAAAAATGTCGTAGTGTCGATCACCAACATTCAGCGGGGAAAGAAGCTGGACGGGGGAGGCGTGTTGGATCAGAAAGATTGTGTCTATACTCCCCATGTCGTTCTGTCACCGGTCGGGGCGGAACTAACGATCCTCAACAGCGACGGGATCCTCCACAACGTCCACACACACAGCACAAAAAATCCTCCGTTCAATAAGGCGCAGCCAAAATTCAGGAAAGAAATGAAGGAGACGTTTGCCCACCCGGAAACTATCAAAGTGACGTGCGACGCCCACGGGTGGATGAGCGGCTGGTTTGTCATCCACGAACATCCATATTACACGGTGACCGACGACACCGGTGCTTTTCAGCTGACCGACGTGCCTCCGGGGGATTACGAACTGAAGTTCTGGCACGAGACCTTGGGAGAGGCGATACAAAAAGTATCAGTGAAGCCTAAGGAGACCACAACAGTAGCTCTCACCATGGGTCCCCAGTAAGCAGCGTGGCCGACCGCGAGTATGGAGGTGGATAGGCAGCATATGTCGCGCTGTTTCCACCTCCTAAGCGAGCCCGTACAAAGAGCGGGGCCGACCGTGAAATAGGGTTGCAGGCGTCCCTTGGGGAGGTCGGTCTTGACGAGCACAGGCCACCGCTTCCAACCAATACCCGAACCGCAGGCCGCCGGTGACGAAGTCGTCAGCCCGCACGTCCCGCAGGGTGGCCGTGCCGAGGCCACTGGGAAGGCCACCTTCGTTCACGCAATCGAGAGCTTCCCGCTCAGCGTGACATCGTTGCCCTCAATGAAGCCGCCGCCATACAGGTCGAGGAACCATTCCGCCGACACGGGACCTGGCACCACGGCCCACCTCGTGAATACACACGCTACCAAAAACAAGAGTCTTTTGGGGGGCACCTGTCCTTTCTTCCTGCTATAGTCCGCCGTCCAGACGCGGTGCAGAGGGGGTTGTTCTGCCTGGGCGCAGATAGAGGCCTGCGCTCCTGGACAAGAGGGGCAGCACCCTCTGCTTAATATTCCTGCTGGCGCTTCAGCCGCTCGATTTCCTGGCGTTGCCGTTCCAGTTCGTACTGCTGCTGCTGGATCTGCCGTTGCTGTTCAGCCTGGATCGCTTCCTGCCGCTGTAATTGGTCACCGGTGAGCCCACCACCAACTGCCCCTAAGGCACCCCCAATTGCCGCGCCCCTGCCGCCACCGATCAACGCGCCTGTGCCGGCCCCGAGCGCACCGCCGACAAGCGCTCCTTTCTCACGAGTCGTGAGTGGCTGCGCACAGCCTACCACCGTTATCAGCAGTGCACCGGCGAACACACTGCTTGCTCCTTTCCACGATCTCTTGTGCCACATAATCGATCCCTTCTTCTTCACTCCCTGACAAGGGAATGATTTGACGTTACGATGCTTGCGATTCCATCAGGTGGCGATGTTGGTTGTTGGCGCACAGTAGCACAAGGCACCTTGGTCAGCAACCGTGGCGTCCAACACCGAGCATATTGCAATCCGGTCCGACCGCTTCTCCGCTGTCAGTACCCACCGGCTTGTCTTCCTGCAGGATGGCGAGCAGCAACTGCAAAAACCCCCGCACTTCCTCGCAGTCGCGTAAGTAATACGTGGCCTCGGTGCTCGAGTCCGGCGCGGCCACGCGAATGCCGATCCCGGTGTCGTGCTGCCGCAGCGCCCGGAAGGCGTCTTCGTCGGTGACATCGTCGCCGATATACACGACGGCCACACTGGGCTTGTCCAACCCGAGAGACTGCACCAGCCACAACACGGCGCGGCCCTTATCCCACTCGACGTCCGGCTGCAATTCAAAAACCTTCTTGCCGCCCTTTTTGCGCAGGCCGGGGTGCGCGCGGCACACCTCGTCTACCACCCTCTCGACCTGCTGTACGTCATCGTCGTCGGCCACTTCCCGATAATGCACGGCAATGGCAAACCTTTTGCGCTCCACACGCGCGCCCGCGATGGCTGCAGTCCGCGCGCGCAGTTGCCGTTCCGCCGCATCCAGTTCGGGAAGGCGCTGCTCGGCACCCTCGTGCTGCATGACGAGCCCGTGCGGTCCGCGAATGTCGAACCCGTGGCTGCCCGCATACACCAGGCCCTCGACCCGCACCATGCTCTCGACATCTTGGCGGTCGCGCCCGCTGACGATGGCAACCGTGCAACGGCCGGCCAGTTGGCGGAGCAGCGCACGCATCTCCTCAGACAACGTCGCGTCTTCGGGCCGACGCACGATCGGCGTCAGGGTGCCGTCGTAGTCGAGGAAGAGCGCCACCTTCTGATGCTTCAGCCACGCGGCAATTTTGTCCGCGCTGTCCAGTGCCGACACAGGAAACGTGGTGCGCATTAGTTCAGCCCGCAGCTTCCCAGCAGCTGCTGGTAGCGTCTCCACAGGACCAAGAGGCTACGGTGTTGCCACCCGTAGAGCACGCCATTTCTGCGCCGCTGTCCACAGGGTACCAGCCCACAGCTCACACGTCGGTCAGGAAGCTTGCTTATCGCCCGCGATGAACGGCGTCACGAGGTTAATGGGAACAGGGAACAGGGTGGTCGAGGGGTTGCCCGTCGCGATGCTAGAAAGAGTTTGCAAATAGCGCAACTGTAACGCCACCGGGTGTTGTTCGATGATCTGCGAGGCTTCCGCCAACCGCTGCGCGGCCTGGAACTCGCCCTCGGCGTTAATCACCTTGGCCCGCCGTTCACGTTCGGCCTCCGCCTGTCGCGCGATGGCCCGTTGCATTTCCTGCGGCAGGTCGATGTGCTTCACCTCAACCAGTGACACCTTGATGCCCCAAGGTTCGGTCTGCGCGTCGATAATCTCCTGGATATAGGTGTTGATCTTTTCCCGCTCCGCCAGTAGCTCATCCAGCTCGGCGCGCCCGCAGACACTGCGGAGGGTCGTCTGCGCCAGTTGCGAGGTGGCAAAGAGGTAGTTCTCGATCTCTACCGTCGCTTTGCTGGGATCGAGCACGCGAAAATACAGCACGGCGCTGACCTTGACCGAGACGTTATCGCGGGTAATCACATCTTGTGCCGGGATATCCATAGTGATTGTGCGGAGGTCCACCCGTACCATCCGTTCGATCAGCGGAATCACATAAATGATGCCAGGCCCTCGGTACGGCATAAGCCGCCCCAAGCGGAAGATGACCGCCCGCTCGTACTCGGACAAGACCTTCACCCCGCTGATCAGCAGTACAAGCATAAAGAATAGTAAGATCGCAGCCGAACTCAGATCAAACATGGAGTCCTCCTCTCTCATCCCTCACAGATCAGGATTGTCAAACTATCAGCAGTATACCACCATTGGCACACGCACGTGCAGAGGCTTTAGCCGCGTGCCCAGACACCCCCTTGCCTTGACGAGGGTAAGGGTTTTCTGTCATAACCGCCCGTATCAACGGATATGGGGTGGCGGCGACAGTAGCGGCAATTCACACCGCTTTCCGATGAAGAGGGAACTGAAACAAAGAAGACGTGAACGTCCCTTTCCTCCTTAGCATCCTCATCTTTCTGCCCTTCTTCAGTGCCGCATTCCCGTTCTCCGGCCGGTTGCGCCGCACCGTCGGCCCCTTCGCGACCGCAATTCCAGCCGTACAATGCCTCATCTTGTCGACCCTATGGCCGGACGTGCGCAACGGTGGCAAGTTGCTCGCCGTATGGACATGGCTGCCTGACCTAGGTCTCCGTCTCGGCCTAGCTCTGGACGGACTGAGCTGGCTGTTCGCTTGTCTCATCGCGGGGATCGGGGTCCTTGTTTTCCTCTACACGGCTTCCTACCTGCAGGACGATCCCCATTTGCCACGCCTGTACCGCTTCCTGCTGCTCTTCAACGGCTCCATGATGGGAGTCGTTTTTGCCGACAACCTCATCTTGCTCTCCGTCTTTTGGGAATTAACGAGTATCGCCTCATTTCTCCTCATCGGCTTTCGTGCACAGCGCCCCGCGGCCTGCGACGGCGCAACCAAAGCCCTCCTGTTAACGGCCGCTGGTGGCTTGGTGATGCTCTTGGCCTCGTTCCTCGTGTTCGCCCAGCATCATACCTTTGATCTATCCGTCCTGCTTGCCAACAGCGCCTCCCTCCCGCTTGTTATTGGCCTGTGTTTCTTGGCGGGCGCGTTCACCAAGTCGGCACAGTTTCCCTTCCACATCTGGTTACCGTCAGCCATGGAGGCGCCAACGCCAGTGAGCGCCTATCTGCACGCGGCGACAATGGTCAAAGCCGGGCTCTACCTCGTCGCCCGCCTCTCGCCTTTGTTCGCCGGAGATCCCCTCTGGTCCACCGCCATCATCAGCATTGGTGGGCTGACCCTCCTGTGGGGCGGAGTGGTCGCCTGTAAACAAACCGACTTGAAAGCTCTCCTCGCCTACTCTACCGTCAGCCAACTGGGCCTCATCATGTTACTCCTTGGCCTCCGGACGGAGACCGCGTTCCTCGCGGCGTTGCTCCATATTGTGAACCACGCTGCCTTTAAGGGCGCCCTATTCTTAACCGCCGGCGCAGTCGAACACGCGACCGGCACGCGCAACCTGCACCAGCTTGGGGGGTTATGGACGGCAATGCCCCTGACCACAGTCGCTGCCCTCCTTGCCACCCTGTCAATGGCAGGATTGCCCCCGCTTGGCGGCTTTGTGAGCAAAGAGTTGTTCTATGAGGCTGCGCTCGGAACGGCCCCCTGGTTTGCTGCCGTAGCTGTCGCTGCCAGTGTCTTTACCTTTCTGTATTCTTTCTTGCTGTTTTATGGCGTTTTCTTCGCTCCCCCTGGGGAACGCCCACATGCACACGAAACCCCGCTGGGAATGCTGATTCCCATCATGACCCTGAGCGGTTTCGCGCTCGCGTTCGGCTTGGTTCCTCCATTCGCCGGCGGGCTCATCGACCCGGCAATGACTTTTCTGTGCGGGCGGCCTACTCACAGCCACCTCGCGTTATGGCACGGCTTGACACCTGCCCTTGGCTTGAGCGTGCTGACTGTTGCCATGGGGGGAGCAGTATTTCTGTGGCGCGACGCCTTTATCCCTTCTCTGCGCACCCGCAAAGCCCCCTATTCGTTTGACCAGGCCTACAGCGACGGCGTGAGCAGCTTGAATGCATTCGCCGTGCGGCTGCGTACGCGGTACATGACCGGGCATCTGGGCGACTATGTCGCATACCTGATGGTCGCCTTGTTGCTTGGTATCGGGCTCCCACTGTGGTGGTTCTATCGTCACACTCCCTTCATTCTAGACATTGCCCCAGCCGAGCGGTATGAAATCGGCCTTGCGCTCCTCATGGCAATCGGCGGGATCGGGTGCTGCTGCTTTCGTGCTCGGGTGCCTCTCGTGCTGTCGCTTGGTTTGGTTGGCGCACTGGTATCGATCTTCTTTGTGCTGTTCAGCGCGCCAGACCTGGCGCTAACGCAGATCCTGGTCGAGTCGGTCGGGATAGTGCTCTTCCTCCTCGCCTTCCGTTTTCTCTCTCCCATTGAACGCAAACCAGTTGCGTGGGGCAAGCGCAGCTTGCAACTTGCACTCAGTGTGGGGAGTGGCCTTCTTGTGACCCTTCTGTTGCTCGCGGCCAACATCGGGCAGCTCTATCCTTCCGTAGTCGCCCCCTTCTACCTGTCCAATAGCTACCTGCTGGCTGGTGGACGGAACGTTGTCAATGTCATCGTGGTCGATTTCCGTGGTTACGATACCATGGGAGAGATTACCGTCTTTAGTGTCGCCGCGTTAGCGGTCTTCGCGATGATCAGGCTTGGCCCCAAAGGGAACCCCGGACCAATAGACCACCCTCCACCCCTCCCGCCTTCGGTGATCCTGCGCGCAATTGCCCGGCTGACTCTACACCTGATGTTACTCTTCTCGGTGTACTTGTTACTGCGCGGGCACAACGCTCCAGGGGGTGGCTTCATCGCTGGCATGCTTACCGCGGTCGCCGTTATTTTGCAGATGGTCGCCTTTGACCTCCGGACCTTCATCCAGGAAATCCCTTGGAACCCCCTCCGTATCGTTATGGCAGGGTTAGCGGTCTCCGCGTCGACCGGGCTCGGCGCCCTGTGCTTCGGGTATCCGTTTCTCACGAGCGCATTTGGTCATTTTCACTTCCCCCTTCTTGGCGAAGTCGAACTGGTCACCGCGGCGCTCTTCGATTTCGGCGTCTATCTTGTTGTCGTTGGGACGACCTTGGGCATTATCCGCACAATTGCTGAGGACTAAAGCATGGAACTGCTCATCATCGGTGTCATCGGGGTCCTCTTCGGCTGTGGCACGTACCTATTGCTGCAGGCGAACTTACTGCAAATCATCGTCGGCTTAGCATTGTTCTCCCATGGTGCGAACCTAGCACTCATGGTCTCAGGCGGGTTGAAACGGGGGCGTCCACCACTGCTGACGATCGGTGCCCCGTACGCCGATCCGCTCCCTCAGGCTCTCATTCTTACTGCCATCGTCATCAGTTTCGGCGTGACTGCTTTTGCGTTAGTCCTAGCATTTCGCACCAAACAAGTCTGTGGATCGAACGATGTCGATGCTCTGGCAGGAGGCGAAGAGTGAGACGGACTGCAGGTTGCCAAGTGCAGATTAGCGCCTGAGGGGACTTTGCTTCATCATGCTCGACCAGCTCTTCATCTTGTTCATCATCTTGCCCCTCCTCACGGCGATCGCACTCTTCGCCATCGGGACACGCTCCGTTTGGCAGCAGGGGGTGAGCCTCGCTGTTGTACTCCTGCTGTGGGGATTTGCGCTTTACGGTCTCATCCATGTCCTGCACAGGGGCATGGTCGTCTTGCGCCTTGGACACTGGCCAGCACCGTATGGCATTATCCTCGTCGCCGATGTTTTGAGCATGACGATGGTGGCGGTCACGATGACGATTGCGCTGGCCGTCACGTGCTTTTCCCTCCCGACCGTGGACCGGGCACGGCAGGAGCACTTTTACTACCCCCTGTTTTTCATCCTGCTGATGGGGGTCAATGGAGCCTTTCTGACCGGCGATATTTTCAACTTGTTCGTTTTCTTCGAGGTTCTCCTCATCGCCTCGTACGCGCTCATGGCTCTTGGCTCGGACGCGGACCAGTTACGCGAGACCAACAAGTACGTCGTGCTCAACCTGATCGCCTCGACCGTGTTCCTGCTTGGCCTCTCCGCCACTTACCGCATCATGGGCACGCTGAACATGGCGGATCTCGCACTCAAGATGCAGACGCAAGCAGAGAATCCCCTCCTCACTGTTCTCGCCATGGTGTTCTTGTTCGTTTTTGGCACGAAAGCCGCGATTTTCCCGCTCTACTTTTGGCTTCCTGGCCCGTATTACCCTCCCCCCGCGGGCATCAGCGCTTTTTTTGGCGGGATCCTGACCAAAGTCGGGGTGTACGCCATCTTCCGCACCTTCACCCTCCTCTTCCGTCACGACCCATCGTTTACGCACGAACTCTTGCTCGCCATTTCAGCAGCGACGATGATATTCGGAGTGCTCGGGGCGATTTCGCAACTGGACATCAAGCGGATCCTCTCGTACCACATTATCAGCCAAATTGGGTACATGATTCTGGGGATTGGGCTGTTCGTCCCCCAGGCGCTGGCCGGCGCGCTGTTCTATATCGTCCATCATGTGATTGTGAAGTCGGCACTTTTTCTCATCTCTGGCGTCGTACAGGAAACCACGGGGACGACGTCTCTGAAGGCCCTTGGCGGGCTCTCGGCACGATCCTGGCTCTTGAGTGCACTCTTCCTCGTTGCGGCCTTGAGTCTCGCCGGCCTTCCCCCGTTGAGCGGCTTCTTCAGCAAGCTCATCATCTTACAGGCCGGCGTCAACAGCGGGCGGTACGGGTACGTAGCGGTTGGCCTGCTCGGCAGCCTGCT
>Ga0308420_1000062_pt1 | contig 37768 bp, 33 predicted proteins | sample HotsprSampleMS55_FD_203802 | JGI IMG/M metagenome (GOLD analysis project Ga0308420, IMG submission 203802) | Hot spring phototrophic mat microbial communities from Mushroom Spring, Yellowstone National Park, Wyoming, United States - 20090730_MS55 ... | reverse complement strand
ACTCGTTTGGGAACTGCGGGGACATCCCGCACTCGATCCCGGGGACGTCCGAATCCCCAGGAAAACGATTCTATGCTCGCGTACGTTTGCCGTTCCCACCCGGCAGTGGGAGGAGTTACGGGAAGCGGTCGCGACGTACACGGCCCGGGCTGCGGAGCGCCTTCGTGCCCAACACTCGGAAGCCAGCACCCTTCGCGTGGCCATTCGAACCGGCCTTTTCCGTTCCGACGAACCGTTCCATGCCGAGGCCGCCCTGGTGCGTCTCCCCATCCCTTCGGCTCACACCCCCACCTTGACGGCGGCGGCCGTCCGCGCCCTTCAGGCGATCTACCGTCCCGGCTTTGCCTACACCCGCGCCGAAGTGTGCCTGACCGATCTCAGCGATGCCGGCGCCCATCCGGCCGATCTGTTTGCGCCAAAAGCGGAATCGGAGCGGAAGCGGCGCGCCCGGCTCATGCAGGTCGTTGATCACCTCAATGCCGAATATGGGCGCGACACCATCACCACCGCCATCTGCGGCCGCGGTGTCATGCGCCGGTTTCGGCAGGCGAATCGCTCCCCCCGTTATACGACCGTGTGGGACGAACTTCCGATCGCCCGGGCATCGTGAGGAGCGGGCGCCGGCTGTTCGATCCAGAAGAGGGTTTCTACCCCCCATTCGGCATCGGGGCCGAGCCCTTCGAAGAGAAGAAGCTGCTGAGCCATTTCGGCCGGCGACCCGCCGTTTTCCGCGGTAGAGACCGCCCAGGCCATCGCCTCATCATGGCCAAGACCGACCATCACCCAGTAACGCCACTCCCGTACCAGCGCGTCCCGAGAGGCGAGGGCGGCATGGGGCAACGGAGGAGTGTCTTCGAGGGAGGAGGAGGAGGAGGACTTCGGACGAAACAGGAGGACGCCCAGTACCACGAGCGCCACCGCCGCGGCGGCGGCCCATGGGCGGGCAAGCCGGAGCAACCGAATCGAGACTGGAGCGCATGCGGGAGCCGGAATCCGGCGGATGGACACCGGCGCATCGCATGCCAGCGCCGCCGGCGCCAAAGCGGCGAGCAGGTCAAGATCGACGGCAAACCGACGGCACTCGTCGCAGGTCGCCAGATGGGCCCTCAAAGGTCCATCCGATCCTTCGATATATTCACCGGACTGACGCAGCAGCAGCCGGTTCCGCATCTCCTCGCAGGTGGTCATGTTCGCTCTCCCTCCGTTGCCGGCCAATACTCGGCCAGCGCCTTTCGCAGCTTCTGGAGCGCATACTGCATGCGCGCCAGGGCAGTATTGATCGAAACCCCCTGGATATCGGCAATCTCCTGAAACGGCAGCTGTCCCTCCATCCGCATCAGAAAGACCTCGCGTTGTTCCGGCGGCAATCGAGCCACGGCCGCGCGGATCTTCTCCTCCAATTCGCGGTTGGCCATCGCCCGGTCCGGCGAAGGATCCGGCGCCCGCCACGTCATCTCCCGAACGCCATCGTCGAGCGGCACCCAACGCCCCTCCCGCCGCGCCCGATCCACGGCCAGGTTTCGCGCAATCCGAAACAACCAGCCCAGCAGGTTTCGGTCGTCAAACCGCGGCATGGCATGCAACGCCCTCCGCCACGTCTCCTGGAAAAGATCATCGGCGTGGGAAGGCCCGACCATCCGCAGCAGAAAGGTGTACAACGGCCGCTGATAACGCTCGATCAGCGCCTCCAGCGCTTCGTTTTCTCCCCTTCGACCCGCGCGAAGGAGGTCACGATCGGACCGTTCCTCCTTGTCCATCGGGGCCTTTCCTTTTTATAAAACGTGCATCGGGACCGAATATTGCACGACAAAGGGGCAACGAATCCCGTTGCCCCAATGTTTCTGCCCTGCTATCCTATCACTTCTTTCCATTCGTATCTATGGCGAATCCACCTCTTTATATCAGCACCCGCGGAAGGACCGAGCCGGTCTCCTTCGAACAGGCCGTGATGAGCGGGCTGGCGCGAGACGGAGGATTGTTTTTGCCGGCGGAAATTCCCGATGCTCGTCCGTTGATGGCACAATGGCGCACGCGGCAGTACGCCGACCTGGCGTTCGAGATCTACCGTCTCTTTTCCGACCTGCCGCCGGACCCTCTTCGCGGCCTTGCGACCCAATCTGTGGCTCGCTTTACGCATCCCGAGGTGGTTTCGCTCCGCCCGGCCGGTCCGTTCTACCTGGCCGAGCTTTTCCACGGCCCCACGCTGGCGTTCAAGGATATCGCGCTCCAATTCCTAGGTCTGCTTTTCGAATACTACCTGGCCCGACGGCCGCATCGGCTCACTGTCCTGGCCGCGACGAGCGGCGATACGGGTTCGGCCGCCGTGCATGGTCTGCGGGGGCGGCAAGGACTCTCGCTATTCGTTCTCTACCCCCACGGACGAATCACGCGGGTTCAGGAACTTCAGATGATCACCGTCCTGGATGAGAACATTCATTGCGCGGCCGTACGCGGCACGTTCGATGACTGCCAGGCCCTGGTCAAGTCGCTCTTCCGCGACCTTGAGTTTCGAGACCGTCATCAGCTCGGCGCGGTCAATTCCATCAACTGGGCCCGTCTCATGGCCCAGATTGTCTATTATTTTTACGCTGTGTTTCGCCTTCAGGCCCAAACAGGCGCCGACCAGGTTCAGGTGGCGGTTCCGACCGGGAATTTCGGCGACATCTTTGCCGGGTACATGGCGTCCCGCATGGGGCTTCCCATCGCGCGGCTCATCCTCGCCACCAACGAAAATGCCATACTGGCCCGGTTTTTCGCAACGGGTCGGTATGAACGTGGGCCGGTTCACGCGACGCTGAGCCCGGCTATGGATATTCAGGCCGCCAGCAACTTCGAACGGTATCTCTATTATCTCTCAGGCGAACGGCCGGATCGTGTTCGAGAATGGATGACGGCCTTTGAAACGACGGGCCGGCTTACGCTCGAGGATTGGATCACCCACCCCGATCCGCTCTGGGCGGCGGGATCGGCCAATCGGGCCGAAACACTCGACACGATGCGCCGCCTGTGGCGAACGGCAGGGATCATGCCCGACCCCCATACCGCCGTGGGATTGGCCGTGGCCGAGCGTTTCCGTTCCGACCGCTGGCCGACCCTCGTGATGGCCACTGCGCACGCCGCCAAATTTCCCGAAGCCGTTCGGGAAGCGATCGGCGACGACCGCCCCGCCCGGCATCCCACGCTCGAGGCGCTTCACCGCCTGCCCGTCCGCCGGCAGGTGATACCGGCCGACGAAACGGCGATCCGCCAGTGGATGGAAAACCCTGTCTCCCCGCCTTTAACCCCACCGGAACCCCTCCCATGATTGAACCCCTGAAAAAAACCCCGTTTCCCGGTCCGCCAGGTCCGCTCCTTCTATGCATCATGGATGGCATCGGGTGGTCGCCCGAACGCAAAGGCAACGCCGTGGCGGCCGCCTGTACGACCCACATGGCCTGGCTGATGGAGCACGCCCTCTTTACGACGCTCAAGGCGCACGGGCGGGCCGTCGGACTTCCTTCCGATGAGGACATGGGCAATAGCGAAGTCGGACACAACGCCATCGGCTGCGGTCGCGTCTATGCCCAGGGCGCCATGCTCGTGAACGAATCCATACGGACCGGCGCCCTTTTCCAGGGACAAGCCTGGCAAGAGGTGATGGCGCCATGCCGGGCCGGCGGGACCCTTCACTTCATCGGCCTTTTCTCCGACGGCAATGTGCATAGCCACCTCGACCATCTCAAAGCCATGCTGGTGCAAGCCAAGAAGGAGGGGGTGCGACGGGCCCGAATTCACATTCTGCTCGACGGGCGCGATGTGGGGGAAACCAGCGCGTTGGACTATGTGGACCCCTTCGAGGCCTTCCTGGCCGATCTGAACCGTGGCGGAATCGTGGACTACCGTATCGCCTCGGGTGGCGGACGGATGAAGATCACCATGGACCGGTACAATGCGGACTGGGAAATGGTGCGCCGCGGATGGCAGACCCATGTGAAAGGGGAGGGGCGGCCCTTTCCCTCCGCGCGGGCCGCCATCGAAACCCTGCGTCGGGAAAATCCGGGCGTGATTGATCAGGATCTTCCCCCCTTTGTCATTGTTGAGAACGGTCAGCCGGTCGGCCCGATCCGCGATGGGGATGCCGTGATCTTTTTCAATTTTCGCGGCGACCGGGCCATCGAAATCAGCCGGGCGTTCGAAGAGGAGACCTTCACGGAATTCGACCGTGGCCCGCGACCGCGTGTGGTCTATGCCGGCATGATGCAGTACGACGGCGATCTGAAAATTCCCCGACGGTACCTCGTCAGCCCCCCCGCGATCGATCGGACGATGGGAGAGTTTCTCGCGGTCTCTGGCGTGCCGAGCTATGCCATCAGCGAGACGCAGAAATATGGGCATGTCACCTACTTCTTCAACGGCAATCGGTCCGGCAAGTTCGACGAGCGGCTTGAAACGTATGTCGAGATTCCCTCAGATATGGTGCCCTTCGAGCATCGCCCTTGGATGAAGGCGGCCGAAATCACCGACACCGTCACCGATGCCCTTCGGGCGAACCGATACCGCTTCCTCCGTCTCAACTACCCGAACGGCGACATGGTCGGGCATACCGGCGTGTTCCAGGCGGCCCAAATCGCCGTCGAAACGGTGGACCTCTGCCTCGGCCGGCTGATCCGGGCGGTTCAGGAGACCCGCGGAGTGCTCGTGGTCTCCGCCGATCACGGGAATGCGGATGAGATGTTCGAAAAGGACAAGAAAACCGGACGCGTGGTCCTCGACAAGCGGACGGGAAAACCCAAGGTCAAAACCAGCCACACGCTCAATCCAGTCCCGTGCTGGATATGGGACGGGGCGGCGACCGGTCGTCTCTCGCTGGCCCCGGACGCGGCCCCCGGTACGCTCGGAATCTCCAGTCTGGCGGCCACCTGTCTCCGGATTCTCGGCTTCGAACCCCCGCCCGAGTATGATCCCTCCATCGTGACGATCGCATGAGCGGAACGCATGCCACCCGTCGGTGCACGCGATGCGGCCGGTGCTGCCAGTGGCCCGGAACGGTCAAGCTCAGACCGGGAGAGGCGGCCTCCATCGCCGAGTATCTGGGGCTCGAGGCGCCCCTCTTTCTGGATCGGTACGCCGAGGTCGCCCCGGGACGCCGTCATCTGGCGCTCCGCCAGGAACGCGACGGCGCCTGTGTCTTTCTCTGGAAAGCTAATGTCTGTCTGATTCAGCCCGTCAAGCCCGCTCAGTGCGTCGGCTTCCCCGACGAATGGAACTTTCCCGGTTATGAAACCCAATGCCTATCCGAACCGACGGTCGAAGAGTGACCGACCCGGCCGCCTGAGCGCGGACGCCATTCTCCGGCTGTTCCAGAAGCCGGATTACGTTCCGCTGACGGCGGCGGAGATTGCCGCGGCCCTCGCGTTGAAGGGAAAGGACCGGAAAAAGCTCCAGGGACTTCTCGACGCCATGGTCCGTTCGGGTGACATTGTCATCCTGCGGACCAATCGCTACGGCCTGGGCGACCCGGCCGACCTCGTCACCGGCCGTCTGGAAATCCGCCGCAACGGGTCCGGCCTGGTCTGCACCCCGGATGACACGCCCCTCCTGGTCGTTCCCAAAGGGGGAATGGCGACGGCACTTCCCGGGGATCTGGTGATCGCCCGTCGGTCCGATACGCCGCCCATGCCCAGCCAGTTGCCCGAAGGAAAAATCGTCCGAATCGTGGAGCGGGGGCGGCGTCTCATCGTCGGAACCCTCCGCTCCACCGGCCGTTTCTTCTTCGTCGTGCCGATTGATCCGGCCTACGACAAAGATTTTTACGTGGCCGATCCCAAAGGCGCCCGCGAGGGCGACCGCGTGGTCATCCAATTCGCCGCCTGGGCCAACAGCCACGTCAATCCTGAAGCGGACGTAGTGGATGTGATCGGGCCCTCCGACGATCCCTCGCTGGACACCCAAACGATCATCCGTCATTTCGATCTGGCGGATACCTTTCCATCGCCCGTCTTGCGGGAAGCCGAAGAGGCGGCGGCCCGGATGGCCCTACCGGGGACTCGCAAGGACCTGCGGGACCTTTGCGTGCTGACGATTGACCCCGCCCGGGCGAGAGACTTCGACGATGCGCTGTCCCTGGAACGCGATCGCCAGGGACGGCGCGTGCTAGGCGTCCATATCGCCGACGTCTCTCACTTTGTCCCAATGGACAGCGAACTCGACCAGGAAGCCTATCGGCGCAGCACCAGCGTCTACTTTCCCGACGCCGTTCTTCCCATGCTGCCCGAGCAGCTCTCCAATGGGGTCTGCAGCCTTCGGCCGCATGAAGACCGCCTGGCTTTTTCGGTCTTCCTGACGTTCGACGAACATGGTGCCGTCGTCGCGCGGTCCTTCGCCCGCACGCTCATTCGTTCCCGTCTCCGGCTGACCTACGAACAGGCGCTCGCCCTCCTGCAGCGGGGACGGATTCCTGACGGCCCTCCGGTTCCCCCCGAGATCGTGGTCCGCCTCCGGGATCTGAATGATCTGGCCCAACAGCTGCGGGCCGCCCGATTCGCCCGATTCGCCCTCGACATCGAGACGCCGGAATACGAGTTCGTGCTAGGTCCCGATCAGACGATCCGGGACATCCGCGTGGTTCCCAACGACATCGCCCATCAGCTCATTGAAGAGTGCATGATCGCCGCCAATGAGGCGGTGGATCTCGAACTGTACCGTCGCGGGCTTCGGCTTCTGCACCGGGTTCACGAACCTCCAGCGGAAGCGAAAATCGCCGAACTGACGACCGAGTTGCAGATCCTCGGCTTCAAGCCGGGCCGATTGGATAATCCCCGCCACTTGCAGGCCTTTCTCCGATCGGTCAAGGGGCATCCCCTCGAACTCCATGTTCAGATGGCCGTCCTCCGCAGCATGAAACGAGCCCTCTATTCCGCCCGACCGGATGGCCATTACGGACTGGCCAAGACGCACTACGCCCATTTCACGTCGCCGATTCGCCGTTATCCCGACCTGGTCGTTCATCGCATTCTTGGGGCGGCGCTCACGGGCGCCCGCCCTCCTTACCAGGAACCCGGACGGCTGGAACAGATCGCCGAGCACTGTTCACGCGGGGAACAGAAGGCCGAGGAGGCGGAACGGGCGCTGATGGAGATCAAAAAATTCCGTTACCTGGAACAGGAGCAGCGTCTGAAAACGCCGCCCGTTCATCAGGCCGTCATCCTCTCCGTCCATAACTTCGGCTTTTTCGTGGAGCTGATTCCGCTCGGCATCCAGGGCCTGGTCCATGTCTCCAGCCTCTCCCGGCGATTCGTAGCCTTTGACCCGGGCCGAAAAACTCTCCGGGCGGAACGCACCACCTATTCGGCCGGCATGCGGCTCGCCGTTCGCGTTGCCCGGGTGGACTTCGACAAGCGACGGGTTGATTTCGTTCCGGTGGGCGAGACCGCTCGTCTGCGCGACGAAGCCCATTCACGCCTGGAGCACCGTCCGTGGAAGAAACGACGATGATTGTAGATATTCACGCCCACGTCTTTGCCCGACCCACCCGACGCCAACCCGGCCATGGCACGACCTTCATGTCCGCCGAGGATCAGATCGCCCTGATGGACAGAAAAGGTGTCACGTGCGCATGCATTCTGCCGCTCCTGAATCCCGAAACCCCCGCCGAGCATCAGAGCCTGGGCGAAATCCTTTCCCTCTGCGAACGTTACCCCAACCGGTTCATTCCCTTCTACAACGTGGATCCCCGCCTTCCGCGCCGGCCCGAAACGGTGGAGACCGCGCGCTTCCTGGAAATTCTGCAGCCGATGAAAGCGCTCGGCGTCAAGGGCATCGGAGAGGTGACCGCCCGTCTGCCCTTCGACGAGCCTCGGATGCTCAGGTTTTTCGCCGCCTGCGAACAGGTCGGCTTCCCCATCATTTTCCATACCACGACGCCCAACAATGATGGGTATGGTCTGCTCGACGAGATGGGATTCCCCCGTTTCGAACGGGTCCTGGCGCAGTTTCCACGCCTCGTCTTTCTGGGCCACAGCCCGGCCTTCTGGAGCGAAATCAGCGGCGACGTCACGCCCGAACAGAAAAACGGTTACCCCAAGGGTCCGGTCCGACCCGGCGGCCGACTCCTGACCCTCTTCCGCCGTTATCCCAATCTCGCCGGCGATCTCTCGGCCGGAAGCGGACTGAACGCCCTGGAACGCGACCTGGACCATGCCGCCGACTTCATTGCCGAATTTCAGGATCGGCTCTATTTCGGTTACGACTACTGTTCGGTCAAGAACAACATGCGCCATCTGGAGGTGCTGACAGGACTCCGGAAGGCCGGGCGAATGACCGCCGAGGCCCTCGAAAAGATCTTGTGGAAAAATGCCAATCGGCTTCTCGGTCTCGGCCTGACGGCATGACAAGCCTTTTTTTGGCATTGGAAGATGTTCAATCCTTGGGTATAGTGACGCCGCATGAAGAGCGTGCAGGAGCTGATCCGTTCTCTTTGGATTCGGCGTGAACTGGTCGCCATCCTTGTTCAGCGTAACCTTAAAATCCGCTACAAGGGGTCGGTTCTGGGCTTTTTCTGGTCGCTTGCCAGTCCGGTCTTCTTCATCGTGATTTACAGCACTTTCCTGAAACTGGTGACCAAAGGAATGCCGCTTCCGATCAGCACGCTGGTCACCGGCATCATTATCTGGCAGTTTTTGAGTCTTTGCGCCCACGACTCGCTGGCGGCGATCGTCGGAAACGTGAACCTGGTGAAGAAAACGGCCTTCCCCCGCCTGATCCTGCCGCTCTCAACCGTTCTGGCCAATCTGATCAACTTTCTCATGTCCGGGCTCGTCCTGTTGGTCTTTCTCGCCGTGACCCGGGCGAACGTCCAGCTCTCCCTCCTGCCTTTGCTTCCGGTGGTGATCCTGACCCAGACCGCCCTCTGTCTCGGCCTGGCGGCGGCCGTTTCATCCGCTCATGTCTTCTTTCGCGATACGGAACATCTTCTGGGCCACGTAATCCTCGCCTGGCTCTTCCTCAGTCCGGTGCTCTACCCGCTCGAACGCCCCCTCGGTCTGCTGGCCAAACTGGGAGCCTGGAGCGTCCCCCTCTATTTTCTCAACCCCATGGCGGGCCTTCTGGCGGTATACCGCATGATTCTGGTGGGCGAGTATCCGGCCGTTCCGCCGTCCTGGGTGGGGCTGTCGTTTGCCGTGGCCTGGCTGATCCTGGGGGGCGGAGTCGTTCTGTTCCAGAAACTCCAGCCCTGGTTCGGGGACGAGCTCTAGCATGACAACGCCGGTGGTCATCGAAACGAAGGGACTGAGCAAACGCTTTTTCCTGCAGCAAAGCGGCTCGCGCACCCTGAAATCGGCCGTTCTCGGCCTGCTGCGCCCTCACCGCCGACGGGAGTTCTGGGCGCTGCGGGACGTGACCTTCTCGGTGCGTCGCGGCGAAACGCTCGGCATTATCGGCGCCAACGGATCGGGGAAAAGCACGCTTCTGTCCCTTCTCGCCGGCACCCTGACCCCAACGCGGGGCACCGTTCGGGTCGAAGGACGAATCTCCTCCCTGCTGGAACTCGGCGCGGGGTTTCATCCCGAACTGACCGGCCGCGAAAACGTCTTTCTCTGGGGCTCCATCATGGGATTGAGTCGGGCAACCATGCGGGAACGGTTCGAACGCATCGTGGAGTTCGCGGAACTCCGGGAGTATATTGACCAACCGGTCAAATTCTACTCCTCGGGCATGTACGTGCGACTCGGTTTCGCCGTCGCCGTCGAGGTGGACCCCGATGTGATGCTGGTGGACGAGGTCCTGGCTGTGGGGGATCTGGCGTTTCAGAAGAAGTGCCTGGATCGCATGGCGGAATTTCGAAAACGCGACAAGACGATGCTCATCGTCTCTCACGACATGCGCACCATTCAGGCCATCAGTCACCGTATCCTGTTCCTGGATGCCGGACAGGTTCGGGGTGAGGGCGATCCGGGCGAGATGGTGGACCGGTACGAGCATCACATGCTGCAGAGCCGAGCCGATGCGCTGCGCCGCGAATGGGGAACGCGAGAAGCGGTGATCGAACGGGTCGAAATCGGTCCGGCCGAAGGACCGCTCCGTTCCACCTTCCGATGGAACGAGCCGATCGCCATCCGGATGGCCTACCGGGCGTCGCAGCCGCTTCCGCGCCCGTGCTTTGCCTTCTCGATTTCCGATTCCACCGGGCGCCTTATCCACAGCAGTCAGACCGCTGGCGCCTCCTTCGGTTTGGATCGCCTCGAAGGCGAGGGTCGCGTCTGCCTGCGCCTTCCCGGACTTCCGCTCGCCGCCGGAGACTATCTCCTTTCGTTCGCGCTGCTCAGTGCGGACCGGCCCGTTCCGTTCCACGCCCTTGATCGGGCCTTCCCGATACGGCTGGAAGGACCGCCGGGGGCGTCGTTCGAGGGTGTTTTCGTGCCAACCTGTTGGGAACGCTACGGATGAGCGGCGAACGACGATCGGGGTTTCTGGCGGAACCGGGCGTTCTCGAGACGCTCCGGCGTGCCCTACGTGAAGATATTGGGCCCGGCGATGTCACCACCCGAGCCCTTGTCTCTCCAAGGCGCATGGCGGGCGCCCTTCTAGTGACCCGGAAAGCGTGCATCGTCGCCGGCGGCCCCGTGGCCGCCGAGGTCTTCCGCCTCGTGGATCCCCACGCCGAAATCGAGATCCGAATTCCTGATGGTTCCCCGGCCAAGGCCGGCGATACCCTTCTCACGATCCGGGGACAGGCGGCGGCCCTGTTGATGGCGGAACGAACCGCCCTGAACTTTATGCAGCGAATGACCGGCATTGCCACGATGACGGCCCGGTTTGTCGAGGCGGTCCGCCCCCATCCGGTCCTGATTCTGGATACCCGGAAAACGACGCCTACGCTTCGTCGGTTTGAGAAGTATGCCGTGCGATGCGGTGGCGGGACCAATCATCGCATGGGTCTATATGACATGGCCCTTCTGAAGGATAATCACCGCTTCTTGTGGCGGGAGGAGGGGAGGGGAGGATTGGCGGATGCGGTTCATGCCATTCGCCGTCGCTTCCCGGGTCTGCCGGTTGAGGTGGAGGTGGAATCCCTCGAAGAGTATCTCTCCGTCCTTCCTGCCCGCCCGGAATGGATTCTGCTGGACAACATGGATCTGGAGACCATGCGCGCCTGTGCCCGGCAGAAACCGGCGGGCGTCCGACTGGAGGCCTCGGGTGGCGTCACGCTCGAACGCGCACCGGCCATTGCCGCTACCGGCGTGGACGCGATCTCCATCGGGGCACTGACGCATTCTGCGCCGGCGGCGGATCTTTCGCTCGAGGTGATGGCATGAGTTCCGGAGCCTCGGAACGGCTGCTCCTCGTGAATATCGGCAACAGCCGATGCTCTCTGGTGGCCGCGGAGGGCCGGCGGTTTGTCCGACTGGCCGAAGCCCCGTCGGCGGATGCGCTCCCCGGCCGCCTGTTGGCAGCCGCTCGAACGGGTCGTTGGGAGGGAGCCGTTCTCTGTTCCGTGCGTCCCTCCGATAATGCCGGATGGCAGAAGGCCCTGCGGACAAGGATCGGCGTGGAACCGATCGTGATCGCCGCATCGCTTCCGCTGGGGCTTCCGCTGCGCTATCCCCGGCCGGAAACCTTGGGGGCCGACCGCCTTTGCAACGCCTGCGCCGCAGCGGCGCGGTTCGGCGCGCCGGTGGCGGCGCTGGACTTTGGAACGGCCGTGACCTGCGATGTGGTGGATGAGAGGGGGGCCTTCATTGGGGGTCTCATTGCACCGGGATGGCGGATGATGGCCGACGCCCTCCACACCCGGACCGCCCTTCTCCCCCCGGTAGAGCCTCGCCTCACGCAGCGTTCGATCGGCCAATCCACCATCGGCGCCATTCAGGTGGGCCTGTCGCTCGTCATGGAAGGTCTGATCCAGATGGTTGTGGCCGGACTTCGCCGGCGTTTCGGGTCGGGTCTGCACCTCTGTGCCACCGGCGGCGACCTTCCGCGCCTCCGTCCGCTGCTGCGCCGTGCCGGTATCGTATCGGTCCCCTTTCTGACCTTCGAAGGAATGCGCCTGATCTATCAACGGATGCACGCCAGGGGAGAACGGCCATGAGTCGGTCACGCTATGCCGTTATTCTCGCCGGCGGTTATGGCGAACGGTTCTGGCCGCTTAGCACCCGTCGGCGTCCGAAGCAGTTGCTCAGCCTAATCGGAGGCCAACCGTTGTTGGTGGCGGCCGTGGAGCGGTTGAACGGCCTGATTCCGCCCGATCAAGTTTTTGTGTTGACCAGCCACGATCTGGTTCGTGCCTGCCGCCGCCTCCTGCCATCGGTTCCAGCCGATCAAGTAATCGGTGAACCCTTCCGACGCGATACGGCGGCTGCGGTCGCCCTGGGCGCCGGGCTGGTCGCCGCCCGGGATCCGACCGCGGCCTTCTGTGTTTTGCCAGCGGATCACATCATCAGGGAGGACGATCGTTTCCGCGCCTGTCTCGATCAGGCCTATACGCTGGCCGAATCGTCCGAAAACTGGCTGGTGACCCTGGGCATCCGTCCGACCTGGCCTTGCACGGGCTATGGCTATATCGAAGTCGGGGACGCCCTGCCCGGGGAGGGGTTCTGTCGCGCCTTCCGCGTTCGCCGTTTTGTCGAAAAACCCGATGCGGCGACCGCTCACCGGTATCTTCAATCGGGAGGTTTTTATTGGAATGGGGGAATGTTTCTCTGGCGGGCCGAGGTTCTCCGTGCGGCCTTCGATCGCCATGTCCCCGCCCTTCGGGACCTGTTGGATCGTGTGGCCGCCTGTCCGCGAATCTCGGCCTTGCGCCGCCGTCTGGCCGGCTGGTATGAGCCGCTTCCGCGCATCTCCATTGATTACGCGTTGATGGAAAAGGCCGACCGAATCGCCATGGTCGAAGCCGCATTTTCCTGGGACGATGTTGGGGATTGGCCGGCGCTCGCGCGCCATTTCCCCGCCGATTCTCGCGGAAATGTCGTCATCGGAGAAGGGGTCGCTGTAGAGGCGGACGGCACCATCGTCGTTTCTCCGGCCGGACATCTGACCGCTCTGCTCGGTGTTCGGGATCTGGTGGTGGTCCAGGCGCCTGGGGCGACGCTGGTTTGTACGCGGGAGCGTGCCCAGGAGGTCAAGAAGGTCGTTCAAAAACTGGAATCGGAGGGCCGCTACCGACGGCTTCTGTAGTAATAAGGAGGAATATGGCGCGTCGTCTTGGAGTGGATTACGGCGAAAAACGGATGGGCATTGCCGTTTGCGATCCCCAGGAATGGGTGGCGACGCCGCTCTGCGTCGTTCCCATTCACTCGGAGGATCATGCCCTGCAGGAGATTCGCCGGCTGATCGCGGAGACGGGCGCCGAGGCGATTGTGCTCGGCCTTCCGCTCAATATGGACAACACCCGGGGCCCCATGGCCCAACGGGTCGAAGCGTTCGCCGAGCGACTGCGCCGGGAGATCGGGCTTCCGGTGGACCTGTGGGATGAACGGCTCAGCAGTGCCGAGGTTGAGCGCGTCCTGCTCGAAGGGGATGCCTCCCGGGCCCGGCGCCGTGCCGTCACCGATATGCTCGCGGCGCAGACCGTCCTTCAATCCTTTATTGACGCCCGCCATCCCAGCCGATGAGAGTCCGTCTCCTGATCGCGTACGATGGTACGGCTTACGCCGGCTGGCAGATCCAGCCCAACGGCGTGACCATTCAGGAAACCTTGGAACGCGCCATTCGTCAGATAACGGGCGAAACGGTCAAGGTCCACGGAAGCGGACGCACCGATCAGGGGGTCCATGCCTGGGGGCAGGTGGCGCATTTTGATCTTTCCCGGTCATGGGAGGCCAACGCCCTGCTCAAGGGATTTAATGCAATCCTTCCCCCCGACATCCGAGTCCGGGCGGTCTACCGCGCCCCGATGACGTTTCATGCCCGACGCTCCGCGCGTTGGAAAGAGTACCGGTATTTTATTTGGAACGGGCCGGTGCTGCCTCCGCATCGGCGCCTTTACTGTCTCCATGTCCCGCGGCCCCTGGATCGAACCGCGATGCGTTCGGCGGCCGAACTTCTCATTGGCCAGCATAATTTCGCCGCCTTCTCGGCCAATCCTGACCGGCCGGTTGAAAGCACGATTCGAAATCTCTTCCAGCTCCAGATCAAAGGCCGAGGCGCCGAATTGTGTATTATCGCCCGAGCTGACGGTTTTTTGTACAAAATGGCCAGGAGTTTGGTTGGCCATTTGATCCGGGTGGGGGTGGGGGAGGTCGCGCCGGAGACGACCCGCGAGATTTTGGCCTCGCGAGAGCGTACGGCCAGAGTTCCGACGGCCCCGCCGCAGGGGCTTTTTCTCTGGCATGTGGCCTTTTGATTTGGCATAGTTATTGTTTCATGGGGATTCCATTGACAGGGCGATCGGCTTGTTCACTCCCATTGGAAAGGGGGCATTCGATCTGCATTTTGCCCTCACTGCTTGCGGCTGATTACGGGCGGCTGGCGGAGGGCTGTCGGCTGGCTCAGCGGTCGGGAGGGGATGCGCTTCATGTGGATATCATGGATGGGGTTTTTGTGCCCAACATCAGTCTGGGTCCCGATGTGGTACGGATGATTCGGCGGGAGACCCCTGACTTTCATCGCCATGTTCATCTAATGTTGATTCGGCCGGACCGATATATCGAGCGGTTTGTGGACGCGGGCGCGGACACCCTGTTGATTCACATCGAGGCCGATTGCGACGTGGTCCGGACGTTGGTGGAAATCCGCCGGCTGGGCATTCGGGTCGGAATCACTCTCAATCCCGAAACCGCCGTCGAGACGCTTTATCCCGTTCTCGGCCAGGTGGATGAGGTGCTGGTGATGTCTGTGCGTCCCGGCTATGGGGGCCAGCGGTTCATGCCGGAGGTTCTTCCCAAAATTCGGGCGCTTCGCCAGCGCGAGCGAGAGCAGGGGCTTCGTTTCGATATTGCAGTGGATGGGGGTATTGACCGAGAGACCGCGCAGCTGGTCGCCCGCGCCGGCGCCAATCTTCTCATCGCCGGCACCTCGCTCTTCGGCGCGTCCGACATGCGGGCCGCGATTGCCGAAATGCGGGCGCTGGCCGAGAAGGCTCGCGCGACACAGAACAAGGAAGAATGACTCCGCCCATGTCAAGGAAACTCGAGCGGGTTCGCAATTTCTGCATCATTGCGCATATTGATCATGGCAAATCCACCCTCGCCGACCGTCTCCTGGAGTTGACCGGGACGATCTCCACTCGCGAGATGAAGGATCAGGTGCTCGACGCCATGGACCTGGAACGGGAGAAGGGAATCACCATCAAGTCCCATCCCGTCACCATGTACTACCGTGCTCCCGATGGCGAAACCTACGAGCTCAATTTGATTGATACTCCCGGCCACGTGGATTTTTCCTACGAAGTGTCGCGCAGCATGTCTGCCTGCGAGGGCGCCCTTCTTCTCGTGGATGCAGCGCAGGGCGTCGAAGCCCAGACCGTCGCGAACTGCTACCTTGCGCTGGAGCACAACCTGGAGATCCTTCCTGTGCTCAACAAGGTGGATCTGCCCTCAGCCAAACCCGACGAGGTGGCCCGCCAAGTCGAGGAGATTCTCAGTCTTCCCATGGCGGACGCGCCGCGAATCAGCGCGAAAACCGGCCTGAACGTTCAGGCCGTCCTTCAGGCCGTTCTGGCCCGTGTCCCGCCTCCACGGACGACCGAAGGCGCGCCCTTGCGGGCCCTGATCTTCGACTCGTCCTACGATGCCTACCGGGGCGTGGTGCCCTATGTCCGCATCATGGATGGCGTGATCCGTCCCGGTGACCGCATCCGGTTAATGGGAACCGGCGTCGAAACAGAAGTCAAGGAGGTCGGCCTCTTCCGTCCCCGCGCCATGCCCTGTGCGGCGCTCGAACCTGGGCAAGTGGGATATGTGATCGGCACGCTCAAGGAGGCGGGCGATGTTCGGATCGGCGATACGATCACCCACGCGGCCCGCCCCGCGCGCGAGCCGCTGCCCGGCTTCCGCGAGGTCCGTCCCATGGTCTTCTCGGGAATCTATCCCGTAGATACGGCCGACCTCGAAAAACTGAAGGCTAGCCTCGAAAAGCTGAAACTCAACGACAGCGCCCTGACGTTTCAGCCGGAAACGTCTGTCGCGCTGGGGTTCGGCTTTCGATGCGGCTTCCTCGGGCTGCTTCACCTCGAGATCGTCCAGGAGCGGCTCCGACGGGAATTCGACATGGACATTATCAGCACCTACCCGGCTGTGATGTACCGCGTCCACCTCAAAAACGGCGAGGTAAAGGAGATCCACAACCCGCTCCATATGCCCGAACCCAACCAGATCGAGCACATTGAAGAGCCCATGATCCGGGCCTTTATCATCTGCCCCAACGAGCAGGTCGGCGATATCTGCCGCCTCGTTCGGGAACGGCGGGGAACCGTCGAACGGACCGACTCTCTCGATGCCCGCCGGCTGATGCTGACGGGAAAACTGCCCCTCAATGAGATTCTCGTAGATTTTCACGATGCGCTCAAGAACGTCACGCACGGGTACGGCTCAATGGACTACGAAAACTGCGGCTACGAGCCGTCGGATCTGGTCAAGCTGGACATTCTGCTGAATGGGGATCCCGTGGACGCCTTTTCAGCCATTGTGCACCGTGACAAGGCCGTTGCCCGCGGTCGGCAGATGTGCGCCGCGCTCAAAGAGGTCATTCCTCCCCACCAGTTTGCCGTACCCATTCAGGCCGCCATCGGTCGGACCATCATCGCCCGGGAGACCATACGGGCTCTACGCAAGGATGTGACGGCCAAGTGCTACGGGGGGGATATCACGCGAAAGCGGAAACTCCTGGAACGACAAAAAGAGGGCAAGAAACGCATGAAGCAGTTCGGCCAGGTGCATGTCCCGCAAGAGGCCTTTGTCTCGGTTCTCAAGTCCTCGCCATAAACCAGGGGGTTCGGTGTGATTCGCGACTATTTCAAGCGGCGACGACTTCGAAAACGGGCTGAGGCGCTTCTTAGCACCGCACGTCTGGCTCAACACATGCGGGAAGACATCGCCCCCCCGGCCGATCTGGAGCGGATGGCGATCGCGATGCAATCGGTACAAGAGGCGGCCCGCAGGGGAGAGGAGACGGCCTTTCGGCGAGCGGAGGCGGTTCTGGAACGAGCTATAGATAAAGTGTATCCCAAACGACCCTTCGCCGCCGCCCGCGAATGGCTCGAACTGGCCGTTGTCGCTCTCTCCGTCGCCATGGGCTTTCGAACCTATTTTCTGCAGCCCTTCAAAATCCCCACGGGGTCAATGCAGCCAACATTGTACGGCGTGCACTATCGGCCGGATGGGTGGCCATCCGACTTCCGGGAATGGGTCCCTTTGAAGGTGGTTCGCTGGGCCATCACCGGGGAGCGGCCCATGGAGATTCGGGCGCGAACGGCAGGCCAGGCCATTTTCGATCCACGCGTCCATCCCCGGGCACCCATTCATATTCTGCACGTTGGTCCCTCCTATTACGAGATCCCGAAAGGGTTGAAACTGCACGTTCGGAATCGGGAATGGGTCGTGGAAGGACAGCTCCTGGCTTCGGGTGTGACGGTTTCGGGTGATCATATTTTTGTCAATCGGCTGATTTGGAATTTCCGGCGACCGACGTTGGGTGAAGTGATGGTTTTTCACACCCATGGGATGGATCCGGCTGAGATTATTCCGAACACGCACTATATCAAGCGTTTAGCTGGAAGGCCGGGGGACGAGCTTCGGATTGAGCCGCCGGTACTTTATGTAAATGGGAAAGATGGACGGGAGATCCCAGCATTTCGTAAGGTGATTGAGGGTGTTCCGGGATACGAGGCGGGGTATCAGAATGGGCGAACGCTGGGAAACGAGGTTCGGTATTTGACGACAGATGATGAGACGTATCGGGTTCCTGAGCATCACTATTTTGGGCTCGGGGACAATAGCATAAACAGCAAAGACAGCCGGTATTTTGGTCCGATTCATGAGAGTCGGCTGTTAGGACCGGCGGTGTGGGTCTATTGGCCGATCAGCGAGCGCTGGGGTTGGATCCGGTAGGTAGGGATATTGGATCTTGGTGGCGCGACGGGGGCGAACCCGGTTTGGGATCAACGTAAGCCCATTCGATAGGCATGGGCTTCCTCGAAATCCGGAATAACGGAATTAACCGCTTATCAACAGCAATCGTATCTCATTGAATTTCAAGGGGTTACGATGTCGATCCATACACGCGTCGCATAATATATCTTATGTAAACTTATAAAGGGTTGGAGAGACATGCCAGCGCCCCGATGGATTAGCGTCAGCGAAGTTCGTATAGCAACTGAATCGGAGTTCCCTCCCGCTCGACCTCAAGAACCACGGCCCCCAATTTGCCGTTCGCAAAATCTCGTATGAAGGCTTCCGCGATCCGCCGACTCGTCATCGGCATCGAATTCACTTTCCGCACGATGTCTCCCTCCTTCAATCCCACCATCTCAAAAAACTCCCGTTCGCCCTCCGGCACCAGAATGTATCCGTCAATCCGGCGCTGATCGTTCCTCAACGGCTTGAAGGAGTCGAATACCGCCACCAGCCGATCGCCATCGTCCAGCACCTCCTGGTAGTAATCCATGACCCGACGTCGATCCAACACCCACCGCCGATCCTCGATCTGAACCCCCAGTCGCGATTCGCTTAAAATGACCTGATTCCCAAGGTCCAGCCTCGACCACGGATCATTCCCGCTCTCGTCGAATTCCGACTCCGCCTCATCCGCATTCCGGCCGTGTAACCGTAACTCCACCTCGTGTCCATTCGCGTCCAGCCTCACACGCCGAGGTTCGATCGCTCGTACCCGAACCCCATCCGCCAACCGATCCCCGACCTTCACGATGAATACCTTGCCTAACATCTCACGATCTTCCACAACCGCACGCCGATCCTTTTCCGTTCGCCCTCCTTCGACTCCGGTGTCACAGACATGAATAGTCCCCGCCAATCGAAAGCGCGCCACCACCTCGTCGTCCGTCCGTTCCTTCCCAGACACTGCCGCCGCCCGATGATCCACCTTCCGAATAACGGTCCACGCCTCCATAGGAACAATACGAATCGTTGTATTGTAATTTTGAGAGAGAGCTGGAACCGCCTCAGCCGGGGTAATTCGTTGTGTTATTTCGGCTCGTAGCGTCGATGCCGACCTGCGCAAATAATATCCCCACCACCATGGAACGATGGCCAGAAGCATCAAAACCAGCGGTAAGCGTCTAGGCAGATAATCAAAAGTAAGGGAGACGCGGGACATAAGCCGGATTCTGTTCACGTTTCCGTGTCGGTCATTTATCTGCGCGATCAACCCGAAACGGTGTTTCCCTTTTCAGGGAAACATGAGGCGGGCCACCTCACCGTTTCCTATTTGATCTTGCTCCGGATGGGGCTTGCCTTGCAACCGGATGTTGCCATCCGATCCGGTGGTCTCTTACACCACCTTTTCACCCTTGCGCAGCCTCCTCTCGGAAACCGCGCGGTCTGTTTCTGTGGCGCTTTCCGTCCCTTTCGTTTGCCGAAAGGCCTCCCGCCCAGTCCGAACGGGACATCCCGCCCTGTGGAGTCCGGACTTTCCTCCCCGGCCGGCCCAACGGACCAGCCGCAGCGACCGAATCGCCCGCGTCTCCCCAAAATCCATTCAGGCGTAAAGCATGCGCCCGCAAAACGTACAAAACACCCGTTCGTTCCGTTTCCGAGCCTCATGTTTCAAGTATGGGGGAAGCGTCATGTGACAACCCCCGCACACCCCATCTTCCACCCGTACCACCGCCCGATCCTTTTTGTTGGCCATAATCTGCTCGTAAGCCGCCAACCAGTCGGCCTCGATCGTCGTGGCCAAAGCGGCCCGTTCCGCGCGGAGTCCCTCCTGCTCCTTCTGAAGCAAGGCGGCTCGCTCGTCCAGCGAGCGAACGTCCCGTTGAACCCGCTCCTCCTCGGTTCGAAGCGCATTCTCCCGCGCCTTGCACTCGGCCGCCAACGCGTCCATCGTCTCCCACGCCAGCAACACCTGATCCTCCAGACGCGCAATCTCCTGTTCCACCGCGCGGATCTGAAGCGTCATGGCCTGATATTCCTTGTTGGTTTTCAAAGAACCCTGCTCGATCAAAAGCTTTTTGATGCGCTCGCGCCGCGTTTCGATCTCCAGATCGAACCCCTTGAGCTTCGCCTGCTCAGCCTTGATCTTCTCGCGGGTCTCCGCCAAGGCTTTCCGGGAGTCGCCAAGCCGGGCGCCGATCTCCTCCTTGTGCCTGGGAATATCCGCCAGCTCACGCTCGATCTGAGCAATTCGAACGTCCCGTTCCTGCAACTCCAATAATTTTTCAACCATCGCCTGCCTTCTGCCTGTCTTTTAATGTACCCGCCGCGCCGCGCCCCGTCAAGGATCAACCCTCCACCCGCGCGCGACGCCAGGCGGATTCAGAGAGGCCGATGCCACTCCGGCAAGCGCAACAACGGCGTTCGTTTCTGCTTGTTCTCTCCCAGTCGCCAAAAAACCACACGTCCCCCGCCTGCCCTTCCCCCCGTCACCCCTCCACCGATGGCACGATCATCAGACACCAGTCCCACCGCCGCGCAAGGACGCCGAATAGCGGAATTCGACCGAAGAACCCTTGACCACGATGAAAGAAACCGCTGCGTCCGGCGATGAACACCGCCGGACGGCGTGCCTTCGACAGCCTCGTCACACGTGCGCATCATTGATGTCCGTGAACCAATTGGCGGAGGGGGAGGGATTTGAACCCCCGTTGCGCGTAAGCGCAAACATGATTTCGAGTCATGCGCATTCAACCGGACTCTGCCACCCCTCCGGGGGTGTCGCAACAGGGCAAAAACTATAAGCGCGGCCATCCTCTTCTGTCAAGTGTTGACAAAAAAAAACAATCGTTTGTATATAGCAATAATAGTACAAAGAGGATTGGAAATGGTCACTCGTGTGCGGATAGTGGCGTTCTTGGTCGCGGTCGGTTTGGCATTTCCGGTTCATGCTCAACGCACGTGGTATGTCAGCCTCAACGGCAACAACACAGACGGCACGAACTGGACCACGGCGTTCACCTCGATTCAATCGGCATGGACCAACCTTTTGCCTGGCGATACCCTCTGCCTGGCTGGACAGGTCTTCCCGGTAACGAACACGCTGAGGTTTTCTGGAAACAATCTCACTGTCATTGGAGGATATGAGGCCCTTACCGACACGCCAGGACCCCGCGATCCCACCCAATGGCCGACGGTTATGACCCGAACGACAACAAATACCTTTCGGATCATGCAGTTTGTGGCAGCCACCAACATTTTTCTCGACGGTTTGACCATTCGGAATGGACTGCTGGCCGGAATGACCAATGGGGCGGGACTCTATTTTGCCTCCGCATCCAATGTGTCGGTCCTCAGTTGCGTGATTGAATCCAACCAACTCACCCATACGGGCGCCAACCAATATCCCTCCGGCGCGGGTCTATATGCAACCAACTCTCACCTCGTTGTTTCTAATTCCCTCTTTCGTTGGAACCGGACCTACGGCGGAATTGTCAATTTCAACGGATCCGGCCACGGAGCAGCTCTCTTTGTCGTAGGAGGCCGATTGACCATGGCGGATTGCCTGGTCGTAAGCAACCAAGGCGAATATATCGGCAATCAGAAAAGTTCGGGTCCCGGCCTCTATCTCAATGGAGGCGTTCATACCATTCGTCGGACGAAGTTTCTATACAACACCGGCAACGGCTACGGCGGGGCCATCTATCAGACCGGGAACAATGTGGCGCTGCTCGAGAACGTCACCATCCGGGGGAACTATGCGACCCTGGGTGCCGGAGGGCTCTATATGGACGGCGGCACGCTTCGAAATGTGCTCATCGCGGAAAACGGAACCGCCGGAAATTCCGGTGGCGCTTTTGTCAGCCGGGCCGACAGCCAGCTCTATAACGTAACAATTGTCCGCAACTCATCCGACGCCGTCGGCAGCATTGCCGGACTTAACCTGACCGCCGGTGCGGCCACCAACGTGATTGCCTATTATAACTACCGGACGGTGGATAAGAATTGGGGCGCTAATCTCTCGGATTCCGGCGGTTCCATTGCCTACAGTAGTACCCTGCCCGCCCGTAGCGGAACCGGCAATACTTCAGCCGATCCCCAATTCTTTGATTGGGTCAATGGCGATTACCGCCTTCGGCCCGGTTCTCCGGCCATGGATAGCGGATTGGAGATGCCCTGGATGACCGATGCCACCGATCTGGCCGGCGGGCCGCGAATCCGGAACGGCACACCCGACCAGGGCGCCTACGAAGCCGAAGGTCCACTGGAAGGTCCATTGCGGTGTAACCTGATTGCCGGCCGGCTGAGCGATCATGACTCGTTGACGACCATCCTTACGGCCTACGTTCACGGTTCGAATGCCGTTGGTCTCACCTTCCGCTGGGATTTGGACAACGATGGAGAACCGGATATCCAGGGCACCGATAAGGAGGTGATCACGAATACATTCGGTCTCGGCAGGCACTCCCTCCGGCTGGAAGTCGAAAATAGCCTCGCCGAAACCACGCAGACGATCAAAACGAACTACCTCCACGTTTCTCCCTCGGAAATCTATGTCTGGTCAGGGGGCGATCATTCGACCGGCGACAGTTGGGCCCGGGCCTTCACCAACCTTCAGAAAGCGGTTGACGAAACCATCGGGACCAACCTCATCTACCTGGCCGGAGAAACGTTCAACCTCGGCACGACGCTGATATGGTCGGATAAAACCGCCGTCGAGATCCGCGGCGGTTATGAAGCCACCAATACCCTTGTCGGGCTGGGCCCCCGCGATCCCGCCCGCTGGCCCACGATTCTCCAGCGCAGCGGAACAAGCCCGTTCCGCGTCGTGGATGCGGCCTTCCTCCGCAACTGCGTGCTCGAGGGTGTCACCGTAGCGAACGGAAACACCCCAACGGCTTACGACGTCGGACAAGGCGGCGGCATGAGGATTGTCTCATCAATCATGACCGTCCAGGATTGTCTCTTTTCGAACAATGTGGTGAATGTCGCAGGTAACGGAGTGGGATGGGGCGGCGGCCTCTATGCGGGCAACTCGACCGTAACTGTGGCGCGCACGCACTTCATCCGTAACAAAGTGGTGGGGACTCCGACAACGAACAACAATCGTGCGCAGGGCGGCGGCATGGCGGTTGAGAACGGGAGTGCGACCATCTTCCTTTCGCGCTTTCTGTACAACGACGCCGATGCCATTGGCCATAATGGGAATTACGGCGGCGGCCTCTACCTCACCGGCGGAGGTCCCCATCTCATCCGAAACTCTCTCTTTGGCTTCAATCGCGCCGGGCCACGAACGGGATCGAGTTCGTGCGAAGCCTATGGCGGGGGTCTGTTCATAAACCTGGGCGTGGTTGAAAACTGCACGATCGCTTCCAATATGATCGGCTCCAGTTCGACGCCGGTTGCGGAATGCCTCGGCGGCGGCCTATATATGGGAGGTGGATTGGCCACCAATACGATCATCTACCACAACTGGAATGTGAGGTCCGGGATTCCCTCGGATGTCTTATGCCGCCAATCTGGGACGTCTCGCCTGGTCCTGCGCGCCGGAACTGACGAATGCCTCTAACGCGAACATCACCGCTGACCCCCTCTTCAACGCGCGGGATGCCGGCGACTTTACCCTTCAGGCGGGCTCCCCCTGCATCAACGCCGGTCTCAATGCCAACTGGATGATAGAGGCCGTTGACCTTGCCGGGCGCCCCCGAATTCAGCGCGGCCAGGTGGACTTGGGCGCCTATGAGACCGCACCCCCCGCCGGAACCGTGATTCTCATTCGCTGACGCCAAGTGTCCGACTTGTCGCCGTCCGGACCCCATGGTACCATGCCGGCCATGTTGGAAACACTCCGGATTCGACATCTGGCCCTTGTCGATGAGTTGACCGTCGAATTCTGCCCGGGTCTCAACGTACTCACCGGAGAAACCGGGGCCGGGAAGTCCATCCTCGTTGGAGCTCTCGCCCTCCTCCTTGGCGAACGCGCCGATAAAACCCTCATCCGGGCCGGCACCGATCGAGCGGAGGTGGAAGCCGTCTTCTCCCTCCCCCACCCCTCGCCGGCTACGGCGCTGCTCCAGGAGCTGGATCTGACCGGCGATGATCCCCATCGGCTCATCGTCCGCCGTACGCTCCAAGCCAACGGTGCCGGGCGCATCACCCTCAACGATCAGGCGACCACCCTTCAAACCTTGAAACGCATCGGAGACCGTCTGGTGGATCTCCACGGTCCCCACGATCACCAATCCCTCCTTTCCGCAGACCAACAACGCGACCTTCTGGACGCCTTTGGTGGCCTTGAGGTCGACCGGCAGCCCTGTGCGGACTACCACCGACAGTGGCTCGCGCTCCGTAAGGAACGCGAGACACTGGAAGGCGATGAATCCCAGTTCGCCCGCGAACTCGATTTCCTCCGCTTCCAGGTTCAGGAATTGGAGGCGGCCCACTTCGAGCCCGGCGAGGAGGATCGCCTACAGGAGGAGCATGCCTGCGCCACAGCGGCGCAAGAGCTCCTGGAAACCGCCAACGGCCTTCTCGAGGCGCTGACCGACGGTGAATACGCCGCCCTAACCTCCCTCAGGAGCGCTCAGAATGCCCTGGACCGCCTGTCCCATCGTCTTTCCGAGGCTGCGGCTTGGCGCGATGAAATTCACGATCTCGCCCGCCGCCTCCAGTCCCTGGGCAGCGCCATCGCCCAGGCCGCCCAGCGGGTAGAGGCCGATCCGGAGCGGCTTCGTCAGATCGAAGAACGCATGGCCCTTTACCACCGACTTCACCGCAAATATCCCGGCGGTCCGGAGGAATGGAGCCGTCAGCTGGACAAGGCCCGCGCGCGGCTCGAAACCCTTCAAAACCGGGAACAGCGGCTTCTCGAAATCGAACGGGAACGTTCCGAGATCAAAACCCATCTTCGGAACGCCACCGCCCGACTTCACGATAAGCGGGTCCGAACCGCCCGGGAACTTTCGGAACGAGTCGCCTCGGAACTCCGCGATCTGGGATTACGGCAGGCCGGCTTCGAGGTCCGTCTGACCCCAATCGAGCCGGGCGCAACTGGGGCCGATGCCGTCGAGTTCTTCTTCGCGCCCAATCCCGGCGAGCCGCCCCATCCCCTCCGGGCCATCGCCTCGAGTGGGGAGATCTCCCGGGTGATGCTCGCGCTCAAGACCGCTCTGGCGGCGCACGATCAGATCCCCATTTTGGTCTTCGATGAAATTGACGCCAACATCGGCGGCGAAACGGCCACGGCCGTCGGCCACAAACTCCGCGCCCTGGGCCGTACCCATCAGGTGATCGCCATCACCCACATGCCTCAGGTCGCCGTGTTCGGAACAACCCATTTTGCCGTCACCAAAGAGGCGAAGGACCAGCGGACCCGGACCCGGATCGAACGCCTGGACGAGGCCGAGCGCGCCGAGGAGATCGCCCGGATGCTGGGCGGTCGCCAGATGACCAGCGTGGTGCTTCAGCATGCCCGGGAACTGCTGAGCCGAGCCTCCGACAACGCCCCACCACCTCAGCCCCGCCCAGCCGGAAGGCGTTGAATTTCGCGGAGCATGACCGGCCACGCAAGATCGGCATAAAACCGGTGTCCTTCCGGTCCGACCACAAGATGGCAGCGCTCCGGCGCGCCCGCGGCCCGGTAGATGGCCTTCAGATGGCGGTAGGCTCGACGTACCCCGTGAAACGGAAAGATGGGATCCTCCCGCCCTGCGACCAGAACCAACGGTTTAGGGGCGAACAGTCCCATGATATCAGGCATTTCGGCGACCTTCAGAAGGCCGGGGACATAATTGTCCGCACAGTGGTAGAGCGACATGATCGAATCCCGAAAGGTGCAGAAGTAGCAGGACGGCATGGCAAAAGCCAGACGGGGCAGCAGCGCGGCCGCAAAAAGCGAGACCGTCCCTCCCCCCGAGTTGCCCATCACCCCGATTCGATTCCGATCCACATCCGAGCGCGTCATCAGATAATCGAGCGCGCGATCCACATCAAAGACGCGCTCGCCCAGGAGCGTCTTGCCCAGCATCAACGCCTGCAGGGTGGCATCATGGCACCCATGTGAGGAGACGCTTTTTTGACACTGCTCCCGCCGCTCGCCGAAGGACCGCTGTTCCAGACAGAGCGCCGCAATTCCCCGTCGCATGCATCCAAGGCCAAAATCGCGATCCCCAGGCACCTCCTTCATCGGGATGCGGTTGTCATCCCGCTCGACTCCGATCGAAACATGCATTCCGGTGGTGTGGCCCTGAAGACAGATCATAAATGGATAGGGCGGCCCAACATTGGCCGGCAGGCAGACAAAGGCCGGCACATCGGCATGAGGTTCCGACGTGAAGACGATCTTTTCAATCACGCCCAAGGGGTGTTCGCGCCGCCAGAGCCGACGGACCCGAAGCGCAACCCGCTGCCGCGGCCAATCCCCCAGCAGGCGTAGAACCTTCCGCCGCAGGCGGCGCTGCCACGCCACCACATCACCGCCCCGGAAGCCATCCGAGGGTTAAAGGGCCTCCATGAGGGCCCGATGATAGCAGGACGGACTGAATTCAAACGTCGCGGGATCGGTTCGAGAACGATTCATGGAGTTTCCTTTTCCACGGTTTCCAGTTCCAAAACCACGCGGCCACGGCCGGGCCGCGCGTCAAGGGCATCGATCGTCAACGACGCCAATCGCCAAGGAGGAATCGCCGATTCCGCGGACGTCAAAAAATCGCTAAGCCCCGCCAACGGGACATCCGATCCCTCGAACCGAAGCCGACGCACACGCCACCCTGTCAGGACGTTATCGGTCTCATTCCGTACCAGCATGAGAGCGCCCTCCCGAAACAAAGGCGTCTTTTCATACTCGAACGGCTGGAAGCCACCCCGACATCTCTGTTCCGCCAGGCCGACGGCTTTCCGCCATCCGGCCACCGTCTGCTCGAGTTGCAGGAGCTGTGCCAGGTCGGCTTCTCGAACCGGCCGCTGCCGGTCCCACCGGCGCCACACTTGGAATGTCTTCCATCCCGCGCCGATCGCCAAAACCCAGATAAGAGTCGTGACGATCAGCCATAGGAGAAGTCGGTTCCCCGGTTCAGCGAACCACCGTTTCCACCTCGAATGTCCACCCTGATCCATTCGGTGTGATTTCCTTTCGAATCACGCGCCCCCCGTCCCCATGCGACACCTCGTTCATCCATCGCTCAACGGTTTCCCGGCTCGCCGCCCACCCCGATACGCGGAGACGATCGTCTTCGCCTTCCAGCCGATGAACCTCCATGGCGTCCCGGCGGGCCGAAGCCAGAAGGCGCCCCAGAGCGGAAACGAGGGAAGGACCGGTCATGCGCACAAAGGGACGATAGCGGGGCTCGGCCTCCTGAATCACGGCCTCCACCTGGGCCCGTTCATATCCCGGCGCGGTCTCGATCGGCAGTCCCAGGTGATCCCCGATCGTGTGCACGGCCGCTTGAATCGCCCGTTGAACCTCGCGATCGCATGCCTCGATCCACCGGACATCGGCCATAAAACCGGCCAGGGCGACGAGACCGACGCCCAGGGTCAGCAGCCCGATTCGAACGTGGCGGCGGACGCGCTGGCGGACGGATTCGGGGTGGACCCATTCGTCCACACGAAAGTTGCAGCGCAGCGCGCCGTTCTGAAGGGCTCGGCAGGCGTAGGCGCGCGCCAGAACGGCCGCCGGGTCGAAAAATCGGTCGTGCCGGCCGATGCCGCCCGCCAAACGCGCGATCAGGGCAAGCCACTCCCCCTCCGGTTCGACCCGAGAGCCGCCCCAGATCCATCGGATCTCGGCGTTTCCCCCAATTCCAACCGATCGAAGAAGGCGGCGGATGGCCTTCCCCTCGAACGCGCGAGCGCCGGCCGAGGCTCTCAACGCCGCTCCCACCCCGACGGCCACCGTCAGACGATCGTCTGTCGCATAAAGAACGACTCGTGGTTCATCGGGTTTTTCAGGGGGAAATTCCATGAGCGCCTGTGTCCAGAGCGCCGCACTTTCGTGGTCCAACACATGCAGATCGAATCCCTGCTGGCGATAGGCCTCGAGACACGTCGAAACGGCCTCACGGTCTGCTACGGCCACCAAGACGTCCCAGCCGTTCTTGGACGGTTCGATGGCCAGCGGAATGGCCGCCTTTCCTCCCATTCCACCCGGCAATTCGATATCCAGCAGAGACCGCCAGACGCGAACCGCTTTGCGCCGAGAGCTCAGAGGAACATGAATTCGGCGAAGGGCGCACTCCGTCTCCCGCATTCCGCCCGCGACTGCCTCGGCGGGATCACGCCGTTCGTCTTGGGCCAATCGAAGACGGCCCCACCGGCGGTAATAGCGAACGACACGAGGACCCCCTTCCGCCAGCTCTACGCCGGCCGCGGCTGCAGCCCAGTCGGCCGTCCGGGTTTTGGAGAAAGGGGTCATCTTAAGGTTCCCACCAGGCCAGAATACGACATGCCCCATCCCGGCCGATGCGGAAGACCGCCCGACATTCGCGCCGGCCACCGCCGTCGTCCTCAGCGATGGCCTGAAACTCTCCCGCCGGTCCAATCAGCACGGGCTGCCGCGTAATGGTCCATTGCACCCGAATCCCGTCCGGGGTGTTTTCCGTCCCGGTCCATGCGGACGTCCTGGCGCGGAGGCGAAGGGCGGCGGTTTCCAGAAGAACCGCCCGCAGCCGGGCACGGCGGTAAAATGCCGAGGACTCCTGCCGTACGCGTCGGCTCATGACGGCGGCGCTATTCAGAAATGTGGCCGTCAACACGACCGCAAGCATGGCCAGCAGCAGCATGGCCCCGCGGCACCGCCTCGTTCGTTGAATTCGTTCGGCGTTTATCATCGCAGCGATCGAGCCCGTTGCCAAAGCATGGCCCGTCGGATCTCCTCTTCCAGCCCAGGATCGGCTGGAAGCCCCAACTGCCGGGCCTCCCCGTAATGAAGGGCGGCCTCTTCGGCTTCCGGCTTGGGGAGCTTGATCAGGATTGAAGCGAGATTGTAGTGGGTCTCGGCAGAACGGGGGTTGCGAGCCAACGCCTTTTCGAACGCCCAACGGGCCCGACCCAGATTTTCCAGGCCAAGGTAGGCGACGCCAACCGTCATCCAGACCTCAGCCGAACCCCGTCCCCATCGGATAAGGGGATTGAGGACGCGCAACGCGTCGCCATAACGGCCCGCCTGGCAATAGGCCACAGCCAGCAAATGGGTCATGGCATCGTCCTGGCGGAACCATTGAACCCCCTCTTCTAGCAGGGTGAGGGCAGCGGCCGCATCGCTGCTTTCCAGGAGTCGGCGGGCCTCCGATCGGATGGCTCGCGCGATGGCCGGAACGTCTTCGGCTTTTCCGGTACGCGATTCGTACCGTTCCAGTTGTCGCCGGAGCGCCGCGATTTCCTCCGCCTGGCGGCGGTTCTCCTCCCGCGCCTGCTGCAGGGCCGCATCCCGCTCTTCGATCCCAGCCCGCAACGCCCGCAACGCGGCGGCCGTTTTCTCGTCGGTCGCTGCGAGGATGTCCAGGGAACGACGAGGGAGCGAATCGGAAGGAGTTGCCTCGGCAAAAGGCCTTCCTTCGCGGATTTGGCGAATGGCGGACTCGGCATAGAGGATTCGGCTGCGGACAAAGTGGGGCTGCCATCCCGGATAGTCGGCCTCGACACCTTCCCAGATCCCAAGGGCTGTTTCAAAGGCATCCATCGCCTTTTCGCGTTCGGCGTCGCGCCACAGTCGTTCCCCCTCCTCCATCATCGTTTTGGCGATCTCCACCCGGCGTTCGGGAGCAAGGGATGTGGCCGCCGGGGACGCATCGTCCGCCCGTACCGGCCATCCTGCCTGAAAGGCATGCATCACGAGGGCCAACGTCACAAGACGAAATGAGGTGGTCATGGTCATAATGCGGATCCTCCCGAAGCCCCCTCAAGGGACGCGCCCTCAGTTTCATACGTTTTCAGCTTGCGATGCAGGGTCCGCCGGCTGATGCCCAGTTCCCGGGCGGTGAGGGTTTTGTTTCCCCCGAACTTTTTCAGCGCCGCCAGAATGATCTGTTTCTCCGTCTCCTCCAGCGGACGAATCAGAGAGGTCGTAGCGAGTCCCTCGGCGACGGAGGGGGCGGTCACGGCGGATCGGATGGCCGCGGGGATATCCCGGACCGTCAGGCGGCTGTCCCGCGCCAGAACCACCATCCGTTCGATCGTGTTGCGCAACTCCCGCACATTGCCCGGCCAGTCGTAACGCATGAGTATTTCCATGGCCTCCGGGGTCAGTTCCCGGACGGGCTTGCCGTGCTTTTCCGAAAACTCGCGAAGCATGGCTTGCACCAGCAGCGGAATGTCCTCCTTGCGCTTGCGAAGGGGGGGCATGGTCAGGGTGACCACATCGAGACGGAAAAAAAGGTCGCGGCGGAACGTTCCCGCTTCGACCAGCGCCTTCAGATCGCGGTTGGTCGCGGCCACCAACCGAATGTCCACCTCGATGGTCTGGCGACCGCCGACCCGTTCGAAGCGGCGCTCCTCCAGCACCCGGAGCAGCTTGGTCTGGATGGCCGGATCAATTTCGCTGACTTCGTCGAGAAAAAGGGTGCCGCCGTCGGCCATTTCAAAACGGCCGATCCGCCGCTCCGTGGCGCCGGTGAACGCGCCCTTTTCATGCCCGAAGAGCTCGCTTTCGAGGAGGGTGGGCGCAAGCGCCGCGCAGTGGACGGCAATGAAGGGACCCTTGGCCCGTGGGCTCAACTGGTGGATGGCGCGCGCGGCGAGTTCCTTGCCGGTGCCGCTCTCGCCCTGAATCAGCACCGTCGCCGTCGTCGGCGCGGCCTGCCGGATGATGTCGAAGACCTCCTGCATGGCGGAGGACTCGCCAATCATCGTCTCCAGCCCATACCGCCGATCCAACTGGGCCTTGAGCGTTTCGTTTTCGCGTTCCATCCGGACCATCTGAACGGCCCGCTCGAGCCGTTGCTCCAGAACGCTCAGATCCACCGGCTTTTGGAGGAAATCGGTGGCCCCCCGTTTCATCGCCTCGACCGCCGTTTCCACGCTGCCGTATGCCGTCAGAACGATCACGGCCGGACGGGGCTGGCGGGCCAGCGCTCGTTGCAGCAAGGCCAGGCCGTCCATTCCGGGCATCCGCATGTCGCTGATCAGCACATCCACAGGGTGTTCGGAGAGGAGTTCGAGCGCCCGTTCACCGTTTTCCGCCAGGAACACCTCGTAGCGGTCCCGCAGGGCTCGGCCGATCCCCTCGCGCGTGTTCTTGTCGTCATCGGCCAGGACAATGACCGGTTTGTCGGATTTCATAGCGTGGCGGTTTCCTCTGCCGTCGGGGCATGTTGACTCTGGAGGAGACGGAGGCGTCGTTCCGCCAGCGGGATGCGGATCACGAAGGAGGTCCCCTGTCCCGGTTCGCTGGATACGTCCAGACGTCCGCCGTGGTCCTGGATGATCCGCTGGACAATCATGAGCCCAAGCCCATGCCCGGTGGCCTTGGTGGTGAAGTACGGTTCGAAAATCCGTCCCATCACTTCGGGGGGAATGCCGGGACCGTTGTCCCGGATGGTGACGGCGACATGGCCATCCTCGGCCGCCAGCACGATCTCGACGAGTCCGCCGGTGGTCAACACATCGAGGGCATTCTTGATCACGTTGAAAAAGGCCTGCTTGAGCTGATCCCGATCTCCGCGAATGGCGGGAATCGTTCCCAGCAGTTCGAGCCGCACGTTGACCCCGCGATTCTCGATCTCGGGTTGGAGAAGCGTCAACGTCTCCTGAATCGTCTCCTCGAGACGCAGGGGTTCGAACCGGGGTTTGGAGGGGCGGATCGCATTCAGAAACTGGGTCAGGATGGCATCCAGACGGCGCACCTCTTCCCGAGCCACCGCGACGAGTTCCTGGATGGAGGCCCGGGCGTCCGTTTCGGGAAGCGCACCAACTTCCCGTTCCAGAAGCTGAAGATGAATGTTCAGCGCGTTGAGCGGGTTACCGATCTCATGGGCCACCCCGGCGGCGAGAAGACGGACGGCATTGAGCCGCTCGGTCTCCACCAGGCTGGCCTCCTGCTCCCGGTCGCGGGTAATGTCTCGCAGCATAATCAGCACCCCCCCAGCCCGCTTCTCGACCATGTTAAGGGGCATGGCCGTGAAGGTGATGATCCTCCGGCGGGGATAAAAGACCTCCATCTCCTGACGGACCAGCCGGTTCCACTCACCGGCATCGAAGGACATGAGTTTCTGCTTGTCGAGCGTCCGGAGGAAACGAGAAATCGGCTGACCAATGGACTCCTCGACCGTCTGCCCCATCATCTCCGCAGCCGCCCGATTGAGATAGGTGATGCGGCCATCCGAATCGAACACCACCAGACCCTCCTGAATCGCGTCGAAAATGGTCTCCAACAGCCCTTTTTCCTGAGCCAGATGACGAAAGTAGGTCTGAAGGCTCTCGGGATCGAGCCGGTCGAGCCGATCCATGAGGCGTCCCAGAAATCCCGACTTCATGGCAACGGTTCTCCCGGTTCCCCGCGGACCGGTTCCAATAACTGCCCCCGTTCGAAGGTCCCCTGCCCTTCCGGGGCGGCCAACGCCAGGCGGGATTCGAACCGGATCACGCGAATCCGCCCAACCACCGGACCCGGCAGCCACTCGAGAACATCGCCGGTCACCGGACATGTCACCGGGGAGGGGGCTTTCCGGACCTGATAAACGCGGCCGATTTCGAAGCCGCAATCCGAACCCCCGTTGAGCACAATCACCCCATCCTCGCGCACCTCGGCAATCATGGGTTGCCAATACTCCCGGGGAATAACCCGGATCAAGTGCCGCACACTCGAACGGATCGCCTCCCGCGTGGCCGTTCCAAGGGGCGTGCGATAGAAGGCTTCTCCACCGAAGGCCACGTTCTTATACTGGGTCCGAAACTCGCCCTCCGTGCTGTGCGCATAGCCCGCCGCGGACGCCGTCCCCACCACGGAGCCGGATTCCACGTCCACCACCGTCAACGTCAACGTCACCCGCGCTTCCGAGACCCGCCCCCGAAGGAAGATCCGCTTCATAGCCGCCCAGAATCCGATTCCGCTGGTGTGTGAGAAATCGTGAATCACTCCCCGTATGAGATAGCGCCCATGCTTAAGTTGCCCCAAGCGCGCCTTTCCTTCCTGCCGAAACAGCGGACTCCGCTGGTAACCCAGCTCCGTCAGGACGTCATTCAGGTGCTGCCGTTCGAGGACCTCGAACCGCTGACATCGGCTCAACTCCGCCACCAGCAGATCGGCCATCCCCTGGCCGATACGCCACTCACCCTCGAAACCCGACCGGTTTTCGAAGCTGGTCACTGCCACGGCAGGCTTGATTGAGCGTTTGATGAAGGGTTTCGAGGGGGGCGGCATCCGTACCGGCACGGTTCGACAGCCCACCGACAAAACGCCCACAACCCACAGGAGAAAAATCCCCCGGAAATAACGATGAGCATGCGATCGCACCATGGGTCCCATTCGCCTTGAACGTCCATTATGCCTCATGCTAAGGTAAAAAGCAAAAGGAATGGAACATTTTGTCACGGGGCGGTGACTGGATGGGGGTCCATGGAAGGTTCGCGCCAACCCGACAGCCTAGGCGAATTGGTGATCGTTTCGGGAATCGTCGAAAAGATCGTCTTTCGGAACGAAGACACGGGATACACGGTTTGCACGGTGCAACCCGCCCGGCGAGGACCGGCCATCACGGTGACGGGGCCATGCGCCGCGATTTGGGTCGGAGAGCTTCTCAAGGCCGAGGGCCGATGGGTCCGCCACCCGCGACATGGGGCACAATTCAGCGCTGAGCGGATCACGTCCGTCGCGCCAATCACCCTCGAGGGCATTCAGCGATACCTGGCCAGCGGAGTCATCCCGGGCATCGGAAAAGCCATGGCGGCCCGGCTGGTCCGGCGATTCGGCCTGGACACCCTGCGCATCATCGAAAAGGAGTCCGCCCGGCTGTTGGAGGTGCCTGGGCTGGGCCAGAAGCGCCGCGAGGAGATCCGCCGCGCCTGGGCGGAGCAGAAGGCGGTTCGTGAGATTATGCTTTTCCTTCAGTCGCATGGGGTCGGCCCTTCCCTGGCCCACCGGATTCACATGCGGTACGGAGATCAGGCCATCGCGCTTGTTCAATCCGATCCTTACCGACTGGGACGGGACATTGGCGGCATCGGTTTCAAAACGGCCGATCGGATTGCGCAAAGCCTGGGCATCCCCCGGGACTCGCCTGTGCGCGCCCAGGCCGGCGTGGAGTACGTCCTTCAGACGCTTCAAGAGGAAGGACACTGTTACGCCACCCGCGAGGTCCTTCGGAAAGAAGCCGAGCACCTGCTGGAAATTCCCGAAGCGATTCTCGATCAGGCCATCACCGAGGCGATCGCTCAGGGACGGCTGGTGGACGACCGAGGACGGCTCTACCTAGCCGACCTCTTCGAGGCGGAGGTGGCCGTCGCCCAGAAGTTGCACCGTCTGTTGTCGGCTGAGCCCTCGGTTCCTCTGACCGACTGGCAGGGGCTCTTGAGCCGCATCGAGGAGCGGATTCGTCTTCCCTTTTCCCCGGATCAGCGGGCAGCCCTTGAAACCATTCTTCAGGCCAAAGTCTCCATCCTCACCGGCGGGCCCGGCGTCGGCAAAACGACGATCGTTCGGGCCCTGACCGAAGTATTTCGGGCACGACGGATGCGGGTGTACCTGGCTGCTCCGACCGGACGAGCGGCCAAGCGGCTGGAAGAGGCGACCGGCCGGATGGCTCAGACGATTCATCGGCTGCTGGGGATGAAGGCCGGTCCGTCGTCGTTGGCCTATAACGCGGGGCATCCCCTGCCCGGCGATGTCTTTATTTTGGACGAGTGTTCCATGATTGATCTCCCGCTGATGCGCCTGTTTCTCGACGCTGTCCCGGAAGGGGGGCGAGTCGTGTTTGTGGGCGATGTGGATCAACTGCCCAGCGTGGGTCCCGGGAACCTGCTCCGGGACATGGTGGATTCAGGCCGGATTCCCTGCGCCCGGCTGCATACGATCTTTCGGCAGAGTCAAGAAAGCCGAATCGTCATCAACGCCCATCGCGTGAACCAAGGGCAAATGCTTCTCCTGCCGCCGCAAGGACGGGAAGCGCCGCTCTCCGATTTCTATTTTATCGTCCAAGAGGAGCCGGCCGAAATCATTCGGACCGTCCTGAGCCTGGTCACGGAACGGATTCCAGGCCGGTTCGGCTTCGATCCCAGGGCCGACATCCAGGTCCTCACCCCGATGCGGAAAAACGAACTCGGCAGTGAAAACTTGAATCGGCATCTTCAGGCCGCGATCAATCCTGAAGGTCCGGCCATTGAGCGCGGCGGACGGCTCTTCCGGTTGGGTGATCGCGTGTTGCAGATCCGCAACAACTATGACAAAGGGGTTTTCAATGGGGATGTGGGGGTCATCCGGCAACTGGATCCGGACGCCTCACGCCTTGTCGTGGCCTACGACATGGGGAACGTCCCGTACGAGGGGGCCGAATTGGACGAACTCGAATTGGCCTATGCCTGTTCCATTCACAAGGCCCAGGGCAGTGAATATCCGGCCGTCGTCATTGTGATGGCCACCCAGCACTTCAAATTGCTGCAACGCAATCTTCTCTATACCGCACTAACCCGCGGAAAACAACTGGTTTGTCTTGTCGGATCACCCAAAGCCGTCTATATTGCTATCCGAAACAACCGCCTGGTTCAGCGTCAGACAGGCCTGAAGGTGCGGTTGCAATCCCCATAAATCAATCCGCGGCCAGTCCGGCCTGAAGAAAGGACCACGCGTGAATCTCCGCAACGTACTCGATCCCAGAACAATCGCTCTGGAATTGAAAGCGGAAACCAAGGAGGCGGTTCTGGAGGAACTGATGGCCCTCCTTGTGCAGGCCGGTAAAGTCAACGACGCCAAGGCGGCTCTTGCGGCGGTCCATGAGCGCGAACAGAAGATGACGACCGCCATTCAGCATGGCATCGCGATTCCGCATGCCAAAACCGATGCGGTGACCGAACTGGTGACCGCGATCGGGATCAAGCGGCGCGGCATCGAGTGCGATGCCCTCGATGGGAAACCCTCCCGAATCTTCATCATGACCCTCTCCCCCATGAGCCGGGTCGGTCCCCATATCCAATTTCTCTCGGCTATCAGCCACGCTCTAGATAACCCCGATGTCCGTCAGGCCGTCCTCGATGCCGAGACGCCTGAGGCGGTGATCGAAATCCTCGCCTCCGCCCGGTAGGGGTCCAAACATCACTCGCCGGACAGGGCCACCGCCTCGCTGTTTCGAATGCGGCTCTTTTCCGCCGCCTCCAGAAACGCGACCACTTCGATCGTCTCATCCAGGGAAACCGGTGCGCGGCCGGTCTGGAAAAACGGAATCACCTGCCGAAGGAGGCAGGCGTAATAGGGAGGTTCCGCAGCCGCCAGCCCCCATCGAACCGTCTTCTCCGTCCATAGGGTGAAGCCAAAGGCGCTTTGGCCGAACCGATTGCCCCGGATCGAGCCGAGCCGCCCGTCCTCCCAAACCCCCACCAGAAGATCGGCGTCAGGAAGGGAAATGGCGCGCACGGAACGGCAGCCCCGGCCCATCTTGGAGAACAGGACGTCCGCCGAATGGATCCCGTACCAGAAATACCGCGGAAAGTCGTCCAAAACACCCATCGGACCAAAAGCCTCGCACGAGCGAACCGTCCCTTCCGCCACGGCCCCATCGGCAATCCCTGCCGCATAGCGGAGGGACGACGTGGAAAAGACCGGCGCGCCCCGCGCCTGAGACACCGTCTGAATGCGCCGCGCGTCCGCGACGGAACAGGCTAGCGGCTTGTCTACAAAGATCGGCTTGCCAAATGCCGCCAGCCGCTCGAACCGGTCGGCATGCTGCCGTCCATCCACATTCTCAAGGAAATAGGCATCCAATCCGCGCAACTCCTCAATGGTGCCGACCATCGCCACTCCGGCCGCCTCGATCGTTTTTCGAAACCCTTCGACACGGTTGCGACTGACCGCCATCGCCTCACTGAAATCGGGCACGGCCGCCACCACGCGTCCCCCCGGCACATGGTAGGGATGATCTGTCCGGTGCAGCAGCTCCAGAAAGGCGGTGCAGTGAGAGGTATCCAAACCGACCATTCCGATTCGAAGAACAGGGTCCATAACGACTCGATCTTCCTCAAATTCCCCGGCCCTTGACCGTGATGCCGTTCGCGCCCGACGTCCGGTCCGATCGAAGAAGTACCATCCCCTCGTACGCCTGGACCTTCGTGGGCGCAAATTTCACCTTATAGGTGGTCTGGCCGCCCGCCGGACATTCAATCCGGGTCACCGTCAGTTTGGCCGTCCCCGGATTGGCCACCGTAATGACCCGGCTCCGAGTCTACCCGACCGGAACCGGCCCAAAGGCAAGGCTGGTATCCGACAAGGCCATGACCCGCGTGACCGCCCGGTAGTTGGCCCCCCAGACGTTTCGTGCGACGGTGGTTCCGACCGTTACGGCCCGAGCTCTTGGCATGAATCCAAGGCCGTCGGCTTTGGCCTTGACCTCATAGGACGCAAAACGGGGTACTAGAATCGCATAAATCCCGCGCTCGTTCGTGCGTGAGGAGTAAGCGATTCCTGTTCCCGTGCTGCGGGCGGCGACCTTGACGCCGCCCAGAGGCTTCCCATTCAGCCCGAGAACACGACCGCTGATGATGTGAAAGCCGCTTTGGGTCGGGTGCAGGTTGAACAGCATGCCGATCACGAGATAAGCCGA